>Ga0209542_10000186_pt1 | contig 154182 bp, 154 predicted proteins | sample RifCSPhighO2_01_FD_184028 | JGI IMG/M metagenome (GOLD analysis project Ga0209542, IMG submission 184028) | Soil microbial communities from Rifle, Colorado - Rifle CSP2_plank highO2_0.1 (SPAdes) (version 2) | ecosystem: Environmental > Terrestrial > Deep subsurface > Rock core/Sediment ... | reverse complement strand
TCCGCATCAACACCGGCGGCCTCTCCTTCGTTGATACCGGCGGCAACACTTGGGAAGCCGATGCGCATTTCAACACCGGCAACACCTTCTCCACCGCTGCTGCGATCAGCAACACGGCCGATGACCTGCTCTATCAGACCGAGCGGTGGGATGATACCCCAGCTCCGGAATTAGCGTATGCTATTCCGGTAGACAATAGTCATTACGAAGTGACCCTCCATTTTGCCGAAATCTGGTCGGGCGCCTTTGCGGTTGGCGCGCGCGTGTTTGATGTGGCCATTGAAGGCGCCACGGTTCTAGACGACTTTGACATTTATGCCGAAGCGGGAGCAAACACCGCGCTTACGAAAACCTTCCATGTTGAGGTCTCCGATGGCACGCTGAACATCCTCTTTTCCCGCGAAGTCCAAAATCCCAAGATCGCTGGGATTGAGGCGGTCAGGCACTAAAGCGCAAATAATCTGATACACTGTCTTTGTTCTCTAGAGGAGAGAACTGTTTTGTCCATCAAGAAACATGATCATTTCGGGAAAACAATATGCAGTTTAAGAGCCCCGTAAGACTATTTATACTCCTTTTTGGTTTTATATTCATTTTTATCGCTGTTTCAAGCGTAGTTATTGCTGTTTCTTTTTTTAATATGCTGTTGGATACCAAAAAAGAGAATAATACGCCAGCTATTTCGTATCACAGCACAGATCAGGATTCTGTTGATTCCAAATATCAAGAAGCGCCAGCTATAAAGGAAGAGAACCAGAGAACAGAACATGAGGATCAATCAGTGAAGGGGCTTGCATTGTCGTTTCCGCCGCCCCCTTCCATTCTTAGAAAACCGCTGACCGGAGAGGCATGTGAGGCGGCGATCAACTCCTCTCCCTTTTACCGTGATCCGAAATCTCAAGCCGCAAAAGCGCAAATGGCGCTTGCCACAGAGGGACGCACGGAAGACGCCGATGTATTGAGGGAAATTTCCTGTTTTCCGCAGGCTGCATGGATTATCGGAGGTTCCCCGGCCGAAGCGCGCGCCCGCGTGGAAGAAATAAACGCTAGAGCAGCGGATCAAAATAAAATTGCGCTTTTTGTTCTTTATAATATTCCTTCACATACGACGCCCGCATGGCGAAGCGGTTTAAAGAACGAAGTCTATCGCGATTGGGTTGGCGCCGTTGCCCAAGGAATTGGCATAAGACGGGCATGGATTGTTCTTGAGCCGGATGCGCTCCCGCTGGCCACCGGCCTTAGTTTAAACGATCAGGCAATTCGGTTAGGAGAAATACGCGATGCCGTTGAAATACTAAAAAAACATTCTCTAAACGTTCGGGTGTATCTTGATGCAGGGCACAGTTTCTGGAAAACGCCGGATGCAATTTCAGCGTTGCTGCTGAAGGCGGGAATCGCGAGAGCGGACGGATTTATCGTGAATGTATCAAACTATCAATTACTCTCCGATGAGCTGATATTTGGTCGCGCGGTTTCGGCGCGCACGGGCAACACGTCATTTATTGTGGATACAAGCCGCAACGGAAACGGCCCTCCCAGCGATAAAGAATGGTGCAATGCGCGGGGACGGGCATTGGGACTGAAGCCAACAATCAAGACTGGCGAGCCGTTGGTGGACGCTTATCTTTGGATAAAGCCCCCGGGCGAGTCGGATGGAGATTGCAACGGCGGCCCGCCAGCAGGAAAATTCTGGCTTGAGTATGCGCTTGATTTGGCACGGAACGCCCTTTAAGGGATGGGTATATCTTGTGGATATTTTGTGACCAAAGTGTTTATGAATTTTGGTTCATTTTTATTGACCATGAGTGTTTGGAATTGTTAAAGTTGTAATGGTAAGAACATGGCATAGAAATATCGAAATAAGAAAACTTAGATCAAGGAAATAAGAGCGCAGGTTTTTATGAATGTTGGTTTTTAATACAACTTAAAAAAGCGCAGGGAAACCGCTTTTCATCAAGTTCTGTACCTGCGCTTTTTTATTACTTCATTTAAACAGAAAATATTGCCGATATCTGATTATTAAGTACTAAGTGAATTTTTATGAAAAAGAATGTTGTTTTAAGTCTTATCGCGTTCGGCATAGCCATTGTGTTATTGCCATTGGTTTCAGCGTTTGAGGCGCATGTCATTAACGTAACCGCGCAGATTGATAATAATTTTCTTCTGGACCCCATTCCGGATCTGGATTTCGGGACTGCCTTTCCGCAGGAAATGCTCGATTTAACGTTTCTTGTTTCTCTCTCTGAATCAATCGCGAATTTTAATGTTGACGATGTTGAATACGTACTCCGGCAGAAACCGAAATGCGTAAATGATAACGATCCTTCCGACCATCCTCCTGTGTATGAGGACGAAAATGGCAATTTCTTCTGCCCTGAAGGATCAACAATGATGCCATTGCTTTGCCCGTATTTATCTAAGACCGAGATTACCTTAGACGGCGATGAAGGCGAAAACGACGGCCCCGCTATACCTCCATTTCATGGACTTCCCGGACCGTGGACACTCGCCACTACTTTAGCCCACGAGACATTTGGACGCCTCATAGCGTCAGCGAATGATTCCCAAGATGAGTGGAATATTGACCTTAAAGTGCCTTGTTTTGAGGATCACTGCAGTCAGGATTGGTCTGATTTTATAAGGGATACATCGGAAAATCCCGATATTGATCCTGAAATCTACAAGCTTGATCCGCTCTTGGAGCACAGCATTTTTGGCTGTGATTTGTGGCTTGAAGTGACTGCCACATCAACCCCCCCCGGATGCGAGGAACAGCTTGATCTCATGCTGGTTTTGGACCGTTCAGGATCAATTGACGCTGGTGAGCTTACGACGCTTAAGGACGCCGCTAATTCGTTTGTTGATGCCTTAGCTCCTTCAGTAGATACAGTGCATATTGGGCAGACGAGTTTTTCTACTACTGGAAGTTTAGACCTTCATTTAACCGACGTTGCGTCTGATATACATGACGCGATAAATGCTCTGGTTTCGGGTGGATTTACCAATCTCAAAAAAGGTATTGAGCTTGCTACAGATGAACTTGATGACGCGCATGAACATGAGCGGCCGGCAACGCCCGACGTGATGGTAATCCTCACAGATGGTTTGCCAAATAGGCCGGCCGGTGATCCCGCAGGAGATGCGGCAGCTGCCGCTGATGCCGCGCGCGCGGCAGGCATAGAAATATTCGTGGTGGGGATAGGCGTGAGCCCCGCGACTGAATCGTATCTAAAAACTGAAATTGCCGATTCAGAGGCGCATTATTTCGGTGCGGCTGATTTTGAGGATCTTGAACCGATTCTTATAGGGCTTGCGGAGTGCCCAGCGGATTAAGCTTCTTGCTACATTCTCTTCTTCTTTTTTAGGAGAAGAGAGACGTAGCCGGAAGATAAGGGCTGTGAATGGCGCATTAAATAATTTTTTTAAGAAGTGCGTCATCAATAGCTCTTAAGCGAGCTTTCGGTTACAAAATGGTCGATAAATTATTATTAGTTAAAGACGAATAATAATAAAAAATGAAAAAAAGAATTTTACTTGCATTAGGTTCGGCAGGAGCGGCTGCAGCGATAATCCCGCTTTTTGCGGCATTTGAAGCGCATGTCATTAATGTGACTGCGAAAATTGAAAACGCTCTTCAAGTGCAGACCGAAGCAATTGAGTTTGGGACTGTTTTCCCAGAAGAAGTGCTCTTTAAGGATTTTGGCGTTCAATTGAGCGACTCCTTCAGAGAGGAAGGGCGAGTTGATGACGTTGAGTACCATATCAAGCAGAAGGATAAGCCGATAGATCCTCAAGGGAAAGTCTGTCGCGACGGCACAACAGATTGCGCGCCTGAATTACAGATATCTACCACTCAATTCTGTCACAAAAATCGTCCTACGGATCCAGGGGATCCTGAAGATCCTTACTACGATGTCTGCTATCCAAGTCTTTGTCCGTACTTGTCAAAAGATTCGGACGATGATGAACAGGGTTCTTTAGGCAATGACAATGACGGAAGCATTGGAGCGTTTCACCGCGCTGAATGCGATGACGGAGAGGATAATGATCTGGATGGAGATATAGATTGGCCTGATGACAATGAGTGCACATCGAAATATGACGACGACGAAGATGAAGAAGGTCAGCAGGGATTGGTTAATGGCTATCTTGCCAAGTCCATTCAAGACATTGTAGACATCTGGACTATTGACCTCCATGTGCCTTGCTTTAAGGGAAGCTGCGCGCAGGATAATGTCATTCCGGAGGACTACCAGCTTGACCCCCGACTTGAGCATGAAGTATTCGGATGCGATTTGTGGGTAGAGGTAACGGGAGTAAGCGAGTCAAACGGAGAAATATTGCCGCAATGCAGCGATGGTCTTAATAATGATAGTGACGAAGACATTGATTCAGCAGATTTAGGTTGTTTAGACGATAGTGGTAATTGGGATCCGACTGACGATGATGAATCGGATGCATAAGAGGAATTAATATTTGATCCTCGATCACTCCGGTTCCGGCTTGCCGGGACCGGAGGATTGGGGGATTAACAAACCAAAGGTCGTTTGGTATATTATAAGGTCATGGACCCAGTCATGGATTTACGGAATGTAAATCGTCAAAAACCGGAAGAAACCGCCATAAAATCAAGAAAATTTACGGGAGGCGAGAAAGTTTTGATAGGAGCAATCACCCTTGTTTTTCTTTTTGTTTTCTACGTCACGCTGGATGCCAATAAATATAAAGCGCTTGTGCGGGTGATTGAGGGTGAGGGAAGAGTCGGGGTAAATCCCACGACCGAAGCTCTAGATTTCGGGGATCTCTCGCGCGGCACCTCCGCCGTAAGAGGAGTTGAAATAGTGAATGCCACTCCTATTCCCATGTTCATTATGGTGCTGCGGGTGGGCGGAATTTCCGAGCTTATGGATCTTGATAAAAACAATTTTGTGCTTTCTGCCAGAGAGACCGAGCGCCTCCAGTTTACAGTCTTTATTCCTGCTTCCGCTCCGGTCGGGGAAGAATTTTCCGGTAGGGTATTCCTTTTTAAAGTTCCAGGGCCTTGGCGTAAGAGCTGAGGATGATAAAAAGAGCCGCTCGCGTAATCCTAAACGCGGCTGTCTACATTTTAATAATTGTGAGTATCGTATGGGGGCTCCCTCAATTTTTGTCGTGGAAGCTGGAAACTCCTTATCCTTTAGCCGCGATTACTTCCGGCTCCATGTGGCCCGCTTTGAAAGAGGGCGATCTTGTTTTGATAAAGCGCGTCGGGAAGGATGAGATCAAAAAAAGCGACATTATCGTCTGGAAAAACGAGCGCGGCTTTACGATCCACAGGGTTGTGGCGCTCAAGGATAAGATGCTCGTTACGAAAGGAGATGCCAACTTCGTCGAGGACGAGCCGGTGCGCTATGAAAACGTCGTTGGCGAGGCGCTGACGTTTCGCGGCAAAACCGCGCGCATTCCGTATCTTGGATTTATTTCAGTGATGGGAGCAAACATTCTGGAATCCGCCAATTGAATTATTTATTGTTTATGAAACGCGCCGGAAAAAATCTGAAAAAGCGAAGCGTCACCGGGTTCAAAGAAGGACCGCGACTTTGGGATTGGGCAATAACGGAAGAAGCCGACGGCATGATATTACGATTCGTAAAAGTGCCACGGCGCATCCGCTACGTGCCGGTAACGGATATTGTTCCTCCGGCGGCACCTTGCAGGCCAACAACCGCTGGAACCGGACATGCCTATAAAAAATCCATTGCGCTAGATCGTTCACGGAGAAGTTCCATTGCGGGAAGGATCATAAAATCGCTCTTTCAAAGGCGCTCGCTTGTCGGCATGACATCGGGAGCGCTTATTATAACCGTTGCCCTTTTGCCGCTGCTTTCCGCGTTTGAAGCGCATGTCATTAATGTTACCGCAAAAATTGAACCTCGCCCTTGTACTACTGTTACGTTTGATTCGGATGCGTCCGGCGAGGCAATTTCAGCAGGACAGCTTATTAATAATGAATATATGCCGTGGGGGCTTGCGATAAACGTTCACAACAACAGCGGCGGCCCCCATATTGGGATAGCGTTTGATTCAGATAATCCCACCGGCGAAGATATGGATTTAGGAACCCCCAACGAAGATTTCGGAGGGCCGGGTATCGGCATAGGTGGCATGGCAGGAGCGCTCGGGGAAAATTCCATAGCCCAGCATAATGTCCTTGTTATCGCGGAGAACGATGACGATGACAACAACGACGGCCTTATTGACACACCCGATGATGAAGGAGCCGGAGGAGTTATAAAATTCATCTTTGCGCAGGAAACGACCGTAGAGACTTTGCGGATATTTGACATAGAGGAGGCCGGCGGAGAGGTGAAACTGTATAACGCGGGCGGCAGTAACTTTTCAAGCCGCGCGCTTTCCGCGCTGGGGGATAATGCCGCCGAGACCATTTCCGTGTTTGAAGACGGCATTAAAGAGATGCATGTGTTTTTCCCGGGCTCCGGAGCAGTGGACGATATCTGTTTTAACGTGCTTGAATTGCCTCCGCAGTGCGATGCGCTTTCTTTAAGATACTGGAGGGATCATGAAGGATGTTTTAGGGGCACGGGCTCCAGTATATGGGCGAGTGAAATTAATGATCTCTCTTCGGATTTTTCCGGCGTGTTTGCGTCGCATAGCGGCGGGCAGATCTGCGAGGATTTATGGGTTGCGAATTGCCCGGCGGGAGATCCTGTTGAAGGACGCCGTTGCCGGGCAACGATTCATGCGCTTACCGATGAATTAAATATCGTTTCCGGCCATTTGGACGCAGATGCGTTTATTGCTGGAGCTGACGATGGCAATTTTGCTTTTGATCGGTTGGGTCTTTCGCCGTTTTCCACTATCGGCGAAGCGCTGACCGTTATTGAGGCGGTGATTGCCAATCCCGTATCTACGATACAGGAACTGCAGGACGTAATGTATGTTGCGCGGCGAATTTATGAATTTTATGGAGGAGAAAATCCGCTTGCGCCGATGTGTATTTTTAGTCCTGACGATATCCCGTTATCCTTCAGCGTGAACGGAGCAGGTATTTCTGCAGAAAACAGCGGAGATATCAATGACGACGACATATATTACATTGGAGTTGAAGAAGACGCAGATGTCGGGACAAATATAAGTGGGGAACTTGCTGATGAGTTAACTGATGTTTCTGCCGGTGATTTTTCAGTATCAACGACCGCGCCTTTAATCTTAGATTTGCCATCTGATTCTGCAAGCACAACGGCAGACGATTCGGGAAATAGCACTGTTATACCCGATGATAATGCGGCGGTTTCAACAACGGAGACTGCGGAGAACGAAAATAATATTGGGGCTATGAATGGTGGAGATACTGCAGAAGAAACGGGAGCGGTGGATGAAGAACCGGAAAATCAAAGCGCCTCCGGAGATTTTGAAGCAGAAGAGGAGGCGGGCGAGAGGGCGGATGCGGAAGCTGATGGAAATGAATCAGAAGAGCAAGACGCTGACGCGGAGAATGGCACGGTTGATGCCGACGCTATTCTAGAAGATGATCCAGTGATCGTTACGGAAGCATAGGCAGGCCGCGTCCCGTTTTTTCATTTACTCTATGCACTGAACTTTTTTGTTTGCGCGGTGATGAGTTCCGTGCTGTAATATATATTGTGTGGCAATTATTACTGATTACAACTTTATGAACAGAAAAACGTTATTTATTGGCGTTTTGATTGCACTTGGTTTTATTGCGGCTGTGGCGATTATGTTTTTAAGATCAAACAGCAAAGATGTTTCGGACGTTCTCCTGCCTAAGGAAGACAAAAGGTTCACTCTTGAGGAATCAAAAGCTATTGCCGAAAAGTGGATTGTTGCCTCCTCCCCAACCTACGTCTTTGACGGATTTGGCCTTAAGTTGGAATCCTCGTATGCGTTAGAGTGTATTTCGTGTTATAGGTTGATTTTTGCTTTTCAATCCAACCACGCCGGGTACGGCAATCGCGCAGGAAAAATACTCGCCCAAGTCGTTACGTCTCATATGATGACGATAGAAGTGGAAAACGGGGTTGTCATCAGCGCGGTTACGGATGGGCAGTTTGATGAATTAACAGGCAGGCTGCTGATTCCTCAGGATGCGTACGAAAAGTTTTAATGGATCAGAAAACTTATAAACTGCGCCAGCATTTCGCGCCCTATGTAAGAAACTTTATTTTCGGCGTTGAAGACAGTTTAGTATCAACTGTCGGCCTTCTTTCAGGAATTGCCATTGCGGGCGTTGCGCAGCACATTATTTTGCTTACGGGCCTTATCCTGATTTTTGTTGAAGCGTTTTCTATGGGAGTGGGGAGCCTCCTTTCAGAACATTCCGCTGAAAAATATCTTAAAGGAAGGGAGGTGTCTTTTGCGCGCGCCCTTCCGGCAAGCGCGGTGATGTTTATTTCCTATTTTCTTTCGGGGTTTATTCCGCTTTTTCCATATCTTGTGCTTGATGTGTCAACCGCGTTTCCAACCTCAATTGCTGTTTCATTGTTCGCGCTTTTTCTGTTGGGTCTTGCCGGAGGAAAATTCCTTCACGTGAATGTCCTTAGAAGCAGTTTTGAGATGCTGATTATCGGCGGCGTTGCGGTTATTATAGGGGCAGTGGTGAGGAATTTGGTTCCTAATTTAATAGGATGAAAAATTATTATCGGTTTTATATATCATAAAATATGGAAGAACTTTCAACAGGTTTTGTAATATTTATTCTCGCGGTTGCTCTCTGGACGTTGCCGTGGAAAGGATACGCGCTTTGGAAGTCCGCCCGGTTGAGCGATAAGCGGTGGTTTATTGTATTGCTTGTCTTAAATACCCTCGCGATTGTTGATATTTTTTATATTTTTAAGTTCAGCAAGCGCCAATCGCTTACATCAAAACAGGAATCTCCGACAACAATGTCGGCTGATAACTAAATGTAAAACCATGTGGGAAGTCCGACTTCCCACATTGGAGTGCTTGAGTTCTGACGTGTCTGGTTATTACGCATCATTGATTTTTCTCTTAAAATATGCTATGAAGCACGTAGTATTGTTCTCTGAAAACCACAGAAGGAGCGCAAGGTGCCTGAAAACGACGAAGAAACACGTCTGTCACTGCGGAATGAATACACGGTGGTGGGGGCAGATTGGAGGTTTTTGGTTGGGATACGGTTTGCGGTGCTTGCGTTCGCTGCAACTGTTCTTTCGGCTTTGCTCGGCGCCTATCAATACATGTTAACAAACAAAGATAGATTAGGCGATGTAGGGCAAACAGCATTGTGGGCTGTACCAGCGCTTGGAATTACTGTAACTCTTATTGTTTGGCTGATTGAAGCGCGGACAAAAAAGCTATACACCATTTGTCTCATTAACGGTGCGGAAGTTGAAACCAGGTTAGGGTTAGAAGTAAGACACTTTTACGACTTATGGCGTTCGCCGCATCCTTTGAGATTTGGATCACACACCACGGCTATCCGTGCCATTTACATAGTAGTGCTCGTGGTGTGGTGTTATCTTGGCTACAAAGGTTTACAGTAAACCGGGAGGTAAAATGGCCTTAACAAAAGAAGTTCAGGAAAAATTGTTAGAAGAGCTTGGAGAAGAAAAGGCGAGAATGAACAGTTTCCGTTCTGACCTGTTTACGTTTGTTTATGCTGTAACATGCATACTGCTTGCAATCCCTTTCTGGTATAAGTTGATTGAACATCTCTGGAGTGTTGACCGACCGTTCGTGATCGCATGCTCAATTTTTGCATCATTCATCATGCTCTACATACTGTGCAAACCAATTAAGCTGTTTCTCTCCGAGTAACAACAAAACGGCTTTGACCCATACGCCGTGAGTTACCACTCAAAAGGGTCTTTTTTATTTGCTTCTTCTCCGCGGAGGTAAAACTTCACAAGAAACTATGTAGATTATTCGCAACAATTGATTTTTCTCTTAAAATATGCTATGAAACACGTAGTATTGTTCTCTGAAAACCACAGAAGGAGCGCAAGGTGCCTGAAAACGACGAAGAAACACGTCTGTCACTGCGGAGTGATTGACACTCAACACACGGCGAGGGAGGTGTTTCTATGGTTGAGGGAAATAACGATTGCAGCGCTGAAGAAAAATCATTCCTTGAAAAAGAATACAGTATCGTTGGCGCAGATTGGAGGTTTTTGGTTGGGATACGGTTTGCGGTGCTTGCGTTCGCTGCAACTGTTCTTTCGGCTTTGCTCGGCGCCTATCAATACGTGTTAACAAACAAAGATAGATTAGGCGATGTAGGGCAAACAGCATCGTGGGCTGTACCAGCGCTTGGCATCGTTACAACTATCGCTATTTTCCTGATAGAAGAACGCACAAAGATACTTTATACAAGCTGTTTGCAGCGCGGGAGAAAAGTAGAAATAGAACTGAACATAGAAAACGGACATTTCTTTCAACTGGCCGTCGCGCCGTTACCCTGTAAGATTGTTTCTCATACTCGAGCAATCCGCACAATTTACATTTTGGTCTTTTTTGTCTGGAACTATTTACTCTTTAGTCCTTTGTTTCACTAAGTAAGAAGGAGGAAATACCATGGATGACGCTAAGAAAGAGCGACTGGAAAAGTTAAGAGGAGAGCTTGAAGAAGATGAAAGAATGTTGTACAGCTGGCGGTTCTCTTTGTTTACGATTGTCTACATCGCGGCTTTCCTGCCAGCTCTTATATACAGTTGGTATAAGCTGATTGAGCACCTCTTGAGTTGAATGCAAAACTTCTCAGATAGCAACCACCAAAACGGCTTTGACCCACACGCCGTGAGTTACCACTCAAAAGGGTCTTTTTTATTTGCTTCTTCTCCGCGGAGGTAAAACTTCACAAGAAACTATGTAGATTATTCGCAACAATTGATTTTTCTCTTAAAATATGCTATGAAACACGTAGTATTGTTCTCTGAAAACCACAGAAGGAGCGCAAGGTGCCTGAAAATGACGAAGAAACACGTCTGTCACTGCGGAATGAATACACGGTGGTGGGGGCAGATTGGAGGTTTTTGGTTGGCCTGAGATTTGCGACGCTCGCGTTCGCAGCTACGCTGCTGTCAGCTTTGCTCGGAGCTTATCAGTATGTACTAACGAATAAAGCTGTGTTAGGCGAACTCGGGATGACTGCTCTATGGGCGATTCCGGGATTTGGATTAATAATTACAGTAGCTCTCTATTTATTGGAACAGCGCACGAAACAGCTTTACACAGCATGTTTGCTGAGGGGAAAGCATATTGAGGAGAAATGGAACATAATTAATGGTCATTTCTCAACTCTTATAAACACACCCCCACCTTATCGGATAGTTTCGCATACGTGGGCAATCAGAATAATTTACGGACTCATTTTTCTCACTTGGTTTTATCTTGGGTTTCTAAGAGAGATAAAGTTTCCCGGTTTCTAGTAAGGAGAAGACCATGAAAGAAAAAACACAAAGCTGGAGTGCTGAATTGAATTTTTACCTTTCTAGAGACAGAGTCGGTCTCTGGTTCGACCGAATCTTTATTGCCGCGTGTCTCATTCTCGCCACCCCGTTCCTTTACAGGTTGGTCGTTCATGTCTTTTCACGGTAAGTTATAAGGGCCGTGTGTATTTTCCGTGGGATCGTGCTTTCCTGCCAGCTCTTATATACAGTTGGTATAAGCTGATTGAGCACCTCTTGAGTTGAATACAAAACTTCTCAGATAGCAACCACCAAAACGGCTTTGACCCATACGCCGTGAGTTACCACTCAAAAGGGTCTTTTTTATTTGCTTCTTCTCCGCGGAGGTAAAACTTCACAAGAAACTATGTAGATTATTCGCAACAATTGATTTTTCTCGGTAAATATGTTATTGACCACATAGTGCTGTTCTATAAAAACTATATAAGGAGTGTGAGGATGCCTGAAAGTGAGGAAGAAACACGCCTGTCACTGCGAAATGAATACACCGTAGTTGGTGCAAGTTGGAGATTCCTGGTTGGAATAAGATTTGCGGTGCTTGCGTTCGCTGCAACTGTTCTTTCGGCTTTGCTCGGCGCCTATCAATACGTGTTAACAAACAAAGATAGATTAGGCGATGTAGGGCAAACAGCATTGTGGGCTGTACCAGCGCTTGGCATCGTTACAACTATCGCTATTTTCCTGATAGAAGAACGCACAAAGATACTTTATACAAGCTGTTTGCAGCGCGGGAGAAAAGTAGAAATAGAACTGAACATAGAAAACGGACATTTCTTTCAACTGGCCGTCGCGCCGTTACCCTGTAAGATTGTTTCTCATACTCGAGCAATCCGCACAATTTACATTTTGGTCTTTTTTGTCTGGAACTATTTACTCTTTAGTCCTTTGTTTCACTAAGTAAGAAGGAGGAAATACCATGGATGACGCTAAGAAAGAGCGACTGGAAAAGTTAAGAGGAGAGCTTGAAGAAGATGAAAGAATGTTGTACAGCTGGCGGTTCTCTTTGTTTACGATTGTCTACATCGCGGCTTTCCTGCCAGCTCTTATATACAGTTGGTATAAGCTGATTGAGCACCTCTTGAGTTGAATGCAAAACTTCTCAGATAGCAACCACCAAAACGGCTTTGACCCACACGCCGTGAGTTACCACTCAAAAGGGTCTTTTTTATTATTCACTCGCCGCAATACCCGCCCACTACGGTGCGGTTGTTCATTTTCTTGTCCCGCGGGGTATAAAAGTTTCATAGAAAACCATCAATTGAATATGAGAAAGAACCTCCGCTATGCATCTTGCATTTGCGGCCCAATAAGATGAATCACAATTGAGATCCAGGGCTAATCAGCGCATCACAAATGCAGTTGCAGGAATTGGCGGAATTCCTCCAATTACAAGAAGATTGGACTCTCTCCTTGAGTCTGGCATTACATAGGCCCTAATTATGGGCCTATGTAACAACACAAGGCGCTAACCTTTCTGTTCCTCGTGAGTGTCGTACAATCCACAGTTTCAGTTGAGCCGCTATTGATTGACTTTTAAAATATGCTATAATAAGAAAACGCGCGTCAAATTTTAAACCCCGCAAAGGCGGGGTTTTCTGTTGCTCCCGTAATCGGGAAGTCCGACTTTCCGATTGTTGATTTTTAAGGGTTTTTTGGACATAATACAATTGAAAAACATATGGACAGACTTGGCAAGGCGCTGGGATATATTTTACTGGTAGCGATTATTCCGGCGGCTGTATTTTTTGCTCCTGTGGCAAAAGAAGCATTTCCGGTAACGCTGCACCAACACGAGGTTTTTCAATATAGGAAGATAGGCGACAGACTTGGTTATTACACAATATACACGATATTTTTTGATAAAGATGCTAATTTAGCAGTTCGTGCCCTGATGCGCGCTGATGATAACTTCGTAGAAGTGGCTATGTCTGAAGATGACATGAAGAAATTTGAAAACTATATTTTAAGAAAGGAATTTCAGGTTGAGCGGACATCGTTATATAACCAATGGAGAAGAAAACGGCAAGGTTTCAATGCAGACGCTCTCTTTGAAGGGTACGCGTTAAATATAAAAGGCAAGACGACGAAAATAAAGAAAGATACGTTTTTGGTGGATCTTGTTAAAAAAATTGAATCACAGATTTGACTTATGAAGTAATTTATTGTTTGTAGCTCACACGATCATTGATTATGTATTATGCGACCGAAAAGGAAATAGAGAAACTTGATGAATTTGCGGTTGTAAATGGCCTTAAAATGAGGCAGATGATGAAACTCGCAGGCTGGCATATGACTTCCCGATTCCCGAAATGCCGGAAACTTCCCGAAAAAGCTTTATGGATAAAACACACGCTATCACCGTAAAACAGGAAAGCGATTTTCCTGACGCTGCGTTTCGCGTGGTGGTGTCCAATGGATCGGAAACATCCCATCTGGTTAGACTTACGGATCATTATTGTAGAAAGCTTGTTGGAGAGAAAATATCTCCGGAAGAATTGATAAGAAAATCATTTGAGTTTTTACTGGAGCGCGAGCCAAACACATCTATTCTCCAAGAGTTCCATTTATATCAGATTAGCAGTTATTTCCCGGAGTATGAGAAAACGATAAAAAATCTTTTGTAGAATATTTATTTACAACATAAGCATGTGCGAAAAATATTTTTAAACATCACACTCCTAGTCGCAATCATTGCCTTGGCTTGGGTTGGTGTATTTTATTGGAATAACTTGCGCGGGGTGAGGCCGGCTATCAAGCCGCCCCCGCAGGATATTTCTGAAATAATCAACACCACCGGCATGCCGTTCACCTTGAGCGATGGTTTTTCCATTTCCATATTTGCAAAAGATTTGCCGGGAGTAAGGGTAATGCGATTTGATCTGTTTGGAAACATGTGGGTCAGCCAGAGAAAAGAAGGACTGATAACGCTGCTTGAAATAAACGATGGTGTTGTTGCCAATCAAATTCCTGTTATGAAAGGGTTGCAAAACCCTCATGGGCTTGCGTTTGATCCGGAGGATCCATTCATGCTTTATGTTGCCGAGGAAGACAAAATTTCTCGCGCGCGGGTTTATTCGGAAGATAGGCCCCGAAAGATTATTGATTTGCCGAAAGGAGGCAATCATGTTACCAGAACGATTGGCTTCGGTCCCGACGGCAGACTGTATGTATCTATCGGCTCTTCCTGCAATGTTTGCATTGAAAGCGATGATAGGAGAGCTAAAATTTTTTCGCTTGATAAAGATGGGAACAACTTTACAGAGTTTGCGCGGGGGCTAAGAAATGCCGTTTTTTTCACTTGGAATTTTGTTGATGGCAGGATGTGGGCTACGGAAATGGGCAGGGACTTTCTCGGCGATGATCTGCCTCCGGATGAAATAAACATTATTGAAAAGGGAAAAAATTATGGCTGGCCGATCTGTTACGGAAAGAATATACATGACAGTGATTTTGATAAAAATGTTTATGTTCGAAATCCCTGCCAGGAGCCGTTTGAGACCCCGTCAATGATTGATATCCCGGCCCACTCGGCGCCTCTCGGTTTGGCATTTGTTGGGAAGGAAGGGTGGAGCGAGGAATATTGGTATGATTTATTTGTTGCATATCATGGTTCATGGAACCGAACAGAACCGACCGGGTATAAAGTGGTTCGGTATAAGTTGGATAGTGATGGCGTCTATCGCGGCAGGGAAGATTTCGTAACGGGCTGGCTTACACAGGATGGTGAAGCGCTCGGGCGTCCCGTTGATATATTGGTACAGCCGGCGGGTATTATGTACATTTCTGATGATAAAGCCGGCGTGATTTATCGTGTTACGTATCAAGGAGTATAATGACCTCTATGAAAAATTACGCAAAAGTTGGGAAACAGCGCGGAAAACCAGCATACAGAACTCCCTCCGGCTTTCTTGCGCGGAAAGGATTAGTGGTGAGGAAAAACAAAAGCAAGCGATACAATACATTGTAGAGAGAATGAAAAAAACATGACGGTGCCAAAGGAGGGAATTTTTGCGGTATATAAACCGAAAGGGCCGACGTCCAATGACGTCTTGAAAAGCATTAGAAAGATTGCCCGAACAAAAAAAGTCGGACATGCCGGCACACTTGACCCTCTTGCTGAAGGGGTGCTCGTCGTTGGTATTGGACGAGAAGCGACAAAAAAGCTCAAAGACGTGGTGAAAAAAGAAAAGGAATATATCGCACGCATACGATTTGGCATAACCAGCGCAACAGATGATGAAGAGGGAGAAAAAAAGACCGTGCTGGTCAGTGCGGTTCCATCGGAAACGACTGTGGCGCAGGTTATCCAGAATTTCAAAGGAAGCATCAGACAAAAACCGCCCGTGTATAGCGCAGTGAAGGTAGGCGGAAAGGAAGCATACAAGCGCGCCAGAAAAGGGGAAACCGTAGAGTTAAAAGAGCGGATTGTTGAAGTGAAAGATATTGAAGTGCTTCAATACCGCTGGCCGTATGCTGATATTCGGGTGGTGACCGGACCCGGTGTCTATATTCGCGCACTTGCGCGGGATGTTGGGGAAAAACTTGGAACCGGCGGTTATCTTGTTTCACTTCAGCGAACCAGAATTGGAGTTTATACAAAAGACCATTCAATAGCGTTTTCAGAGCTCAAACAGGGAAAATGAGCTTTTATGAAAATAGAAAAGAATCTGAAAAAAGTTGAGAGGATACTGCGCCGTGGCGGCGTTGGAATTTTCCCAACTGACACGCTGTACGGGCTTATCGGAAGCGCGTTTTCTAAAAAAGCGGTACGGCGCATCTACCAATTACGCAAAAGAAATTTCAAAAAGCCGCTTATCATTCTTATCAGCAAGAGAAAAGATTTGGGGCTTTTCGGCGTTCATCCGGACAAACAAACGCGCACAGTGCTTGATGCTTTATGGCCCGGCAAAGTGAGCGTGATCTTACCTTGTAACGTAAAAAGATTTTTCTATCTTCACAGGGCCACCAACACGCTTGCGTTTCGATTGCCAAGGAAAAAAGCGCTTTTGAAGCTGATGAACAAAATCGGACCGATCGTGGCGCCGAGTGCAAATCCCCAAGGGAAGGCTCCTGCGGTAACGGCGCAGAAGGCATTCGGGTATTTTGGCGATAGGGTTGATTTTTATCTGAATGGAGGAACGCTCAAATCAAAACCATCAACGCTCGTTGCCGTAAGAAACGGCCGTGTGACGGTGAAAAGAAAAGGAGCGTTAAAATTTCCGAAACGCAGTAATGTGAGCACTTTCCAGTACAAACGATTTCCTGCATAATAACACTGTAAAGCATGCTCGATTATGAAACGAAAGGGCACAACCGAAATGCCGACGGTGTTTGTCATCTTCGGTGTAACTGGCGACTTAAGCCGGACAAAGCTGATTCCGGCCATTTTTAACCTTTATAAAAAAGGACATTTGCCGCGCAGGTTTCGCATTATAGGATCTTCAAGGAGAGACGAGTCGAATGAGTCGTTTCGGGAGTATGTGCGGACGATAGTTCATAACGAACGAAGCGGCACACAAAAAAACCTCAAGGCGTTTTTAGATTGTGTAACGTTCCATCGGGCTTTTTTTGATGACAGCGAAAGCTATGCGCGCTTGGGAGAAGAGCTCGTTGGCATTGACGGACACTTTGGCAAATGTTCAAATAAGCTTTTTTATCTTGCTGTTCCGCCGAACTTGTATGAGGTGATGTTTAAAGAGCTTGCCAATTCCGGCCTTACCATACCGTGCAGTGATGAAGAAGGATGGACAAGGGTGCTTGTAGAAAAACCGTTCGGGAAAGATATTGATACGGCGCGGGAGCTTGATAAAATGCTCGGGCTTCTCTTTAAGGAAGAGCAGATTTTCAGGATTGATCATTACCTTGCCAAGGAGACAATGCAAAACATCCTTATGTTTCGGTTCTCAAACGCTATTTTTGAGCCCATATGGAACAGGAACTACATTGACAAGGTGGAAATTATGCTTTTAGAGAAAGCCGGTGTTGGCGGGCGCGGCGCATTCTATGACGAAGTGGGAGCTTTAAGAGACGTTGGCCAAAATCATATTCTGCAGATGCTCGCACTGATTGCAATGGATGATCCAAAAAAGCTTAGCGCGGAACATATCAGGGGAGAGCGGGCAAGGGTGCTGAAAGCGCTTCATCCAATCAAAGGGAAAAATGTTGGAAAAGTTGTCGTGCGCGGCCAATATAGAGGATATTTGCAGGAAAAAGGCATAAAGAAAAAATCTTCCACCGAGACCTATTTCAGCTTAGAGGCACGTATTCATAACGCCCGTTGGAAAGGCGTGCCATTTTACTTAAAAAGCGGAAAAGCCTTAAAAGGGCAAAAAACCGAGATTACTGTTTATTTTAAAAAAACAGCTTCCTGTCTTTGTCCGGCAGGCGCTGAAATACATCGCAGAAACGCCCTTACGTTTCGTATCCAGCCCGATGAGGGAATATCCATACGTTTTTGGGCAAAAACCCCCGGTTTCACGCAAAAACTTGAAGCAAAAAATTTGTCGTTTCTTTATCATGCTGTGGCCGCGACAAAAGAAGCGCCGGAGGCCTATGAACGAGTGCTATTTGACTGTATCAGAGGAGACCAGACGCTTTTTATGAGCACCCGGGAAGTTCGTTCAAGTTGGGCATTTATTACTCCAATACTGCGTGACTGGGGGAAGACTCTATTATATACTTATAAAAAAGGGAGCGGAGGGCCTAAAGCGCTTCCTCATTTCTAATGCATCGCATTTCCTTTTGTATGTGTTATTTCTTACCGTATTTTTATAACATAATGAGCAACTAATGATATGTTTTATTTATGATGCTGGGATACATTGGTCTCGGGAAGATGGGGAAAAACATGGTGGAGCGGCTTATTGAAAAAGGCCACGATGTTGTTGTATTTGACAGTGACCGGGAACAGGTAGAGCAAGTGGCGAAACTGGGAGCGAAGCCGGCCAGATCTCTTTCTAATCTTGTTGCAACGCTATCCATCCCGCGCTTGGTATGGCTTATGGTTCCGCAGAATGTTGTAGATGCTGTGCTCAAGGAGATTGTGTCGTTTCTTGGCAGAGATGACACTATGATAGACGGGGGAAATTCTTTTTTTAAGGAGTCCGTAAGGAGAGCAAATGAGGTTGAAGCGCAAGGCGTCAACTTTTTGGATGTGGGAGTAAGCGGCGGGCCGCGGGGCGCAAGAAATGGCGCATGCGTTATGATCGGAGGACAACAGCGGATATTTGAAAGATTTGAACGGCTTTTTCGTGATATTGCGACAGAAGGCGGATATATATATGCGGGGCCTTCCGGTTCCGGTCATTTTGTCAAGATGGTGCACAACGGCATTGAATACGGCATGATGCAGGCGCTTGCTGAAGGATTTACGGTGATGAAACAATCTCCGTTTCATCTTCATCTTGCGGACGTTGCAGAGGTTTATAACCACCACAGTGTCATTGAGTCTCGTCTTGTTGGTTGGTTAAAGGAAGCGTTTCATCGGCATGGTGAGGATCTGGCGGGGGTTTCAGGGTCGGTGGTTCATACCGGTGAAGGTTTGTGGACCGTTGAAACAGCAAAAGAAATGGGCATTTCCGTTCCCATTATTGAAGGTTCGTTGCGGTTTAGGGAAGATTCTAAGCAACGGCCAAGCTACACGGGGAAAATACTTTCCGCTCTTCGGAACCAGTTTGGATGGCACGATATATCTGAAAAAAAGCAGCTTTAGTGAATGTATATGCTGGGATGTATATGATGAGAGACGTAATTTTGAACTTTGCAAAACAGTTTACATTTCGGCCGGTCATTGAAAATAAAAAGCGGCTTAAAAAACCAAAACAACTTATCATTGCGGGCATGGGCGGATCGGCGCTCGCTGGGGACATCCTCAAATCAAGATGCCGTTCTTTGCCTATTGTGGTACATCGAAACTACGGATTGCCGCCGATGGATTATAAAATATTAAAGCAGTATTTGGTTATTGTATCTTCTTATTCCGGTAATACCGAAGAGGCGATAGATGTGTTTAAGACAGCATTAAAAAAGCGCATTCCTCTTGCAGTACTGACAACAGGAGGAACACTGCTTACGCTTGCTCAACAGAGCAATGTTCCGTATGTTCAGTTGCCGAGCACCGGCATACAACCGCGCTCGGCATCGGGGTATAGTTTCATGGGACTTGTTGCTTTATTGCAGGATAAAAAACTGCTTGCCGAGGCGGAAGCATTGTCGGTCACACTAAAACCCGCTCGCTATAAAAGGAAAGGAAAAACGCTTTCCGGGAATATAAAGGGGAAAATTCCTGTCATATACGCATCACAGGCCAACGAAGCTGTTGCATATAATTGGAAGATTAAGTTTAATGAGACAGGAAAAATTCCTGCTTTTTATAACGTGTTTCCGGAGCTCAATCATAATGAAATGACTGGATTTGATGTGAAGCAAACTACGGAAAAATTGAGTCGCCTGTTTTGTTTTATTTTTCTCAAAGACAAAAAAGACCCCAAACGCATTCAGCGCAGGATGGAGATACTGGAAAAGATATATAAAGCGCGGGGACTGCCCCTTGAGACGGTTGCAATTGAGGGGGCCACGCCATTTGATAGAATATTCTCCTCGCTCGTTTTGTCAGACTGGACAGCATATTATACTGCTGAAGGGTACAACTTTGATCCCGAGCATGTTCCAATGGTGGAGGAGTTTAAAGCATTGTTAAAAAAATATTAAACACCAGGTGTCTAATATTTAAGTAGCCTTTGCGAACGCTCGTTACATTTTGGCATGTACTTACTTTTTGATATAGGAGGAACGAAAACGCGGCTTGCGGTTGCCCGTGATAATAAAGATATTGGGGAGGTGGTGGTTGTTAAAACCTCTCCCCATTTTTCGCAATGCCTGCATGTTATTGAAAAAGCAGCGCGGGAACTTGCCGGCAAAGAGCATATCAGTGCCGTTTGCGGGGGCATTGCAGGTCCTGTAAACAAGAAGGAAGGGATTCTGGTGAATTCGCCGAATTTGCCGGGGTGGATTAAAAAACCGCTAGGGGCGCAACTCACGCGGTTATTTTCCGCGCCGGTGTTTATTGAAAACGATGCTGCGCTTGTGGGACTCGGGGAAGCGCATTATGGAGCAGGGAAAGGATATGACATTGTCGCATATATAACTATAAGTACCGGTGTTGGAGGCGTGCGTATTGTGGATGGATATATTGATAGAAATGCAATGGGATTTGAGGCGGGGCATCAGATTATCCGGTGTGATGATGGTAAGGAGAAAACATTGGAGGCGCTCATATCAGGCGCACGGCTTAAAAAACGGTATGACAAAGACCCTAAAGACATATATGATGCCAAAGTATGGGAACAAGCAGCGCGGCTCCTTGCCTGCGGCGTCAACAACACCATTGTCTACTGGTCTCCTGATATTGTTGTGCTTGGCGGAAGTTTAATACGGCCGTCGGCTATTTCCATAGAGCGTGTGCGTAAACACGTCGGACAGCTTTTAAATATTTTTCCCCATCCGCCGCCGCTCACGGAGGCACGGTTGGGAGACATAGGAGGTTTGTACGGCGCATTAATCTATGTGCGCCAACATGGAAAAGATATAAATAAAAACAAGAAGAATCAATCAAATGGACATTTTAGGAAAAACCCTTGATCTTATAGGAAAACTGCTTATCGGATTTACCGCAATCCGAGTGCACCATCGTGTTCTGCACGAACATAAAATTGATGAAGCGGTGTTTAAAAGCATGAAAAAAGAACAGCGTTTTGGCATTCTTGGAATCGTGTTTTTAGTTGCCGGATTTATTATCCAATTGCTTGCATAATCGCTGTCTCTAAAGGCAAAGCGTATCTTATGTAAGATATAGGCGTTTGCTCTCCGATGGACGTCTTTTAAAGAAGTTTTCATAAAACCCGTGTCTTTGAAACAACTGCTCTGAAGGGCCTTTTTTCTGGCGGTATTGGCGCGTCTATTGCCGGTAAACATGGATGGTGGCTCTATGTCCTTTATATAAAGGACAAGCTTGACTCTTATAACATTGTTGTATAGGTTAAAAATCATGGATGAAGCAAGATTAACGCGCCTTACCGAAGCGTTATACAGGGTAACGGATCTTATGTCTGATCAGGAGCCGCTGAAATGGTCTTTGAGGGGAAAAGCGCTTTTCGTATTAAAACTTGCCTGGAAGGGGCGGTCAGGAGCAATTTTTAAATCCAGAGTGGAGGTTCATGAAAGAATTGCCTCGGTCATAAGCGAATTGCTTCATCTTCTTGAGATTGCAAGTGCGACCGCGCATATCTCACGTATTAACTTTGAGGTGCTTTCCAGAGAGTATCAATCCGTAAACGGTGATATTCAGGCCGCAAAAGAGCAAAAAGCCATGTTTGAGGGAGTAAATATGGTTTTAGCTGATCAAAAAACACATAGTGAGCTCAATGAAACTGGGGCAAAGAACAGAGAGGAAGCGATGGCACAAAGCGCCGGGAGGGAAGCAGTGACGGATAAGAAATTGCTGGCACAGGATTCAACAAAGAAAGAACCAATGCAAGAAACTCACGCCGGTTATCCTGAATATGTTTTTCCTCGTATGAGAGAGAAAAAAATTATTCAATATTTACGGACAAACAGATGGGCAAGCCGAAGAGATCTAATTTCTATTTTTGAACATGATATAAGCGAGAAAACAGTACAGCGTGATCTCGCGGCATTGGTTGAAAGCGGTGTGCTCGAAAAAGAAGGAGAAAAGCGATGGCGTAAATATACATTGAAGTTACAAAATAAAGAATGACCCATAAAGTCCTTTATAATGTCCTTTATGATTCATAAACAGTATAGATAAGCTTTTTAAACTCCGTTTCATTCAATTGTTACTAAGATCGCAGCAGTTTACACCGAAAAGTTGTGATGTTGGAAAGCGCGGACTTTTTACTGAATATGCGGGAATGTTCTTAAAGAAAATCGCCAGATAAAATAATAAATAGAAAAAAAGTCAATCACCCAAACTACTTGTATTTATAGGGGATTTTTGACAAAATACTTTGGACGGTTATCCACAATAACATTATTTGAATGGTGGATTACCGGCAATATATAATGAGTGTACTGTTATGGATGCAAAGCCAGAAACGTGGCTTGTTTACGGTTATGAGTGTACTTTGAAAATTGCATACACCCCAATCGTATAGATTCATTGTTCAGCAGCAAAAAAGAACAATGCTTGGTCGATTTCTTTTGCTTCTTTGCTTCAAAGCAGGAAAAGCATTAAGGATGAAAGCATTGTTCCGTCAGTTAAATTAATTCAAGAAATTATTGGTTGATATTATTCGATGGGCACGTTGTTCTTAAAATTCATTTGGTCGAGAATATTACGCAATATAAGGAACAGTCGTGTGCCAATGTCATTGTAACTTCCTAACTTGTTTAGAAAGTTACCAGCATTAAAAATTAGCAATAACATTATGAGTAACAGAGTAAGAAAAGCAGGGAGATCATTTCTCTCGATTTTCTTGAGCGCTGCCACAGCAATCACACTCTCCGGCTCCAGCTTGCTGGTACCGGTGGCTGTCCATGCACAGGGACTCACGCTTTCACAGCTCATTGAGCTCCTGATCAGTCTGGACATCATTCCACCGAGTAAAGCAGCAGCAGCCCGGGCAGTATTGCAGGATGAAAGCACCGCCAAATGCACCTTCACCAAAGACCTTGCTGAAGGGGCGACCGGCGATGACGTCAAGTGTCTTCAACAGTACTTAAACGGTGCGGGATTCAAGGTGGCCAACAGCGGTCCGGGTTCTGCGGGAAACGAAACGATGTACTTCGGTTCCTTAACCCGCGGAGCAGTGTCCAGCTGGCAGGCAGCAAACAACGTTTCCCCGACAGCGGGGTACTTCGGATCCATTTCCAGGGCGAAGTATAACGCACTGGTGGCTGTAACCCCTCCAGGAGATGATACCGGGGATGACACGGGGGATGATACGGGGGATGTTGCTGTTGGTACCGGTCTTACCGTTACCGAAGGCAGCCATCCGTCCGCAACGCTTGCCGTACAAAACGCTATCAATGTTCCGTTCACTCGCGTGAAATTTACCGCAAGCAGTGACGGAGATGTTGTGGTAGATTCAGTGACGGTTGAGCGAACAGGTCTTGGTGCCGACAATCCGTTTTCCGGAATTGTGCTCTTGGATGAAAATGGAAATCGGGTAAACCAGATCTCAAAAACCTTAAATTCAAGCCATCAGGCGGTTATCACTGATGACTTTATCGTCAAAGCGGGTCAGACGCGTGAGATGACGGTTGCAGGAGATATGGTGGCGTCGCTCTCCGCATATGCCGGGCAGATTGCATTTCTCTCGGTTGTCGCGGTGAATACTTCTGCAGACTTAAATGCAACGCTCCCGCTTACCGGTGCAGGAAATACCATTAATGCCACTGTTTCAATTGGAGGCGTGACATTAAGTGACGGCTCGCTTGATCCCGGCACGTCCCGAACCAAGGAAGTTGGAACAACCGCTTATGTCTTTACATCTCTAAAGGCAACGGCAAATTCCAATGAAGATGTCTTATGGAAATCAATCTCCTTTAACCAATCAGGATCTGCTGCAATTGGTGATCTTGCCAATGTGATGGTTGAAGATGAGAAAGGAGTGAAATATAACCCTATCATTTCTTCTGACGGGAAATACTATACCGTGAATTTCGGAAATGGCATTAAACTTGAAAAAGGCAAAAATTTCGAAGTAAGCATTAGAGGCGATGTTAATGACGGTTCCGGAAGAACCGTTGACTTCGACATTTATCGCTATGAGGATGTGGTGTTTAAAGGTTTAAGCAATGGCTATGACATTAAGCCGTCTGCGACTGAAGTAGCCGTATCTGCTGATGACGGCGATTTCCATGCCACAAGCCCGCGGTACGATGCGTATCAGGTAGAAATCAGCAAGGGCACCCTTACGGTTTCTAAGTCAAGTACCATTGGCGCTGAAAACCTTCCTTCAGACGGAGACAGCGTCAACTTAGGCGCATTTGAGTTTGAAGCAAAAGGTGAACCGGTCTCCTTTACCTCATGGGCGATGAGTATCACCACGACCGATAACGATTCCGGCGGTGAAAACGGCAAGATCACAAATGTGACCGTGTATGATTCAACTGGTAAGGTGGTAGCAGGGCCGTTAGACTTCGGTGGTGGAGCCGCCGGTTCCACTGCGCCGTTCACAATGACGTTCACCGATAGTATTACAGTTCCGGTCGGCAAGAACATCTACAAGGTAAAAGGCGACCTCAACAGCAGTTGGGAGACGAATGATACGATTGCGCTTTCATTCACGCCTTCCACTGCTATTTCGAGTGTCACAGGAGGCGTTACCGGAAATACCATCACGCCATCCCCATCAAGCTCCGTTTCGGGTCCGACAATGACTATCAAGGCAGGATCGTTGACGATTTCTCCAGCAGGCACGTTTGCATCAACAACATTGATTGCAAATTCCACCAACGTAGAACTTGGACGGTTCACCTTAAGCGCGTCTGATTCCGGAGCCGACGTGGCTGTAACAGTTGGACGGGTAGTGCAAAGAACCAATGCGTCCGGCGCGACGGTCGCGAACCTCACATTCAGGGACGGAAACAGCCCAACAAGCCCGGCATTGAATACCGGATCAAACAGGGTGAATCCCGCCAGCTCTCCGACGGAAACACTGGTGTTTAACTTTGACAACGCCTTTGCTATTCCAAAAGGAACCTCAAAGACCATTGGACTGTTCGGAGACCTTTCCAGCACGGCAACGTCAACCAGTTTCTACCAGTATATTCTCCATAACGGAGGAACAGCCGTTGATTGGACGGTCAAGACCGTTGCGGACGCCAACGCGGTAACCGAGTCAGCGACAGATGTCGCGGGAGGAGGTGTAACCATTCAGACATCAGGCGGCTACAAGGTAGCGGCCGAAAACGTCATTCCGGTAAATGCCGAGCAATGGACGTATGCGGGCCAGAAAGGCGTAACGATGAATATCCTGAAGTGGTCAGCGACGTCTGAAGACTTGGCAATTACGGATCTACGGCTCCAGCTTGATGTTACCGGTTCGTCCACACGGGCAGAATATGAAGCAGTTGAGCTTTGGGACGGCGGACTCATGGTAACGAGAAAAATTGATCCGTTTGACGTAAACGGCATCACGGATATCACGCTTAATGTGTGCAGTGATACGGGCACCACGCCGACAGCAGGTTGCTTCGTTATTCCAAAAAACGGTTCTAAGCTGATGACCATTAAAGCAGACTTGGCGCCGATTGCAGTAAGCCAAAACGGCGTAGGCGGCGAGCTGTTGGGCATTGACTATGACGGAGGCGGCGCAGGAAACGGCAAAGGCAAGCAGAAAGCGCGTGGATTGCAATCCGGCGTGAGCGTTGAGAGTGAAACACACTCCGACGTGACCGGCACGGGCGTTATGGCGTTCCGCGGAATACCGAAAGTAAGGAAGTGCGAAGAGGCGTCAGGAAACTGTGCAGCGTTGTCCGGGTCTGCAGTAAACGGCGAGCAGCCGCTCATCCGATTTGCTGTAAAGGCGGAAGGTGGAGATGTGAAGATTAACCGAGTAACCTTTATTGTTTCAACCTCCAACATTACGGCAATGGGCACACAGTTGCCGGCCTTCAAGCTCTATAGCTTTACAAACGGCAATTATATGACGAACGCAACCGGAAATGCTGCAATATACTTTGGAGGTGCGGGTGATTACACCAAGAACTATGATTCGTCAGGCCGCGTGATTGTCCGCGCAATCGTTGACAACACTTCCAACTATACGGCAGGCCAGTATAAGATTACGGCGGGAGCTGAACACGTCTTTGAACTTCGCGGAATATTCACCGATGACGGGACCGCAGGAGGAAGCTTTACCACAACACTGCTTGGAGAGGGAGGTGAAGTGCGTCCGGAGGTCCTCGCACTTACCGGTACAAGCAAACTCCTTCAGGCAAGCGTGGCTCTGATTGACGCGGAACAGCGTTGCGGCGGCCCGAATGATGCGACAGAAGCAGGAGAAGTAGCGGCTTGCGGATATGCAAAGAAGCCGGGAACAGCCGCTTCGTCAACGGCGTTTATCTGGTCGGATATTTCCTCCGAAGCAACATCAGCAGGAAATACCAACACCATCAACACTGGCGACTGGATGAACGGCTATAAAGTTCCAGGACTTTCTTCAACAGGCATCTCGCACACCAAAGCCTACTAAGCGTAGAACGCTGTAAAATCCTAGATCCTTGTGCTAGGTACCAAAACCCCCCGCTCTTAGCGGGGGGTTTTTGTTTACTCTTTTTCCAAACTCCAAGGACAGTCCTTGGGAAATATGTGGATTGAGGGAAGACTTGTCGAAGGGTTGTTTTTTTTCTATACTACATACTCATGCAGCATAGGATTCAAATCGGCGTTATTGTTGTTCTATTTATGCTTATTGGGGGGATGGCGTTGTGGTTTGGCGGCTTTTTTTCGGGTATAAAGGATGTTCGGGAAAACACTGAAGCGGAAGACAACGTTTCATCCCCGCATCAAGACGCAGTTGAACATAAAGACGCGGTAAACACAGAAGCGGTTTCTGAAAACATACTGCCCCCCATCCCTTCCGATTTTGACGTTATTGATCAGGATACCGCAGAGTTAAAAGGGGAATTAAGAGAAAAATATACAGCATTGTTTGATGATATAGTAAGGAAAATAAGAGAAGGTTCTGCCAATGAAAATGACTGGCTTGACCTTGGTTCGGTGAAGTATACTTTTGGAGATTATAAGGGCGCAGAGTCGGCGTGGTTATATGTGCTGAAACTTGATCCTTTCAGGGCCGTAGCATATGCAGATTTAGCGCAGCTTTACTGGCACAAACTTCCCAACTACCCAAAAGCAGAGGAGATGTTCCTCAAATATATTGATATCAATATAAATAGCAATTTTGCGCTCCCTGCATACAAAGATCTTTCTGATCTCTATCGGTATAACTACAAAGAAAAATCACATCTTGCGGACGATGTATTGATTGAAGCGTTGGAACAGTTCCCCGATGAACCGGGTCTTCTTCTTGCGCTTGCCCGTTATTACGCGGATATTGCAGATAATGACTCGGCCATTCAATACTTTAAAAAAGTTCTTGAAGTAAACCCCGAAAACGAATCCGCCAAAGAAGAACTTAAACGTCTCACCAATTAACCCTTTTCCAAGGACTGTCCTTGGGATTTCATAAAATGTATCGCAATTTTCAGTTCTCTATCGGCGAGTTTTACCACGTCTACAACAGAGGTGCTGATAAAAGGGTTATCTTTTTAGATGACGATGACAAGCGCCGTTTTGCGAAGCTTTTGTTTCTTTGCAACAGTAATAATTCTGTAGTGTTCAAAGAGATTCCGATAGAAAATGTCTTTCGTGTAAATCGCAAGTCACGCTTAATTGATATTGGTTCGTATACGCTTATGCCAAATCACTTTCATCTCTTGGTTCGAGAAAAGGTTGAAGACGGTACTAGTAAATTTATGAAGAAGTTATCAACAGCGTATGCTATGTATTTTAATCTCAAGAATAAACGTACCGGTTCATTATTTGAAGGTCCATTTAAAGCACAATATGTTGATGGTGATCAGTATCTTGAATATTTATACTCCTATATTCACCTAAATCCTGTCAAGATTATAGAGCCAAAATGGAAGGAGCAGGGTATAAAAAATGTAAAACGGGCTAAAAGGTATGTGCAAGAGTATCCATATTCAAGTTACGCGGACCTTATCGGTCGGGAAAGAGAAGAAAGTGTAATACTGAATACAGAAGCGTTCCCCAGATACTTTTCTAAACCAAAAGATTTTGAATCATTAGTTCGCCAATTCCTGCAATATGAGGATAAATAAGTTTGGCATGAGAAAAGTTTCCTCTTCCAAGGACAGTCCTTGGAAAGCGGTTTTTGTGGTGTTTTTTTTAACGACCCCGCATTTTGTTTTGGCGAATGTCAGCATCAATGAAATTGCGTGGATGGGAACGGAAGCGTCACCTACCGACGAGTGGATTGAGTTAAAAAACACCGGCAGTGAAGATGCGGATCTTACCGGTTGGGTTTTAGAGGCTGATGATGCCCAACCGGCGATACGCTTGGAGGGCATGATTGCGGCCGGGAGCCTGTTTTTACTTGAGAGAAGCGATGATGAAACAGTTCCCGATATTGGGGCTGATTTTATTTATACCGGAGCTTTGTCAAACAGCGGAGAGATATTACGGTTAAAAAATGCAAGCGGGTTGGAGGTTGATGCAGTGCATGCGCTGGACGGCTGGCCGGCGGGAGATAATACCACAAAGGAAACAATGCAGTTAATTTCGGAAAACTGGGTAACCGCACCCGCAACGCCGAAACAGGAAAATCAGTCTCCAGCAAGCGCGGGAGATCCGGAAAACACAGGTAATAAAGAGCAAAACACGCCTGGTGATTCCGGAAGCGGAGCAATAACCTACCTGCCGCCGGAGTCTCAAAAATCAATAAAGGCGTTTTCCGGGGAAGACATAACGTCAGTAGCAGGGGCAATGATACGGTTTGAGGGCACGGCGCTGGGATGGGACCATGAGCCGCTTGATTATGCTAAGGTGAGATTTCTATGGAATTTTGGCGATGGTACGCTCAAAGACGGCAGAAATGTCAGCCATATATATTTATATCCCGGGACATATTCAGTAAAACTTACAGTCGTGTCCGGAAAAGAGACCGCCTCCGATGACATGAACGTTTATGTAAAAGAAAACCCTATTTTGATTAATGAATATATGGCAGGAAAGAACGGTTGGATTGAATTAAAAAATCCGTCCCCAAGCAGTGTTGATATAGGCAGGTGGATTATAAAAAGCGAAGACGGAGGTATTTTTGTATTTCCGGAAGGAACCGTTATTAAAGCAAAGGCCTTGGCGGTTTTTGCAAGCGATGTGACCGGTTTGGTGTTGCCGTCAAGTTTCCCAAAAGTTATCCTACAATACCCCAATAGAGCTGTTGCAGATGAAGCGGGTTATACAGGGTCCGTTATTGATTATAGCGCATCGCGTTTTGGCGAATATGTTGAAGAAGGCGTCCCAACCCCCGGCGAGGAAAATAAAAGAAAGGTTCAAAAAGAAACAGCAGCAAGTAACCAACCGCCCAAAAAAGAACCCGCCGCACCCATTCCGCATCCGAATAGTTTGGCCAAAACAAATGATGTAAACGCCGATATAGCGCAAGATAAACCCGTAAAGGAAAGTGCCTCGGATGTAGCGGGTCTAAAACCGGAAAACATAAACAGAGAAAACCGTTTGCTTGCGGCCGTTCCAGACAATGTGCTGTTGTTGATAGCAAGTATTGTCGCGGGGCTCGCCGTTGGTTTTGTCATTTTACTGGTAAGAAAACCGAAAAAATAATTGTTTGTCATGAGTACGCCCCGTGTTGCTATAGTTATCCCGACATATAATGAGAAAAACAATCTTGATGGGCTCGTAAAGGCGGTTTTTGGACTCAAACTGGAAAACTTGAGCATAATTATTGTTGATGATCATTCTCCCGACGGAACAGGTAACATTGCAGATGAGCTTGCCAAAACATATCCCATCCGAGTCATTCATAGGGAAGAAAAAAAGGGCCTTGGAACGGCGTATATGGAAGCATTTAAAGAAATTTTATCGTTTGAAAGCGAGAGTAAACCTGACTATATTTTTGAAATGGATGCAGACTTTTCCCATGACCCCGCAGAAATACCAAACTTTATTAAAAAAATGGATGAGTGTGATATGGTTTTGGGTTCAAGATATGTAAAAGGAGGAGGAATTGAAAACTGGGATGTTTTAAGAAAACTGGTAAGCAGATTCGGCAATATATACAGCCGCACGGTGCTTTGGCTGCCGTATCGTGATTTGACCGGAGGATTTAAGTGCTACAAAAGAAAAGTTTTAGAAAGCATTGATCTGGATACGTTCAGTTCGGTTGGATACAACTTCCAGATTGAAACCACGTACAAAGCCCATAAAAACGGATTTCACATATGCGAAATTCCCATTACTTTTAGAGAAAGAAAATCTGGACAGTCCAAGTTCAATCTGGCGATCATCCTTGAGAGTTTTGTGAAGGTGCTGTTTTTACGGTTTCGCGGTTGATTCATTTATATGTATCTTTTTTATTTTTTTCTTTTTATGACTGCCCTTTTATCATCTATAAACTCAACGTTGTAGTTTCCCGATTCAGTATAAGAGGAAATGTATGAGCGGAAGCTTTCAACAGAATCAAACCCAAACGGATCTCCGCCGTCAACAAGCAGGATATCTGCGGGCGTTGGTTCTGTGCCGAGCGTATATATGTATGTTCTGTTTGAAAGGTGGGGGACGAGATTTGTATGGGCCGAAACAATTGCCTCTTTTGGCACTGATATGACCATTTTACGCATTGATGCTTCGCGCTCTCCTGATTTGAATATGTAAAAAGGAAAATGCAGCGGGCTTATCGGGGACCGGGCCAGAAAGCCGAATATGATTGCTGCAAAAACGCCGTACATCAGAGATTTTTGAAGCGACGCCTTACGATGTATGATATGCTTTATCCCATATATCGTGCTGATGAATATTGCGGCAACAAGGACAGAGTCGTATTGGTAAAGTCCCGAAAATTGCGGTGAAAACGCTGTAAGCAGGTTTTCAGCAAGTCCCGGGATAAGCAACACCAATGCTCGTCCCGAAAAAAAGGAAACAAAAAGCACCGGGATAAAAAGCCATATAACATAGAGCGCTTTTGGGACCGTAAATATGGTTTCCACAATCAATGTCGGTTCAGTAACGGCGTTTATGAGTATTTCGGAAATGGAACCGCCCAAATTTTCGTATCGGTCCAGCCGCACCAGCCCCCCGCCAAGTGCGGGCATGATGATTTGTATAACAACAAGCAGGTAAACAATGGATGCGGCAATAATGAGTAATGCGAATTTCCTAACTCTTTTATATGTATCAGGCTCAAGTTCCAGCTTACCAGACAGGAGTATGTATAAGCCGGAAAAAAGAACGACGATTATGGCGTCTTCTCTGGTGGACGCGGAAAGAGTGAAAAAAAGCGCAGATAACGCATATTTTTCTATTTTAAAAAAGTAAAAAGCACAGAGCAGGAGTGGAACAAGAAATGAAACCGAATGAAAATCAAATATATTTATCCAGTGCAGTGATGGATATAAAAGGTATCCAAAGGCCACAACGCTTGCCCATGTGTTGCTTTTTAAAATCTTTCGCGCAAGAAGATATAAAGGAATTGCGCCCACCGCAAGAGCAATGGTTTGTGCTATAAGCAGGAAGTACGGACTTTTAAATAGCGCGTAAACGGGCGCCAGTGCAAATAACCAAGGGCTAAAATGAATGCCGAGATGATTGGGAATCTCTTCTATTGAGCTGGACATAATATTTCCTTGAGCAGTATTCCAAAACACCTGATCAAATATGCCCATATCCCACGCTTGTGTATGGAAATTATAGTGCCTAAACGATGTTACAAGCCCAAAAACAAGGATATAGAGCGCCACCATGCTCCACACCACTATTATTAAGTGGTTGGATTGAGTTTTCATACTTTTATCCTACTATACTAGTGTAGTAAGCAAGGATTGCCTATGCCAAGAACAAACAATCAAAGAATCGTCAGGTATTTTACACACGGCTCTTTTTGGTTGATTGCCGTTTTACTGCTTGCGATGCTGTTACGGTTTCCTTCTCTTTCTAAAGGAGATGCGATCACTGACGAAGTGTTATATGCTTTCCGCGCCATTGGAATGATGGATTTTGATGAAGCGGAAGATCAAACGACGCCGCTTGAGTGGTTTGATAAAAAAGCAACAAACAGTGAAACACCTATTCCGTGGTGGACGAATCTTTCATTCCACGATCACCCCCCGCTCGTATTTTTACTGCAGTATGTATCTATGAAGCTTTTTGGCGAGACTACATTTGGGTTTCGTCTCCCGTCAGCTATTGTCGGCGTCGCCTCGGTGTATCTCATGTATCTTATTGGCGCTCTGCTTTACTCGCGGACAGTGGGTATTCTTTCAGCGCTGCTGCTTGGTGTAACCGTAAACCACGTGTACATATCTCGAATCGGTTTACAGGAGGCGATGGTAATTTTCTTTATGCTGCTTGCCTCTTATTTTTTCCTGCGGTCTCTTGGAAAAGACACTTATTTTATTTGGACTGGCGTTGCTGTTGGACTTGCTGTTACGACCAAATATACTGCATTTATTCTTGTCCCAATATTCATTACCTATCTTCTGCTTTTTCAAAGAGAGTTTTTTTTAAATAAAAAATTCTGGGTTGGAATATTTGTCGCAATAATGCTTTTTAGTCCAGTGCTCATTTATAATGTCATGCTGTATCAGGCAGTGGGGCATTTTGATTTTCAATTTTCGCATATTTTCGGTCAGTCTCCGGAAGTCTGGAACATTCAGCCGGGAAAGGAAATCGGCAGCATTGCCGATCGGGCAGAGGCGTTTATTCCGCGTATGTACCGAAGCAATTCTTTTCTTGTCGTTTCGCTTTTTCTTTTAACCGTTGCGGCATTTCTTGCTTCTCTTTTTAAAAATCCGAAAAAAACGTTTCAGCCGCACGCCTTTCTTGCAATTGCGACAGCGTTTATTATAGCGCTTATCTTTTTTTTCATCGGTCCTTCGTATCGATTTCTCACACTGTTAACTCCTTTTGCCGCACTGGGCATTTCTCTTTTTTTGTACAAGCTTTATGATCGGTTCTTTTACAATAAAAAAAAGATCGCTTTTATACTCCTCGGTTTGTTTGTTGTTTTTGAGTTGTTTTATTCTATAAACAGCCACATACTGCCCTATCCAAAAGGAAAAGTAGTATGGGGGTATTCAGCCGTAAGCGCAGAACAATATCGGTGGGGTTTTAATCGTCTTGCGGACTATTTAGAAAAGGAGCTTGAAGGGAAAATGCCCGCCCAGGTCTTTTATATGAGATATGCATTTCTTGAGTCTTTACACGAAAAAGCGACTTCCAAAGCGCTTGCGAAAGGACTGCCGCGATATTCTGCTGTTATTGTTTATGATGCGAACATAAACAAAATGGCGCAGCTTTGGGTGTTGGATCGTTTAAACATTTATCACGGCTGGCCTGTAGTAAACACAGAACAGTATATTGAATACATGATTGAGAACGGTTTTGACGATATTGCCGGAAGCGGTTTTGAACATTACTATTTTATACGGCCAAAAAACGTCTTATTGATAAAGGAAGAGCATCGCACTCTTACGGGGCTGCAGTTTGAGAAAGAACTTGTATCGCGCGGTATAGAGCCGGTTTCTATTTATAACGATCGGGGCGAGGAGGCGTTTTTGATATACAAATTCTAAGAAGCATAGACCTTGAGCGTTTTTTCAAGCATCTTGTCAAATGTGAAGTTTTCCAAAACGGCATTTTTCGCATGCTGAATAAATGTTTCTCTTAGGTCTTTTTTGTTTATAAGTGTTTCTATCGCACCAGCTATGTGTGTGGACGATTCCGGCGGCACAATAATCCCCGATACATTGTGTTCAATAATGTCTGGAATTCCCCCGACATTTGTTGCAATAATCGGCACTTCCGCAAGGGCCGCTTCCAATAGCGTATAGGGAAGACCTTCTTTTATTGATGGCAGAATAAATATATCAAACGCTTTTAGATATTGATGGGCATTTTCCAAGTTTTCAATGAGAAATATATTATTCATGAGCTGGGCGTTTTTTATCTTTGATTCCAAATTCTTTTTTTCTTCTCCCCAGCCAATAACAATAGCTTGTAATTTGTAGTTTGTAGTATTGAGAGAAGCGAGTGCATCAATAAGATACGTAAGACCTTTATTTTTTGTATATTCCGCGATAGTGCCGATAACAACGGCGTCATTGGTTATAGTGGCTTCTTTGGCGCTTATTTTGGCCGATAAAGCCGATTTTGCCTCGTTTTTTGGCAAATAGTGGTAGTCTTTGGGATTTATGCTTATAGGTATAAAAACAAGCTTGTTGGGGGCTATAAGGTGACGGCGAAGAGCGTTTTTGTAGTCGAGGCGGGATATCGCTATTATGGTATCTTGAAAAAGGGCCGACAGTTTTAATGACAGATAGATGAGCAGTTTTTGCCACTTGGGGCGTTTTTCAAAATAGGGCAGACCGTGAGTGGTAAATATAATCTTTGCTTTCGGGCACGCTATCGTTGATGCAATTGATCCCAAAACACCGGCTTTTGATCCGTTCAGATGCACAATATCCGGAAGGATATTGCGGCAAAGTTTTAAAAGCTCTATAAAAACAGAAAACTCTTTTAGTATCCGTACATCGCGTTCAAAGTTTTTTACCGCGATATACCGCAGTCCCGCTGTTTCTATTTTTTCTTTTAAAGGGCCGCGCCCTCCCGCCGCGACGGTTACATGAAACGCTTCCTTCGAGAGATGCGTCGCCAGATCGTACACATATTTTTGTGCACCGCCCCACACTGATTTTGTGCTAATAAACAGTATTTTTTTTCTCATTTAACTGTAATAATAAAGTATCTATGGAGACAGCTCAACGAAAGCAGGTTATAGTATTTTCAACAGCCTATCTGCCTTTAAAGGGGGGAGCAGAAATAGCTGTTTATGAGACAACAAGAAGGCTTACGAGTCTGGATTTTATTGTTCTTACAGCGCGCTTTTCAAGAAAACTGCCAAAATATGAGGTAAAAGGCAATGTACGGGTTATTCGGCTCGGCGGCGGGTTTGGCGTTGATAAATTTTTCCTCCCTATTCTAACTTTTATAGAGGGCTGGAAGTTACTTAGAAAAGAGCCAAAAGATTCACTTCTTTGGGGAGTGATGATTTCCTATGCCGCAATCGGGGCTTATTTTTTAAAGCTCGTTTGTCGGCGCATCCCATTTCTCCTTACCCTGCAGGAAGGGGATTCCGAAGTTCATATCAAACGCGGGCGGCTTGGTATCATCGGGATTGCATGGAAAGCTGTACTCAATAAAGCAAATGAGGTTCAGGCAATTAGTACATATCTTGGTTTTCTCGCAACCTCGTATGGGTTTAGAAAAGAAGTCCATGTTATTCCAAATGGCGTGGATTGCGAACAATTTTCTCGGGAAGTGAGCGAAAAAGAAAAACGTTTTATAAAAAAGGAGCTCGAAATAGTGGCTGGGAAAAAAGTAATAATCTCGGTATCACGTTTGGTTACAAAAAACGGAATAGGCGATATTATAGAGGCGATGAAACTTCTTTCGGATCATGTTTTATTACTCGTTGGCGAAGGAGCATTACGGAAATCACTTGAGGAAAAGAGCAGGGAGTTAAAAGTGCGCGACAAGGTGATTTTTGCCGGGAGTGTTCATCACGAAAAACTCCCCCTGTATTTGGGTATTGCGGATGTTTTTGTGAGACCCTCATTATCAGAAGGGCTCGGCAATGCGTTTTTAGAAGCTATGGCTGCTGGTATTCCGGTGGTTGCAACTCCGGTGGGCGGTATCAGGGATTTTGTTGAACATGAAGAGACGGGGATTTTCGTTTCTGTGCACAGTCCAGCGGAAATAGCAAAGGCCGTCATGTTGTTGGATTCCAATAAGAATATGAGAAAGAAAATAACAACTGCTGCAAGAAAACTGATCAAAGAAAAATATGATTGGAATGATGTTGCCAAAGGCATGCAGCATGTGTTTGATAAGCTATGAAGATATTGATAGCAACAGGCATATTCCCGCCGGATATCGGAGGGCCGGCAACATACAGCAAAACAATGAGTGAGGAATTTGCGAAATCGGGACATGGGGCAATGGTGGTTACATATGGCGATGATGGAGAGTCAAGAATCAAAGGTCAAAAGTCGAAACAGTCGGAACCGCGAATTAAAAAAGTTTCCAGACGCTACCCGAAAGGTTTTCGGCATCTTGTGTATTTTGGGAAGGTGCTTTGGAATGGAAGAAATGCGGATATTATTTTTTCACAGGATCCTGTAAGTTCGGGGTTCCCCGCAATGATTGCCTCTTTTATTTTGAGAAAAAAGTTTGTTGTGAAGGTTGTCGGAGATTATGCCTGGGAACAGGGAGTTTATAGATATGGGGTAAAAGAGCTGCTCGACGCCTTTTTGAAAAAAAAACAGAAAGGAATGGTGCGTTTTTTAAGTAAGGTGCAAAAAGCTGTTGTCTTAAGGGCTGATCGTATCATTGTGCCAAGCGCATACTTAAAGAGCGTTGTAAGACAGTGGGGTATTGAGGGGTATAAAATCACCGTGATTCCAAACGCTCTCTTTTCGACGTTTAACGTAAAAAGGATCGGGAAAAAGAAAGCCGGCACCGTTTTTTTATCTGTTGGAAGACTTGTGCCATGGAAGGGGTTTTCCATGCTTATTGAGCTTATGGACGATTTTCCCGAAGCTACACTCATCATCGTCGGGGATGGCCCGGAATACAAGAAGTTAGAAGCCGAAAGTCAAAGGCGTAAAGTCAAAAATGTTTTATTGGCAGGGAAAAAGAGCGTGGAGGGGTTAATGGATTTATATCAAAAGGCGGACATTTTTTTGCTTAATACCGGATATGAAGGTTTTTCCCACCAAATTCTTGAGATTATGGCTGCGGGTATTCCCATTATTACTACGGATGCAGGAGGAAATAAGGAGATTATAAGAGACGGAGAAAATGCGCTTATTGCTTCTTATAATGAAAAAAGAGAGTGGAGATCTGCGATTGAGAGATTACTTAAGGATACGGATCTTCAAAAAAAAATAGAAATGGGCGGCATGGAAACAGCTTCTCATTATACGAAGGAGGAAATGGTCAAAAGAACAGTACGGTTATTTGGGAGTTTATGAACATTTAGCAAATTTGCACATGAGATTTAAGTTGTTTGGCATTATATGGTTTTACATAGTTCCAACATGAGAGGAAAATCAGGCGATGTTTCCAACGGGGTGAAAGTATTGATGATCAGTGTGGACGAGAGAATATTTATAGAAGGCAGTTCAGTAAGAGAGCGCATGAAATGGATAAGCGGTGCATGCGACGAGCTGCATGTTGTTGTGATATCCTCAAAGAAGTTTTTTAACAATAAGGTGGATGGTTTTTCACTTTGGATTCATGCAACCGGATCAGCGGTGAAGTGGATTGGATGGTGGAATGCTTTTCGGCTTTCCGGGAGAGTATTGCGCGCGCGCGGGAGAGGTTCATTTATCATCACCACGCAGGACGAACTTTCCGCAATAGCCGGATATTTAGTGAAGAAAAAATATCACATTCCCTGGCAGGCACAGGTACATACGGATATTGCAAGCCCTTTTTTCCGCGGACATTCGTTTAAAAACAAATTACGTGTTGCGGTTGCGAGGTTCTTATTTCCAAGCGCAAATTGTCTCAGAGTCGTTAGCAAAAGAGTTGAGAAAGGAGTCGGCAAGTGGCGCGGTTTGGAAAACATTCCTATTTCAATTTTGCCCGTCTTTACGTCTTTTAAACATTACAAAACTGACCGTCAAAAAGAAGCAGTGTACGAGAAACCGTATGATTATATGGTTCTTATGGTTTCTCGTCTTGCATCTGAAAAAAACATCAGTATTGCTCTTCAGTCTTTAAAGGATTTCATTAAAGAATTTCCAAACGCAGGTTTGGTCATTGTGGGAGATGGTCGGGAAAAGAAGAAACTTCAAAAAAAAGTTATAAAATTAGGCATTGTAAAACATGTTTCATTTGAAGGATGGCAGGAAAATATTGCACGATATCTCAGAGCTGCCGATGTATTTCTTGTAACGTCGTTATACGAAGGTTATGGCGTAAGCGTTATTGAGGCCATGATTGCGGGAATACCGGTGGTGATGACAGATGTTGGGATTGCAGGAGAGGTCGTTGAGCACAATGTATCGGGGATTATTGTGCCTGTTGGTTCTATGGAGTCTATTACAAATGCGCTAAAACGTCTTTTTTTAGATAGCGCTTTAAGAAAGACGCTGTGTGAAAACGCCTTTTTGTCAATAAAACACCTTTCCAATAAAGAAACGTACATAAAAGAGTTAAAGGCGTCGTGGAACATATGCCTGCCCACAAAAGCAAGTTAGTGTATATTCTTCCGGAGTACAATCCAGATATTGGAAGCCATTTTTATCATGTCTCGGAACTTCTTGAACAAGCTGCAAGTTCGGTTGATATTTTTTTGGTGATTGAAAAGGGAAAAGTAAAACCCGACGTGCCGGAGTTTAAAGGAATATACCTTCAAAAATGTTCTTTTTTTATTTTTCGGTATTTTGAGCTTTGGCTTGTGCTTTTTTGGCTTAGGTGTAGGGGATGGAAAACGTTTTGGGTCCATTATTCCATTATTGCCGGTATCGTTGCCCTTGATATAAACTCCATTCTGGGCGGGAGGAATTTCTACTGGCACTGCGGGATGGCGTGGTTATATAAAATGAATCCGCTTAAGCAAATGTTCTTTCGGGTTGTACTACGATACTCAACGCTTGTTACCGGCACCGAAGGCATGAAACAGATGTATATAAGAAGATATGGCTTGATTGAAGAGAAAGTAAAGGTGATGCCAAACTGGATTCATTTGGAACGATTTGCCCAATGGAAAGAGAAAAAAGAAGAAGCAAGAAATATGCTTGGTATCCCGAAAGAGAAGAAGGTTGTGCTTTTTGTGCACCATCTCTCAAAAAGAAAGGGGGTTCATAGGATCGTGCCGGTTGCCCAAAGACTTCTGGATATTGCGGACATTCTTTTTTTGGTTGTTGGTTCCGGGCCGGAAGAGGAATATTTAAAATCTGAAATAAAGCTTTTGTCCGCAGGGAAAGAAAAATTGGAGAACAGCATTCGTCTTGAAGGTTCCGTCCCAAATAAAGAAATACCAAAATACCTCGCGGCTGCAGACATATTTTTTATGCCATCTGATGAGGAAGGATTTCCCCGCTCTCTTTTAGAGGCAATGGCCATGGGTGTTCCGTTTGTAGCGAGCAATGTGGGCGGCATTCCGGAAATTATTCCAAGCGACGCACAAGCTTATATCACTAACCCCGAAGATATAGAAGGATATGCAAATAAAATAAAAGCGCTCCTCACACAGGATAGCAGTATTGCAACTATGTTTAAGCGTCATGCAGAGCAATATGGCATCAACCGTGTTTTGCCGCGTTTTCTCAATATCCTCAAATTTTAAAAAATGGAAGTCAAATTGTTTCTACCCGATAGAGCGTCAGGAATAACCCCTCAAATAGCGTTTGAGTATTGCGGCTAGAGGGATCATTAAGCTGGAAAAACTTATTCTCAAGGGCATATTGGGAGACGACGAGGAAGCAGGGTTTTTTTAGCATTGTTTTTTCTGTAACGATAATGGGTTTTTGAGGATTTCTGTAGTAGTTTATCGTTTCATGTGATGGCCAAGAAAATATATACACTGGTATTGCCTCCGATTTTATAAGTTCCCCAATAATTTTTTCTTCCTCGGCAGATCTGGTAAGACTAGATCCCATAGGCAAAAGCATTGTGCCATGTTCAGTGGGAAAGAAGATCTGTATAACCGTTGCAGTGAAAGCAGTTATGACGAGAGCGGAGACAGTAATGACAGTCATATACGGCCACCTTAACTTTGCCTTTCTGATCAGTGGTATGCCTGTACTTACTATAAAGAGCGCCATAAACGGAAACAGCGGTGCAATATAGAAAAAAAGTTTGGACGCTGAACTTCCAAATAGAAACAACATAAAAAGCGCGATGGATAAAGTTGTCAATTGAGCTTTCCTGCGAAAGAAATTTCTCCAACCAGTAAGCAAAAAAGCTATAAGTACAATAACAAAAACGGCTGTCCACGGTTCAACAAACTTGATGAGGTGTTTGGTATAGTAAAACGGTATTTGCGTTCCTATAACAGGGTTTGCGTAACGGCCTACTATGTTGCTTATTAAGTGGTTCCAGAAACTTTCTCCGTATAGTATGTGTTGCTGAATAAGCCACGGGAGCAATATGGCGGTCATCAGCAATATACCAAACCAGAAATATCTGCTTAAAAGCCAATCCCACCTTTGATATATCAGTGAATGAATGAAGAAAAGTGGAATGGCAAGAAGACCAATAACGCTTTTAAGCAGAACTCCAACGGCAATTCCCATTCCAACGCCAATGTACCATGCCGGCTGATGCACACCTCTTATAAATGCGTAGAAAGTAAAAAGAATTGCTGTAGTGACAGGGATATCCATACGTACTTGCCTGCCGCTAAATATAAAAATGGTTGTGGTAAGCAGAATAAAAGCGGCCCCTAAAGCGACTGTAGGGTCGCGGAAAAGGCGTAGCCCCATAAGCCATGTAAGAATGATCGCTAAGACAATGAAGAAAGCAGATGGGAGCCGGAGCGCAAGTTCCGTCTCGCCGAATATTCCCACGCTTGCCGCCATCATCCAGAACAGAAGTGGCGGTTTGTCGAACCACGGCTCTCCGTCTTTTGTAAAAGAAAGTAAATCTTTTCTCTGCAGGCTTTCATGGAGCACCTGCGCATATGTGGCTTCGTCATAGTCGATGAACGCGGAGCTGCCCAACTGAAAAAAAGAAAGAAAAAGTGCAGTAAGGAGCAATAAAGTGAAGATAAACCTGTAGTGAGTTTCATTTGCTATGTTCATGTCAGTCATCATTATGGGTGAATCTGTCTAAACTGGCAAATTGCATAAAAAATGAGCGGCTCGTTTTATGCCGCAATAGTGGCGTAAACAGAGGAAACCTGCTATATTTTTATTTACACGAATCTCGTTAGAGTTTACAGCCTTATGAATTTCGTTTATCAAATAAGCAGCGCACATCCAAGAATCATGTTTACTGGTCATTATAATGTACGGAAATGCATTCAGCATTTCCTATCTCTAACGGGATGAATATTTTAGGAATTTCTGCTTTTTATCATGACAGCGCAGCTTGTCTTGTCCGCGACGGAAAAATTGTTGCAGCCGCACAAGAAGAGCGGTTTACCAGAAAAAAGCATGATTATTCTTTTCCTCAAAACGCTATTCGGTATTGTCTTAAAGAAGGGGGTCTTTCGGAAAGTGATATAAACTACGTCGCTTTTTATGATAAGCCATTTTTGAAGTTTGAGCGGATTCTTGAAACATATTTGGAGTATGCCCCCCGAGGTGTTCGGTCTTTTATAAAAGCAATGCCGCTTTGGATAAAGCAAAAGTTGTGGATTAGGGAGCTTATTCAAAAGGAACTTGCATATAAGAACGAAATTATTTTTCTTGAGCACCACGAATCTCACGCCGCCTCTGCCTTTTTTCCTTCTCCCTATCAGCATGCAGCGTTTCTGACGATGGATGGAGTTGGGGAGTGGGCTACGTCCAGTTTCGGAGTTGGTGAAGACAATCGCATTCGGATTATTGCTGATATCCGTTTTCCCCACTCATTAGGGCTTTTATACTCGGCGTTTACATACTTTTGCGGCTTTAAGGTGAATTCCGGTGAATATAAACTTATGGGGTTGGCTCCATATGGAGAAGAGGTTTATAAGGAGCTTATTTTAGAAAAGCTTGTTGATGTGAAGGAAGATGGTTCGTTTCGGATGAACATGGATTATTTTAATTATCCTTCCGGTCTTAAGATGACAAATAAAAAATTTGAGAAGCTCTTCGGCGGGCCGCCGAGGGCCGCGGAGTCAACGATAACACAGAGAGAAATGGACATCGCCCGTTCTATTCAGGAAGTTGTTGAGGAGATTGTGCTGCGAATGGGAAAGCATGTGTACAAAGAGACGAAAAAGGAGATGTTATGCCTCGCCGGCGGTGTTGCGCTAAACTGTGTGGCAAACGGCAAACTCCTTCGTGAAGGGCCGTTTAAGGACATATGGATTCAGCCGGCTGCGGGAGATGCCGGAGGGGCGGTTGGAGCGGCGCTGCTGGTTTGGTATCAGTATCTCCATAACAAACGTGAAGCCGGCAAAAACGATGCAATGCAGGGGGCGTATCTCGGGCCTTCCTACAGCAATGATGTTATAAAGCAGTTTTTACAGCAGAACGATATTTCTTTTACAGAGCTTTCAACGGACGAGATTCCGAAGCGAGTCTCCGATCTTATTGCAGATCAAAAAGTTGTCGGATGGTTCGAAGGGCGTATGGAGTTTGGTCCAAGGGCGCTTGGATCCCGCTCTATTCTAGGAGACGCTCGTTCTGCAAATATGCAGGAAATTATAAATGTAAAAATTAAATTTCGCGAATCGTTCCGTCCATTTGCGCCATCGGTCTTGGAAGAAAAAGCCGGGGACTATTTTGATATTGATCGGCCATCCCCCTATATGTTGCTGGTTACGCCTGTAAAGCATAAGAAGAGAAAGCATATAAGTCCAAGAGATCAACACTTCACGGGGTTTAAAAAATTACGGGTAGTACGGTCAGAGGTTCCTGCAGTAACGCACGTTGATTATTCAGCCCGTATTCAGACGGTCTCTCCCGACACAAATCCGCTTTATTACGCTATGATAAAGCGGTTTTGGGAAGATTATGGCTGCCCTATTATTATAAATACGTCCTTTAATGTAAGAGGGGAGCCGATTGTTTGCACGCCCCAAGATGCGTACAAATGCTTTATGCGCACCAACATGGATTACCTGCTTATGGGAAATTTTCTGCTTGATAAAAAGGATCAAAAACAAATTACGAGCGACAGCGCTTGGGAAAAGGGGCGCGAGCTGGATTAAATAATGTATCATGACTTATAAACAACTAAAATACATGTCGGGGGACAGAAAAGATTTAAGAAAATTCGGCATCACCATCGGTGTTGTGTTTATGATGCTTGGGGTGTTATTTTTTTTGAAAGGCGGGCACAACGCAGTGTATCTTCTCTTTTTAGGAGTCGTGTTCACCGTGCTAGGAGTTACAGTCCCGCTTTTGTTAAAACCTTTTTATAGAATATGGATGACCGCAGCGGACATGCTCGGCCAGCTTGTTACAGGCATCATTTTGTGTATTCTGTTTTATATAGTGATAACCCCTCTCGGCTTTATTGCAAAACTTTTAGGCAAGCATTTTGTTGATCTGGGGTTTTACGTTAAGCAAGAAAGTTACTGGAATTATAAGGAGCAAAAAGAGTTGGTAAACAGTGACTATGAACGGCAGTTCTAGAAAAAAGATTTTCGTTGCCGGATCGGGTGTTTTTTTTATACTGGTCGGCCTTTTTTTAAATGAATGGCTTATTGCTTCCTGGTTTACTTACAGTGGCGCTCTTTCAGTAAAAGATCGCATTGCGGTTTGGATATTTGACATCTTGATGGTGGGGATGGGTGTTCTTTTGATTGTGTTGAGGGGGCGGGTTCATTTAACATTTGATAAGAAAAATTTTGCGCTATTTGTCGGCACTGTTGTATTTTTGTTTGTGCTTAGCGAGTTTTCCGCTCGGGTCATTGACCGTCTGCATGGAGGAGATTTTACCTATAACAAGGAACGTAATGAACAACAGCTTACACCGTTTCGAATGTTCGGTCCTTCCTATTACGTGGAACAAGACGGCATAAGATATATTTCCAGTGTTCATAAGGAGCTGTACCCGTTTGAGAAAGGCAGGAACACCTATCGTATTGTGGCATTTGGAGGGTCAACAACACAGAATGCAGTTGACGGGATACATTACCCCCTTGTTTTGGAACAGCTGCTTAAGGAGGAGTATCCTCAAAGAAACATTGAAGTTATTAACATTGGCAATTCTGCTTATGCCACGCCCCATTTTATTATATCGCTTACGCTTGATGTAGTTTCATGGGAGAGTGACCTTATTATTTTGAGTGAAAATATTAATGACCTCCTTGCTGGATATTTTCCTGACTTTCAACCTGATTATGCCAACAAATACAGGCATGCGGCATTTGTCCCGGAGATTTCAGCCCCCCGTATGTTATTGGGATGGTCGCGATTTTACTGGATAGTGAAGAGTCGCCTGGAAGCTTTGTCGTATCGTCTTGCTGACTATGGAGGCGTTGTTTTTAGACGCAGTTCCTATGGCAATGAGCCGCCGGTGGAAAGCCAGAAAATCTTCCGTCGCAATCTTCAAACGTTTGTTGAAATTGCGCGCGCCTATGATATTCCTGTGGTACTGGGGACACAGCCGCTTGAAACGTCTGAGGAATATTGGAATCGCCATATGCGGTATAAGAAATACAACGGTATTGTTACTTATCCGCTGCACTCGGAGTTCATATCTCATCATCAAAGATTTAACGAAATTATTAGGGAAGTAGCGCGTGAGCAGAAGGCATATATCGTTGATAATGAAAAGATATTTGCAGGAAAGAGCGTATTCTTTATTGATTTTGTGCATTACAGCAAAAAAGGGCTTGAGCAACTCGCTCGGAACTATTATAATGTTATTGTTTCCAACAAGTTCGTTCGCTAATCATTTGCGAATGTTATTATGACAAATACTTTCCAAAGCGGCATTCGTAACTATGTGAGTTTCATCAGAAACTAATGTGAGATCTTTTATGTCAAAACTTTCCATTATTAAGGAACTTTGGGAATTTTTGCGAATTCGCAAAAAATGGTGGCTTGCGCCAATTGTTGTTTTTTTGGTCCTGCTCGGAGTTCTTATTGTCCTTACGGAGGGGTCGGCGGTAGCGCCGTTTATCTATACGTTATTTTGAAACTTTTTGAATCCCCGAGAAATTCGCGCGATGTTGAACTCAACAATAAACCATCCTTTTATAACGTTTTCCACTGCGATAAGAAACAGCAAGACACCAAAAACCAAGGTAAGCCATGAGGTAAGCGGGTAGAACATGTAGTCAAGCAGGGTCAGTCGTTCAAACATCATAACGGCTCCCAAAACAAGAAGGATGATAAAAAATTCCTGGGTAAGGTGAAAAAGACGAGCGGGGATGTCAAACAGTTCCGGTTTCTCAAGGTTCCCATCAATGTCACCGTTTCCGTGTGTTGTGTTTGGAAGAAAGAAAAGCTCGGGGGATTTTATGTATTTTTTGATAAAGATCAGTTGCGATAAGCTGTTGGTTATTCGAATGACTATGAAAGAAAGCGCTGCTGTGACGCCTCCTATGTAAAGAAAAAGATCCGGTACCACTGTAAACGGCGGCATCCCAAATGTGAAGCTCAGGAAAAAGACAGGAGGAATGATCAGATGATTTATTTCGTCTAGATAGATGCCTTTTAGTGACGCCCTTTTTTTATATCTGGCTACTTCACCGTCGACCCTGTCAAGCAATGTGTGTACATATAAGGCCGCGATTCCTGTTATTTTTAACTCCCAGCTATCCTGGAAAACAAATACGCACCCCACAATGCCCATAAGCAAGGCCGTTATGGTAATTTGGTTTGGGGTTATGGGGAATAACAGCAAAAAACGGGTTATGTAGATAGAGGGGCCACGCTGGAGGGTTTTATAACCAAATGGTCGTGACCATCCTTTTGGATGCACTTTTTCTTCCTGAAGCATTCTGCGTAATTCTTTAATTGACTCCATAATATTCTAAATCCAAATTTGTAAAATCCAAATCACAAAACAAGCATATAAGCGCAAAATTTAAATGATAAAGCAATTTCATATATAAACTTTATTCTTTATTGAACTAAATATCATATTTAAATTTGTTTTGTTATTTGTGCTTTGAATTTTGGATTTACTGTATTCATCTAGGATATCAAGAAGTGATTGCTGGGGTTTCCCATTGCTTCGCTGGATTTCTTCAATATGACGTACTGCCGTTGCAATATCTTTCTCTATCTCATAATAATATATTGCAAGATTTTCGTGGATAGGGAGGTAATGCGGGTTAAATGTTAATGCTTTTTCCCACGTGTCTCGTGCGTCCTCGAACCGGCCGAGTTTTAAAAAATAAAGAACGCCAAGGTTAAGATATGTATCGCTATTGTATGGGTTTTTGGACAATTCCTTTTTAAATTCTTGTTCCGCCTCTTGAAAGCGGTTTGTGTAGTAATAAACAAGTCCGAGGTTGCCGTGAAGCACCTGTTCATCCGGATTTAGGGCGATGCCTTTTAGATACATCTCCTCGGCTTTATCATATATTCCCTTTTCCAGGTAAACGCTTCCCAGCCCGCTAAATGCTCTAGGGAGCGTGGGCGCGGTTTTTACCGCATGTTCCCAAAATTGCAGCCTATTTTTAAAGTTTTGGCTGTGTCGGATTGTAAGGAATGAGAAAACAAGGATAAGCAATACAATTGCTGCCGCAACACCGTGCTTTTCTGGTTTTATATTTTTTATAAAATCTATTTCCATAAGGATAATAAAAAGTCCTATCAGCGGAAGATATATTCTGTGCTCGTAGAAGATGGGGGTCAACGATGGATCGTCTGTGAAAAACGAAGGCAGAAGAAAAACAAAAAACCACGCCGCGCCAAAGATAAGAAATGGATATCGTTTTTCTTTGGAGAAAAACAAGAATAAAAGAACAAGAAGCATCGCGACCACTCCGTACATGAGCGTTGTATTTCCGAGCGTTGGCATTGCTGAAAGGTTAAACGGAAAGAAAATTTTCCCAACATAAAGCAGGATGGCGGGCGCATGTTCGACCATCGCTTTTATAATCTTAAATATTGGAAAGGCCGAAGCGCCGAGTGCCGCTTTTCTTGCGGCAAACCATATCAGCGTGAGGAGCAGCCATCCTGATGCGGGCCGGAGCAGACGGGCGTGCGCGTTTTTTATCCGCGCAATCCCGTATGTGTAGAAGACTGCAAGCGGCAGAAAAAAAAGCGTTGACTCCTTCGTAAAAAGGGCTAAAAGATAAAAGAGCATGGAAACCGTATAGTGCTTCCACGTTGCAGTGTTTACATATCGGATGAAAAAGATGAATGCCAAAAGGATAAAAATCGTAAGCAGGCTGTCGTTTCTTCCGGGCAGCCATCCAACAGTTTGGGTGAGGATCGGGTGAGCGACAAATATGAGCGAAAAAAGAAGCGCAAGAGCTCGCTTGTATTGCATTGTTATAAGAAAGATGAAAAGCACGCTTGAAGCTGTAAGATGCAGGAGTATGTTTATAAGAAAATGCGGAAACGGAATTGCAGTGTTGCTAAAAAGCGCCCCGGCCATAAATGATACCGTAAGCATCGGACGATAATAGGCAGACCGGTCAGTGGGATATAATATATCGTGCCTGAAAAACTGTAATATATTTGCAGGTTTGTTTAAAAAATGAAGGTTATGATGAATGAGTTTTGTGTCGTCGAAATAAACAAAGTCAAACGTCATGACAGGAGCATACATAATCCCTCCCAGCAACAGAATCCAAAGGAAAGGAAGATACCCTTTAAGCAGTGTGTGTTCCATGTGTTAATGTCCTTTTATAGAAGCAAGCGGCCTTATATATGCCAATGGTTGTATTATACCTTCCTGCTCAAACGCGCGCGTTACCTCAAAAAGTCCGTCCGAGTAGGTATGCGGAACACCTTTGAGTTTTTTTTCTTTGCGTTTTGAAATCAATGTTTGATGTAAAGGGTCTTTGGTGCTTTTCTTTTCATGTACATATCTTTCTATTGTTTTTGCGGCGCTTGGGGAAAGAGAATGAAAAGAAGACGTGATATTATTGCCCCCAACTCCAATATAGGAAAGTGTGTTATTGCTTCCGGAAATCATAACGGGTTTTTTAGAAAAGATGCGCATCGCATCTTGTCGGTGTACGATCAATTGTTGACCATCAATATATTCTTCAATAATTGAATTATGCGCAGCATCCCAAAGAAACGATACCTTTGGGGCCTTTTCCGGCAAGCTTTCTTCCAAAGCGTCGATAAGACGCCGCAGTAGCGCTACGCGATATCCGTAACCATAGTTCATTGCCGCTTTTATGGAGTGCAAAAGGCGTTTTCCTTCCTCGGTTTCCACCGGAATTTCCGGAAATGCTCTTGAGCTGAAATAATATTTCCAGCGCTCCCGAAAGTGTTTTAAGCCATTTGGGTAGCCAAAATGAAAGATACATTTTAAGAAAAAAAGCGCGAATTTTTCTGATGTTTTATTTTTTTTTCTATTGGCGAAATAGCGGCCTAAATGATAAGTGGCATGCCCCCCGCCGCCATGATAAAAAAACAGAAGCTGATTCTGCTTTATGTTAAATCGTTCCGCAAGCGCCTTGTCTTTAATAGTTTCAACATAGTGCAGTTCAAGAAAGTGGTTTCCCCCGAAATTATATCCCATTTCATGCTTGGCGTTTCTGTAAGAAGAGCGCGGGATGAGATGTTTGAGATTCAGGTTTTTCATTTCTTCGTTTGTAAAAAGAGAGCCCCCGTATTCAATATTTTCCAGTTCGCTTTCAGGGAGATTGTATTTTTTTGTTGCTGCTTTGGCGCCATGGACAAAAAAATCCTCTAATTCTGACTCTGTAAGGTCGTACGGGAGAAACGGTCGTTCTTCAATACCGATCCAGTTGAGAAACGTTTGAAACTTCCCGATTCTTTGGGGCACATGTATTCTTAAACGGCGCGCAAACATCACGAAAAATTCCGGCGAAAAGTCTTCTTTAAAAAGGGATGTGGTAAAAACAGACATGCCGCAATTAAGAGAGGGGGCCGAAAGCATCGGGACGATTGTTTTTTTAGTTGCTGTTACAAACTGGGGAGGAGATTCTAAACCCTCCTTTTTGTGGATATTCGGAAGGCAGATTGGAGGATAAGCAAGACTTTTGATCTTTTTTACGCGCTGCAATTGTTCACGGATGTACGGGTCGGTGACTTTGTCGCAACCAAAGACCATGTCCATAAAAATTTCCAATTACCAATTTCTAATTCCCAATTGGATTTTCAGCTGTCATCCTTTAAACACCGCTATTGGCCGCAGTTTTACTACCGGACGAGCAATACCTGCATTTTCCAGCTGTTGTACAACATAATCGACCCCTTCATTTGTAATGTGGTTTACAATCTTTTGAAATGGCGGATGTGACTGGTAAATAACCGTTTTATATTTTTTGGGGTGAGTCGTTGTGTTATTTTTCTCCATCATTTTTTTTATTGTGGTGCCTGCGCCGTGATCTGATGAGAAAAGGTGCCGCTCGGCGTTTTGCATGCCGACCGCAATGTAGGAGTTGGTGTTGTTAAAACCAGATATAATAAGGGGTTTTTTGTCAAAGACACGATTTGCGGTATGCCGGTGCACAATAACGTTTTTTCCAGAAACGATTTCTTCGGTGATGGCGTTATGCGCGCCATCCCAAATTAAACTCACCGTTGGTGTAGCAGGCGCCGCTTTGCCGAGACTGTCAATGATGCGTTTTATAATAGCCATGCGAAAACCATAGCTGTAATTGAGAGACGCCTTCGTTGCCATAAGAAGGCGTTTTCCTTCGGGTGAATTCGCAGGAATTTCCATAAAACGTGAAGAAAAAAAATAGTACCGAAGACGCTTTGGAGCATATTTCCATTCCAAAGGGGAACCAAAGTGGAAAAGCGCTTTAAAAGCAAGTAGGTAGAGTTTTTGTGATGCCGTGTTTTTCTTTCTATTTCCAAAGTAGCGTCCTATATGGTAAGAAACAGCGCCGCCGCCACCGTGATACATAATCACGATTCGATTTTTCTCCAGCCCCCATGCTTTTGCCAGCTTTTCGTCAAGCAATTCCTCAATATATTGAATTTCAAGAAAGTGATTTCCTTTAAACCCATATCCGATATTATGTCTCCCGGAGCGGTAAGAAACCCTTGGGAGGATTTTTTTTAAGTTTAAACCGGCCAGTTCCTTTTTTGTAAAAAGCCCGCCCTCATATTCCACTTGTTTGAGGAAATCTGCCGGAAGGCCGTATATTGCTACAGCCGTTTTTGCTCCGTGTTTTATTATTTCTATAAAATCTCTTACAGAAAGGTCGTAGTGCATTTTCGGCCGCTCAATCAATCCAAACCAGTTAAGCATATTTTTTATTTTCCCGTAGTTTGGCCCCAACTCCGTTTGCATTGAGCTGTAGAAGCGTTCAAGAAACTGTTCAGTAATTGTTTCTTTTGAGATGGACGTAATAAGCGCCCCCATGCCGCAGCCAACTGACGGCGCTGTCAGTTCGGGCACTATGGTGTTTTGTGTCGCCGCTGCAAACGAGCAGGGACCCTCGGTGCGTTCTTTCATATGTAGATCTGGAAGGCATACGACAGGAAAAGCGAGACTCTTGAGTTTTGTAATGTGCGACAAAACACCTCGAATGCGGTTGTCTGAAAGATCACAGCCGAGAGAGTGAATTTTAGAGGAATCCATGATATAGTGTAGTATACGTTATTCTCCTTTATTTTCAATGATAAAACTTCGCTACGTCACTTCACTGAAGTACCCCTCAAGGTATGCTAATCGTCTGCAGGTGATGAAAATGTCTGAAGCATTTGCCCAGAAAGCCGACTACGCTCTTTTTGTCGCGTCTTGCCCTAACAAGAGGAACGTTTTTGAGGATTATGGAGTTACTGGTGATATTTCTATCCGGGAGATCGGAGGAGTGCCGGCGTTTCTTTGGCCAAAGAGTTTTTGGATTGCAATGCGTTTCAGGAAAATGATAGCAAGGGAACCGGCTGATGCCGTATTTTATATCAGAGACGTTCTGCTCGCGTTTTTTCTGACGTTTTTATCTGGAAAATTTCGCAACTGTTTTTTCTTTGAAATGCACTCTTTGGAGAAATTTCCGGATTTTGTTTATGGGAGAATTTTTTCCTGCGCACGCGGCGTTATCTCGACGAATGTTGAAAAAGAAAAAGCAGTGCATTTAAAATGGAACATCCAAAAAAAAGATATCATATCTTTTCCAAACGGTGTTGATATACGTCTTTTTCAGCGCCTTCCAAAGAAAGCAACGTTAAGAAAAGAACTCTCGTTGCCCAGCAAAGATATCGTTGCGATGTATATAGGAAGCATGCAATACTGGAAAGGTGTTGAGACTATCCGGCAATGTGCGGAAGTGCTTAAGCAATATGTTTTTGTTATTGTTGGAGGCGCGGCAAAGAGGCGGGATGGCAATCTTTTGGAATTGCCTCGCGTTGCGCCGAATATGGTGCCGAGATTTCTTGGTGCGGCGGATGTATTGCTGGCGCCGTATCCAAAGCATTATAAGATAAGTAGCCGCTGGACCTCGCCTATGAAGCTTGCTGAATATATGGCCTCCGGAACCCCGATTGTGGCGTCTGATGTGGTATCTGTGCGCGAGTTGCTTGATGTTTCAACCGCCCACCTTGTAAACTCGGCAGATGCGCGGCAATTTTGCGATGGGATTCAATGGGCGGTTTCGCATATGGATGAAATGCATCTAAAGGCGGAAAAAGCGCAAAGGCGGGCAGAAGAGTTCACTTGGGAAAAACGCGCCGGATGTATTGTGGATTTTGTCACCGAACACATCGGTTAAGTTATGAAAAAGGACATTCTTATCGTTGTATGCATTGCATTTGTGTTACGCCTCGCTTTTTCTTTTGTCGTGGCTGAGCGTGTGGGACCGGGCGCTTTTGAGGATGTACGGCCGATGAGTGATGCAGGACAATACATTGCTCTTACAAAGAATATATTAGACAATCAGACGTTTACACTTTACGGAGAGCCGCACAGTTTTCGCACTCCCGGTTATCCGGCCTTTCTCGCATTTTGGTATTGGTTAAGCGGCAGCTGGTTTTTTAGTGTTGCAGTAGTGGGAAGCGCTTTGGGAGCCTTGAGTGCCGGTGTTACATATATCATTGGAAGAGAACTTTTTTCCCGCACTGTTGGTTTGCTGGCCGGAGCGTTTTTTGCATTTGAACCATATGGAGCGCACATGGCGGCGCGTCCCATGACAGAATCTGTTTACACAATACTTGTTGCGCTTCTCGCATTTTTTATTGTTCGGTTTTACCGTTCTTCCTCAAAGCGTGCGGTGCTGTATATTTTCCTTTCAGGATTAGTTGTGGGGCTTGCCGTTTGGGTAAGGCCGCAACTATGGCCGTTTTATGTGTTCCCAATGACACTGGTTGTTTTTCTTACTTCCAGAAACGTTCATCAAGCCAAAACTGCCCTTCTGTCAGCAGTACTGTTCATTGGTGTCGCGGCGCTTGTTATTGTTCCATGGATTGTCCGGAATGCCGTGCTGTTTGGTGAGCCGTCCATAAGTTCCCAAGGTGGATGGAATCTCTATTTTTATCACACAAAACGTTTTACCGGATCAGAGCGTTTCTTTGGTTTAGAAAACGATGAAATAAGGCGATTTTTGGAAATACGTCTTGGAAAGCCCGGACCTGATGATATTCGAAGTATTGTATACCAGCCGATTTATTATACCGAGGCTTTTAACATCATTTTACAAAGGCCCGCATCTTACGCTTTTTGGCATATCAAAGAGTCGCTGGTGTTTTTTTATGATGATGGCATAAGAGATGTGCTTCGGCATATGGGCGCGGAATCTTCTTTTACGTTTGAGAGCATATCAGCAGCGCAGATACTAAAATCGCCAACAGCTCTTTTGGCGTTGGGAGGCGTTGCTTTTTGGATAGGAGTATTTTTGCTTGCCGGATACGGCGCATGGCAGGGAATATGGAAGGGAACTCCTGTAATCAGGTGTGCGACCATTTTTTTTCTCTTGACTATTCTTTATGTGCCGTTTGTTGCTGGCACTCTTGCGGTGGCTCGTTTTCGCTTTCCATTGACGCCAATGATATTTCCGCTTTTTGGCTTTGGGCTTTGTATGTTATGGGAAAGATTAAAATGGGCCGTTTAGAAAAAAAAATAATTGCAGTACTCCCCGCTTATAACGCGGAAAAGACGCTCAAGAGAACGTTCTATGACATTCCAGAGGATTGGGTGGATGATGTTATTCTGGTGGATGACGCCAGTCGGGATAAAACCGTTGAAGTGGCAAAAACGCTTCCGATCCGCACGTACGTTCATCCAAAAAATCTTGGCTATGGAGGAAATCAAAAAACGTGTTATCAAAAAGCACTCCAGCTCGGTGGGGATATTATTGTGATGATTCATCCAGACCACCAATATGATCCCCGTCTTGTTCCGGAATTACTCAAGCCCATTGTTGAAGGGAGGGCTGACGCGGTGTTTGGATCTCGCATGATACGCAGAGAAGATGCTTTGAAAGGAGGGATGCCTCATTGGAAGTTTGCGGCAAATATTTTACTTACGAAAATTGAAAATGTTGTCTTAAGACTTCATTTAACGGAATATCATTCCGGTTTTAGGGCATACAGCAGGAAAGTGCTTGAAACGGTGCCATTTAAAAAAAACTCTGATAATTTCGTTTTTGATACGGAGATCATCGTGCAAATGAAGCTTGCTGGACTGCGTATCATGGAAATTCCGATTCAAACGCGGTATTTCCCCGAGGCATCAATGATCGGATTTTCAAAAAGCGTTCAATACGGTATTTCAATACTTTATGTGATGATAAAGTATCTTGTGCACGTGATGGGGTTTAAAAAGATCAGCCAGTTTGTCATAAAACATGACAATAAGTGATGGACAAAAACTGCAACGGCACATACGATACGTTTTTCTAGCGTTCACTGTTGTTATTGGCGGAATCCACGCATATGCTGCGCGCAACAATATGAATCCGGACGGAATTTCTTATCTTGACATAGCAGAAGCGTACATTCGTGGGGAATGGGATTTGGCGATTAACGCTTGGTGGAGTCCGTTATATTCATGGATATTGGGTCTTGCGCTTTCTTTGTTCCATCCTTCCGCTTATTGGGAATTTCCTTTGGTGCATGCCGTAAATTTTGTAATTTATATTGCCGCCTTTGGAAGTTTCTCTTTTTTCTTGCATGAGTTTATACGTGCGCTTCACAAAAATGGTCAGGAAGCGCACGCAAACAACAAACCGACGCCCCTGCCGGCATGGACGCTCGCTCTTATAGGATACACGCTTTTTCTCATAGCCTCTCTTAATTTGATCACTATTTCTCTTGTAACGCCTGATATGCTTGTTTCAGTGTTCGTATATTTCGCCGCAGGGCTTATCGTTCGCATGCGCAGAACCGGGGCCAGCTGGACCTCATTTATATTGTTGGGGATAGTGCTGGGTTTTGGGTATCTTGCCAAAGCGCCCATTTTTCCTTTGGCGTTTGTATTTTTTGCTTCAAGCATTCTGGTTGTCGGCAGTTTTCGAAAAGCGCTTCCTAAAGTCTCAATCAGCGTGTTCTTTTTTCTTCTTATTGCCGCTCCTTTCGTGTTTTTTTTATCGGAAGTGAAGGGGAAACCCACCTTTGGGGAAAGTGGAAGGATAAATTATGCTTGGTATCTCAATGGTCCGGCCGAACACATTCACTGGCAGGGCGGGCCCGAAGGCCGCGGTGTTCCTACTCATCCGACAAGAAAAATTTTTGATTCCCCAGCGGTTTACGAATTTGGATCGCCAATCGGCGGCACCTATCCGCCGTGGTACGATCCTTCGTACTGGCACGAAGGCATTACGCCTTATTTTGATTTTAACGCACAACTATGGACGCTTTATAAAAGCTTCAATGCTTACTATGATATATTTTCAAGAGCGCATACAGTGCTTTTTTTGGGCTTTATCTTTTTCTTGATTGTCGGCGGCGTTCGGCCGTTTCTCAAAAATGCTAAAGATCAAGTCGTTATCCTGCTCCCGGCCCTTTCGGCGCTCGGAATGTTTGCGCTTGTCTTGGTAAAAGACAGGTATGTTGCCCCATTCATAGTTTTGTTGTGGCTTGGGGTGTTTGCGGCAGTGAGAGCATATGATTCTGTACTATCACGGAACATAGTGAAAGGATTGGTCGTTGCTATGGTCGTTGTTATGATGGCGGCTGTTTTTATATCAAGTGTGCCGGATGCATTAACAGCTGTCCGTGACATTGTAAAAAGTAGAGATGCATTCAGGCACATTCATTGGTATGTTGCCCAAGGGCTCGATCAGAGAAATATTCAAGCCGGGGACAAAGTTTCAGTTATAAGCCACCATGTAAACGGTCTTACTGCTTATTGGGCGCGTTTGGCGAAAGTTCAAATTGTTTCGGAAATACCATCGGAGGAGGAAAGAACATTTTGGGCGAGTGATGATGCGCGCAGGAATCAGATTTTAAACTTATTTGTGAAAACAGGTGCAAGGGCCGTCATAGCGGAAAACGTACCGGACCCCTATACGCGGCCGGAGTGGAAAAACATTGACGGTACGAGTTATTATATTTACCTTTTATCTACCGAGAAAGATTAAAACGGATGATAGCGAGAACTGCTTTTACTCCATCCCACCAGTTAATTTTTTTCCCTGCACTGCGATCTCTCGGGTTATAGGTGATTGGCACCTCATATATTTTCCAAGGGCCTTTGGCTGCTTTAGCGGTGAGTTCTGGTTCTATCCCGAACCGCTTGGATTTTAATTTGAACGATTGAATAATATCACGCCTGAATAACTTATAGCACGTTTCCATATCTGTAATGTATATGCCGCTAAAAATATTGGAGAGCATCGTAAGAAAACGGTTTGTAAGATACCGATGCGTGCGGAATACTCTCCTTGTTCCCGTCATTTGGAATCTGGAGCCGAAAACAATATCGGCGCCATATTTTTCGAAAGGCTCAAGAAGTTTTGGATATTCGTAAGGGTCTGTTTCAAGATCCGCGTCTTGGATGATGACAATGTCCCCAGAAATATGCGAAAGCGCTGTTCTAATCGCTGCGCCCTTGCCCTCGTTTGTTTCTTTATGGATAATTTCCAGCCCTTTTACATAAAGAGAAGGTTTTTCTTTCAACTTCTTTTCAATGCCGTCTAGAATTGATTTTGTGCCGTCAGTGGAGTTGTCATTGACGATGATCACCTCCTTTTTTATGGGAACAGCAAAAACGGTTTGAACAAGTTTTTCTACCGTCCGCTCTTCGTTGTAGACGGGTATAATGACTGAAATCAGCATTACATCATTGATCGAATAATATTATCAAGCGCATAGGTGGGCTTGTAGCCGATAAGAGCATGCGCTTTTTTTAAGTCCGGAATGCGTTTTTGCATGTCTTCAAATGTGCTGGAGTACGCTTTTTTATAAGGAATTTTGACGATGCGTGATGTGCTTTGAGTCATTTTTTTTATTTTTCTTGCTAAATCCATCATGCTGATGGATTCGGTAGAGCCGAGGTTTATTATTTCTCCCCGCGCTTTTGATGCGTTCATGAGTTTTATCATTGCTTTTATAATGTCTTCCACATGCGAAAAACACCGCATTTGCGTTCCCGTGCCGTACACGGTGATGGGCTTGTTCTCTTTTGCTTGAGCGATAAATGTGGGGATCACCATGCCGTACCGGCCTGTTTGGCGGGGACCAACCGTGTTAAAAAGGCGCACCACAACCGCAGGTAAGCGCTGTTTTTTCCAGTAGGCAAGCGCAAGACATTCATCAACCGATTTCGAAAGCGCATACCCCCACCGCTCACTGTAAACAGATCCGTATGTTCTGTCCGCCGTTTCTTTAAATGGAAGCGAGCTGTTTTTTCCATAGACTTCAGAAGAAGAAGTGATAAGTATCGGCGTTTTACTTTTAGCGGCGAGTTCAAGGACATTTTTCGTCCCTTCAATGTTTGTAAGCAGGGTTTTAAGCGGATTTTCTATGATATGTTTTACCCCAACAGCAGCCGCGAGATGGTATATCTGATCGGCCTTCTTCACAAACGGTGCCAACTCTTTGATATTGAGTATAGAACCCTTCTTAAAGAAGAAACGTTTATTTTTTATAAACGGTCTTATGTTGCCGCGGCTTCCGGTAGATAGATCATCAAACACAAATACCTGATTTTTTTTCTGAAGCAGTTTTTCAGCAAGATGACTTCCTATAAATCCCGCCCCACCCGTAATTAAAATTTTCATATTCCCATGTTACTATAAAGTAATACACGTTCCCACACCACGGAACCATACCCAAGGCACATTGTTGTCTTCATATTGTTTTGAGTATTGCCGTTTAGCGCTGTTTTTTTTTATGCATATGTATACCACATCAAAACATAACGTTCAAAGTTGATATATTGGTTATGTTTCATATCATATTTCCAATCATTGTCGTAGCTACGCTCACTTTTTCTTTTTACAGTCCCGTTGGTGATTTTACACCATTACAGAAGATAAGTCACATGCCCCGCTGTATTGGGAACTTCCTTACAACAATGAGCGCAGCACATGACGCTTGCCGCGCGCTCGGAGTGGCCATTACTTCAACTCCAAAATTTTGGCGCGATGAATCCATCCCTTATGAAATAGCACGCACGTATGCAGAACTGGGGAAGCTTGATGTTGTGACAGAGCCGGGTGTTGTTGACGGCCGGCCCTATCTTACGCATGCAACGGGGTTTCCGCTTACCATTTCTTTAGCCGGATTTTTTAAACTGTTTGGTGTCGGGGTGGTTCAATCAAGGATATTTATGACGTTTTGGATTGTTGCCGTACTGATGGTGCTGTATTTAGTGCTGAGAAGTTTTTTTGGGCCGTTTCAGGCCGGTTTTGGCACCCTGTTAGTTTCTACGTTTAGCTCTTTTTATGCAAATGGCCGTACGTTTACCGGTGAAATTCCGGGCTTTCTCTTTTTACTGCTGGCTCTTTTTTTCATTTATAGAAAGAAACAATATATTCTTGGAGGCATGTTGCTCGCGATTGCTGTGGTGACAAAGCCGTCTGTGTACTTATTGCTATTGCCCGCAGCAGCGTTTGAGTTTTTTATTTGGGATTTTAAGAAATCACTACGGTTTGGCGCTCGTTTAGCAATAGGAGTGCTCCCTGTAATTTTGTTATGGATTTTTATTATTTTACCCCAGCCTTTTAGCGTTGAGAGTTGGGCTGGCATGATTGATCTTTACAGACATCCGTTTAATGAACCGTCGCTGTTTTCAAGGTTGCCGGAGGCGTTTTTTGATCTTTTAACCAACTCCACGATATGGTACTTTGGGTTTTTGCTCGGGCTTATTTTGTTTTCCTACAGTAAAGGCGTTTTTAGAGATGATCAGAAGAGGTTATTGCATTTTTTCTTGCTTTTTGGCGTTTTGAGTATTATTTATTTTTTACGAAGCCCCGGGTGGTTTCGGTACCTTCTCGTTACAGAGTTGTTCATCTTGGCGTTTACATTCCCAGCTGCAGATTCTTTAGTCCAAAAAAGAAGGTCGGCGGCTGTTTCGTTTGCCGGATTATTAGTGGTGATTCAGGTATTGAATTTTTTCTTCTTTTCTGATATTCCTTCAGGGAGGGTAAGTATTAGCACGGCAGAGTTTATTAACAAGCAACTGCTTTTAGGCAACGATTCCACCATAGGGTTTATACACATGCCAACCGTAGCGCCGCTTATCTCATCCCACCGCAAGTATCAAATTGCACAGATTGGAGGGAAAGAAACCTACGGCAAGCACCCTCTTATGCTTCCGGAAGAAAAACTTCCAGATTACATTATTGGCTATCAAGGTGAATATAACGACATCTTCGAGAGGCACTATGAGTTTGCGTTTGTAACGCCCGAAGGGTTTAAAATTTATAGAAAAAAATGAATCCTGTTAGAGATCCAAGTTTTATGAATTTCGTTTTTCAAATGAGCGGCGCATATCCAAGAATGATGTTTACTGGCAATTATCATTCACGGAAATTTCCGATTTCCTATCTCTAATATAATGAAAGTTTCAATAATCATTCCTGTTTACAACGAGGCAAAAACAATTCAGCGTATTGTTGATGTTGTTCGTGTCGCTTCATTCGGTTTTGAGGCCCAAAGAGAAATAATTGTCATTGACGATGGATCCGCTGACGGCACTTATGAGGCGCTGAAAAGCATTAAAGGAATTAAGGTGTTGCATTTTGAACGCAATCAAGGAAAGGGCGCGGCGCTAAAGGCAGGCTTTGGGCAGGCATCTGGGGATTTTGTTATTATTCAGGATGCGGATTTGGAATATGATCCAGCCGATTACGCTATTTTATTAAAACCCATGTATGAGGGGAAAGCCGACGTTGTGTTTGGTTCTCGGTTTAGGGGAGAATACCAGCGGGTGCTCTATTTTTGGCATTATTTCGGAAATTTTCTTTTAACGCTTCTTTCCAATATGTTTACTAATTTAAACCTCTCGGATATGGAAACGGGATATAAAGTGTTTAAGCGGGAGGTTGTCAAATCGTTCACTCCTCATTTAAGGTCAAAGCGTTTTGGTATAGAACCGGAAATAACAGCGCGTGTGGCACGGGGCGGTTGGCGTATCTATGAAGTGCCAATCAATTATTATGGACGCACATATGAGGAGGGCAAAAAGATACGATGGTACGACGGGGTAAAAGCCATTGCAGCAATTTTATATTTTAATCTTTTTGATCGCCGATGAAGACGGCATTTCCTCGTTTTGTTCCAGTCGTTGCTGTCATTGTAGTGTTGATCAGCGGTGCATATTCTTTTTATCATCATGACCGTCCACGCATTGATGCGCTTGGTTACGATCAGATCGGATGGAATCTTGCCCGTGGCTTGGGATATGTTGAGGATGAATCCAACGCCGCTACACCCGAAAAAGACTTTGCAATAAATAGAGTGGGGCCCGGTTATGAATTCTTCCTTGCCGGCGTTTATACTGTTTTTGGACATAAAATCTGGGTGGTATGGATGTTGCATGCCCTTCTTCGGGGGGTGAGTGTTGTGCTTGTATTTTTAATCTCAAGATTGCTTTTTTCTCAAAATGAAAAGATCGGGATTGTTGCGGCGATACTGTTTGGATTTGTTCCGGATCTTATCGTAGTAAACGGATTGTTGCTTACTGAAACGCTATTTATTTTCCTGCTGCTGTTGGTTACTTATATAAGTCTTGTTGCCGTTCGGGGTCAAAGCCGTTCCATGCCGGCTTTGGCGGGATTGTTTTTTGCTTTTGCCATTATGACAAGACCCATTGCAATACTTCCTTTCCTTGCATTTATTGCTCTTTTTATATGGAGAAAAAACTGGAAAGAGGTTTTGCTGTCGGTGCTTTTTCCGCTTATTATTATCGGAACATGGTCATCGTTTGTTTCCCGTCGGTACAGTACCTTTATTTTAACAACCGGTGTCGGCACGTATGACTTATGGGTGGGAAATAATATTGACGCAAAAGGCGGTTTTGAGAAGACTGCCGAACAGCTTGAGGCGCGACACAGCCTCAGCGTTGCTGAACTGGATACGATTTCAAGGAGTAAATACGTAGCATTCATTACAAGTCATCCGTTGCGGTTTCTTGAGTTGCAGTGGAGAAAAACAGCGCTTTATTTTAGCCTTATAAGACCCGGCGGGTATTGGATTCATCTGATGGCGCATCCATTTGAACGGTTATTGACGCTTTATGCCTCTGCGTTTTGGACGGCGGCTCTTTTTATATTTGGTCTTGCCGGCGCTTGGGTGTTGTACAGAAAAAGGAATGATATATCATGGTATCTTCTTGCTGTTTTTGCGTTGTTACAGCCGCTTGCAGTCATTCCCATTATAGTTGAGACGCGATACCGGTACCCGTTTTTCCCTTTTTTGGCAGTTTTCGCGGCGTATTTTTTATTATTGCGTCCCATCATGCGCGGCGCTTTTTTTGGCGCACTCGCTGTTATTATCATTTTTACCGGATACGATGCGATTTATAATGCAAGCGAGATCGCATCGAAAATAATGAGTGTGTTTGCATTCTAGGACTGGTTATCGATGCATCAGGTTTTATATCTTACGCGCGCAAAACTCTCTCTTTCTCGTGCTCACACACTCAATATTGTAAAAACCGCTGAATACGTGACGGCGCTCGGAGATTGTACTGTGACGTTGTTTTCTGCCGCAAAGGAATCAAAAAGCAAGGAAGCTATTTTCCATGATAAGGCTGTTAGGAACGATTTCCCGCTTGATATATGTGTTCGTCGCCGTTCGGTTTTTCGCGCTCTTCTTTCTTTGCATCGCAAATATGATGTGATATATCTAAGGGATCCGTTTTTGTGGCATGTTGGATGTTTTGCCAGATTTATTTTAAGGAAAAAAGTTGTTTTTGAGGTGCACGGCAGCCATGAATGGTGGTGGGCCAAGCCTTTTTGGCGATTTTCCATTGCTGCAGCTCACGGACTTCTATTTATCACTAAAAATCTTCAGGAATATTACAATTCAGCAAAACCGCAGATTGTTGTGCATACGGGAGGATTTGACGCTGCCGATTTTGAAGATCGTCCTGATATACGGGAATTACGCTCCGAACTTTCACTGCCCCAAAACGCAACCATTATTCTTTATGCCGGCAGTTTTCTTTGGCATTCCAAAGATATGCTTGTTTCGCTTATTGAAAAACTGCCCCAATCGGCCATTCTAGTGGTCCTTGGCGTTAAAAAGGAAGAGAAACAGGTGTTGGAGAAAATGGCGCGTGAGAGGAACATTCTTCATCGCCTTATGGTTATTGGGCGTCTTACTCCTTCTGCTGTCCCGCCTTATCTCCTTGCCGCTGATATACTCATTAACCCTCTGCTGATTCAGTATCCAGGAAGCGTTTCATCTAAGCTTTTTGAATACCTTGCTGCGGGAAAGCCGATTGTTTCATCTGGCGGGGCTGCAGTCAGGGAAATTCTTATAGACGGTCAAAACGCACTTTTGGTGGATTCTCCCACTGCAGAACATTTTGCGCACGCAATCAAACGTATTATAGAGAACAACAATGTAAGAATATTGCTTTCTAAAAACGCCCTTAAGGATTCTCGTGCATATACATGGCAAAAAAGAGCAGAGGTTGTTTCAGAATTTCTCAAGGGAATTTTATGAAAATTCTTTTTTTTACAAAAGGGGGGGTTACTGTTGCGAGTTCCAATGAGCGTGTCTGGATTGTCGCAGATTATCTAAGGAAGCATTATGGGTATGAATATGATATAGTGTCCGCGCGCGAAAGCGGAATAAAAGATGCTTTTGCGAAACTCTTTAAAAATTCGTACGATGTTTTGGTTGTTCATAAATCACTGTTCTCGTTTAAAGTTGTTGCTCTGCTGGTGCTCGCCAAGCTTCTTTTACGCAAACGCTTTATCTATGATCTTGATGATGCGCAATGGCTGCATTCTCCAAAAAAAAGCGCGCTCTTCGCGCGTCTTGCAGATACGGTCTTCGCGGGAAGTCATTACATTATGGAGTGGGCGGAACATTTCAACAGCAGCGTTGTGCATATACCTACACTTGTTGACCATAAGCGCTTTGCTCAATATAAGGTCAGTCATAAAAACAAACACCGTTACACTATCGGGTGGATTGGCGGGGGGCCGGAGCATTTTAGGAGAGGGAATTTTAGCATTATCCGTCCCGCGCTTGAAAAACTGGGTAAACGAGGATGCTGTTTTCGTTTTTATATTATAGGAACACGCGGCCACAAACCACTTGAAGCATATATACAATCTCCGTTTTATGAGATCAACATTGTACCATTTATTCCTTATGCTGATGTTCCGAAATATATACGGGATTTTGATATCGGCGTTATGCCGTTACAGGATGATCCTTTTGAACGAGCTAAATGCGCTGCGAAGGCAATTCAGTATATGGCGGTCGGCGTTCCGCCAGTAGTAAGTCCGGTGGGGGAGAATGTGTTTGTCGTTGAAAACGGAAAGGACGGGTTTCTTGCTTCTTCAACGGATGAATGGGTTAACATTTTTGAGATGTTATTGGAAGATACAGCGTTAAGAAATAAGATAGGAAAAGCCGGGATGGAAAAAGTAAAAAACAATTATTCCCACAAAACAGTGCTTAAGCGCTACGCTACTATCGTTGCATCCTTGATGCAAAAGTGAATTTTCGTTACACTTGAAGCTCACGCAGCTTATTCAATGATTATGCGAAAGATTTTGGTGACAGGCGGCTCCGGATACATAGGAAGTGTCTTAATAAGGCGCCTGCTTGAAAAAGGATACGGTATCCGTGTTTTGGATATCGGTTTTTTTGGGCACGAGTCGTTACATGACGTTAAGGATAAAATAGAATTGGTGGAAGGCGATATACGATTGGCGGGGAAGGATATTTTTAAAGGGATGAGTGCCGTTATTCACCTTGCCGGATTTTCTAATGATCCAACAGCAGAATACAGACCAAAAGAGAATTTTTCCGTTAATGTTGACGGCACACGTCATGTTGTGAATTTTGCCAAAGAATCGGGTGTTGAAAAATTCGTTTTTGGGTCTTCATGTTCCGTTTACTATACGACAAATCCCGATAATATGGAAAAAAATGAGGATCATTTTATAACGCCAACGGTACCGTACGCCCTGTCCAAACATATGGCGGAGGATATTGTATTGGATGCGGGAGATGCTTCGTTTATACCGGTTGTCTTCAGAAAAGGAACGGTGTACGGATTATCTCCGCGCATGCGTTATGATTTGGTTGTCAATGCACTGCTCAAAGACGCTTTTACCAGCAAAAAGATGATTTTACACCAAGGGGGAAGAATGTGGAGGCCGCTGCTGGATATTGAAAGTGCGGCGTCTGCGTATATCTATGCCATTGAGCATGATATTTCTGGTATCTTTAATCTTGTTGATAGCAATGTTTTGGTAAGTGACTTGGCAGACCGTATATGTGCCATTCTTAAGGAAATTTACAATGAAGACATATCGATTGAGAAAATAGACGTTGGGGTTGCAAGAAGTTACAGGGTGTCGGGGGACAAGTTACGGCAGCATGGATTTAGGCCTCCGCGGGAATTTCGCAAAGCTATTTGTGAAATGTGGGATGATCTTTTAAAGCGCGGTGATATTCACCACGAGAAATATTATAATATAAGAACATTTGAGAAATTATTTCCTAATCATTCTAATAATTAACATATGAATAAAAATCAAACAGCACCAACGGGAGAAATTGAGGGACTTATTATAAAAGATCTGGAAGTGCACAGCGATGATCGGGGGTACCTGTTTGAGCTCGCTCATTCGTATGATCTTCCGGGGTTTGGTCAGGTGTATGCAGTGGGTGATCCCGTGAGAGGTTCCATCAGGGCTTTCCATAAACATGACAAACTATGGGATCTTTTTTGTATCGTGAGCGGTTCGGCAAAGTTTGTGTTTGTTGATGACCGCGCTGACGCCAAGACTAAGGGTAATATGCAGATCATTGTCGCAGGCGAGCGTTCACCAAAACTTATTATTGTCCCTCCGGGGATTTACCACGGCTGGATGTCACTTGAAGATAACACTCTTTTGATCTCAACCGCTTCTGAGCTTTATAATCGTGAAGCTCCGGACGAATACCGCATTGATCCGTACACCTACGGGGATGTATGGACTGTGAAGGGAAAATAAATTACTGATAATGTAAAGTTAAAAAATCAAAGTGCAAAATAACAAAAAAATATCCAATATTTTAACCCCGAGCACATGAACACTGAAAGGAAAGAAATAATTTTATCATTTTAATCTGTCATTTTACATTTTGAATTATGGTTATTGTCATTTGCGGAGGAGAAGGGCAACTGGCGCGCGAATTTGCGGCATATTTTAAAAACTATCACTCTGCTGTTAAGGTGACGTCACTCTCACACGGTGATCTGGACATAACCCAGGAAAAAAGCGTTCTAGAAGTTTTTAAACAGCTCCGCCCTCATGTTGTTATTAATACCGTTGCGTACCATAAGGTTGATGAATGTGAGAGAAATGTGGCGCGCAGTTTTAACGTTAATGCATTCGGCGGCTATCTGGTTGCAAAAATGAGCCGTGATATAGGAGCGCGGTCAATGTATTTTAGCACGAACTATGTCTTTGACGGCGCAAAAGCAACTCCGTATGAAGAAACAGATATCCCTAATCCGCTTAATATTTACGGTCATTCCAAGGCCCTTGCGGAACGGTTGATTCATGTGTGCGATCCTCAGGCGTGGATTGTTCGCACAAATGGTCTTTTCGGACGTTACTGCGGACCAAAAACAAAAGGCGGGAGTGGAAATTTCGTTGATTTTGTTTTAGGAAACGCAAAAGAAAACGCTGATTTGGAAATGGTGTCTGACCAAAACATTACCCCGACGTTTACGGCCGATCTCGTTAAGGCGTGTGTTCAGCTGATTTTGGAGAATGAAAAAGGAGGTATATTTCATATCACAAACAGTGGAGAGACGACATGGTTTGAGATTGCTGAAAAAATTTATGCGTTAGTTGGTTCACATGGCAGGGTAAAACCCATTACGACAGAAGAAAGAAATGCACCGGCAATGCGCCCTAAAAACGCCGTATTGGCAAATAACAGGCTTAAAGCATTGGGGTTCTCAACACTTCCTGATTGGAAGGTTGCATTAAGAAAGCATCTTGAGTTGAAAGGGGTCTTGCCTTAATACTTAAGAAGTCCGGATTTTTTCTACAATCCTTACAATTTGATTTGCAACGTCCACGCAAGTTCCAATTTTGCCGGAAAAAAGAACCACGCATCTATCGTTAATTTTTTCAACCCATGTCGGTCTGGTATCGTCATGCTCCTTGTAAGGCGGAACAGCACGGACAGTGTACATAGATCCGACGTGTTCTGCTCGTTCGATTTCATAGAAGAATTCTTCGGCTGATTCAATGAAACTTTGAAAGTTTGTAATAGGCGGATTCTCAATAATTCCTTTATTTAATAGTGGTTGGAACATATGGGGAATTTCTGGAAATTTTCCGATATTTGTGTGGTGAACAGCGTGCGCCACATTGCCCATCACAAACATACCTGTAGAGCCGAATGGGTCAATACACATAAATGGTCCGTCCAGAATAACTATGCTTTTGCCGTTATAGATTGATGGAAGTTTTACTACCGGTTTTTCACAAAGTTCGAATTGATAATCATGTTGTCTGTTGGGAAAGTTTTTCAGAAGTGTATTGTTGTTTGCATATAGAGCAATGACTGTAAAATCGTATTTTCTCAAATCTCTTTCACTGGCAACGCGATTTAGTAAAAGGTTTACCCCATATTCATTCAATTTTTTCTTGCAGAATATGTTAAGCTTTGGAAGGTCAATAAGTTCCTCTTGAACTTTTGCTATATATTCGATTTTTTCTTTCTTTACAACGGTTAGTTCATCCTCTTCATACGGAAGGTTGCAAGCATCCCAAATTGTTCTGCATTGTTTTGCGTTAGTTAATGTGTTTTCTTTTGCAATGCAGTAAAAATGGTCAATTGGTTCGTCGATCAGGGTGTCTTTGTATTCTTTTATGAAACTTTTCTCTCCTTGACAAGAAAGAAGAATGGTTTCCACGCTCCTCGGATAATGAAAGCCTTTGTGAAGGCGATATTGATTGATTCCAGATGCTGCCGTGAGGATGTCCGGTTGTTTTTCATAAAGATCAACACCATGGCCCTTTTGTGCCAACTTCCAAGCGGACGTGATTCCAAATATCCCTCCTCCTACAACCGCTATTTTCATATTTTTATATTATTTTTTAAAAAGCAGAAAGGGCAGGAAATAATTTGCGAATCTCCCGATAATTCTTCCCCCCACCGCTCCCCAGATGCCGTAGGATGGAATAAGCACGAGGAGTGCGAGAATCTGTATGAAAGGAACCGCAGTATTGTATGCGTATATCTTTTTCATGTTTCCTTCCGCTTTGAGCGCCGCGTTAAAGACACCAAACGGAAAAGGGATAAGTGAAAGAGTAAAAATTTGTGAGAAGAGAACTGATTCCATGTATTTTGGAAATAGGACACGGAACAAAACAGGCGCTGCGAGTATATATATCACAACCAGCACGCCGGTTAGTATTGATGCTTTCAGCGCCTTTCCGGGAAGAGTTTTTTTGAGTTCTTGTGTTGTGTGTCTATCATTCGTTTTCAACGAGAGTTTCGGAAATACAACAGTTTGGACAGTGCTTAAAAAAGCCTTCATTTGTTCTGGAATTGCGATTGCAAAAGAATACACAGCCAGCGCGCTTGAGCCGAGGAGGTTATAGAGAATGATTGCGTCAAGGTAATTTGAAGCAGTCTGTGGTACGTAGAGCGCGCTTAATTTTAGGCCGTATCTGATTGATTCCGGATCATCAACGCTTTCTTTTGATATGAGCCGTACCGTTTTTCGGTAGAATATTGCGCTTGGAATTGCATGAGAAAGGAAATAGGTGCTTATAAGAAGTATCATGCTTTGAGCATGCGGAAGCTTCCATACAATAATTGCAACCATCGCGCTCATCATAGAAAGGCCATAGATAACGTGCGCCCAGATGTTGTAGTATGTTTTTTTTCGAAATTTCATTTTACCTTCAAAAAACCCTCTCCAGACGCTCAAGCTTTCATTAAACGGCGCGATGAATGAGGCGATGACGAACGCCGCTCCAAGCACCGCGTTTCCTTGCCAAAAAAGATAACTTCCGATGAGGATTCCCGACAGGGTAATTCCAAAAGATGAAAAAAGTATAATCCGCGCACCTCTTATGAACGCATAATCGTAGCCGCGGGAAACAGCTCTTCGGATTGCAACACCCATCCCCGGAAGCGCAAAAACACCCAATAAGCCCAAAACGCTCAGAACGTATCGGTAGTCGCCATATGCGTCTTTAAGCAGGAACCGGGCGTATAGCATTGAAAGCGCCAGAGCAATGATGGTCCCGATCGCTTTTCCTAGTATCAGCCAAAAACTCCCGCGCGCTACATAGGCGGTGTCTATTTTGAGAAAGCGTTCCAGCGCCTTGAGCGCGCTTTCCATAACGCGCATCCCTCTAGAGATCATGGCTCTATGTATATCGGTATACCGTTACAGAAGAGAAAATCTTTGGATTGTGTCATAACGGCAAGTTTAATGTACGGAAATCATCAATGTTCCGTTTCGTAAAACACATTTCAATATTCGACGGTATCCTTGCCGCTCATCAGTTCTACAGACTCAACTCCGCGAGCTTGACGGAGCTCATCAACAAGCCGTGATGCATAAGAAGGATCGGTGAGCTGAATGCCGAGGGTAAATTCTCTTAAGCCGTCATGGAGCGTTTTAACTGAAATAGTATGTAAGCCCTTAAGCGATGTTTTCCAAGGGCCGGTTTCTTCGGGTATGAATGGTTCTCGAGCGGCAATAACAAGAATATGTCCCCCGCGGCTTACTGAAGCAAAATCAAATTGGTACAGAATCAGAATAATAACAGAGACAAGGAGTGTTCCGATGGTGGCAACCGTATAATTACTGGTCCCGACTGCTACGCCGATTGCCAGAGAAAAGAACACAAAAGCAATGTCGCGCGTCTCTTTTACGATCGTTCGGAAGCGGATAAGAGCAAAGGCGCCTAAAAGGGCAAAGGCGCCCACAATATTTTCCGCCACAACCATCATAATGAGGCTCGCAATGATTCCCATCAAAACAATGGTAAAAACAAACGACTGCGAATAGGACAGCGTTCGGTGGGTTTTTCGGTATACCCATGCAATAATAAGTTCCAGGAAAAACACATACAGAATATTCAGCACAACGACAGCCGCATTAATTTCCGTTTCTGCGAGTAAAAGAAAGTTATCAAACATACGACATATTATAACTTATCGTGGGATAGGATGGAAGCGATATACGGATTCCACCGCCTCTGCGTATTTTGAAAATGTGGTTCGGGAAAGTTGAAATTCATCAAGCAGCCGGCGGAACCAGTAGGGTAGAGGGTTGGCAAATTTTACTTCCATCACAATAAAGCCCGGATGCACCCGTGTGGTAGCATGCGGCACTCTTAAGTCAGATGTCTTCGACGCTTCTATTTTTGAGTCAATTGTTATTCTAAGATCACTTCTTCCTTTAGAGATATAAGGACGCCGGATGTAGCGCACCATAACTGATGGTTTCATCCTTTGGGTGAGAAGCGGCAAAAAGGTCGGATGGGAGGTGACCAACGGCACGCGTGATCCATAAAGCAATGTTTCATAGGTCCGCGCGTCAAGCAGCACCCTTTTTTTAAAAACAACCATCTCATATTTTTCCTTTTTCTCAAGCCATATCTCTGGTGTATGTTCGTTGAGGAATGGCGCATAAATGCGCACTCTGATTTTTTTTCTTCTTAGAAGTCCGCCCGCTTTGTCTAAATAGTCTTCCATTGTCGGCGTGTCAAAATAAAGACTTGTCACGGGATAGGCGTTTTGATGATATGAGACGCTATTCGGATCGGACTGCAAGCCGTTTTGAAGAAGCTTATTGCAGATTAACCCCTCCGTTGATTCAGGGAGAATGTATTTAAACTCATAACGGCTAAAATGTTGCATGTTTATTTAACGCGTGAATACTTGTCTGCTGTTTTGGGTGTATCAAAGTGAAGGGTTGTCATCGAATAGGTGTTATCTTCGAAAAAGCGGTTTTTTTCGGATTTGGTTCCATGCCATGTCTTATTAGGACTTTCCGAATTTCTTCCGCAGCCCTTTTAAGACAGAGTGCATTGAAACTCAAAGCGGGTACATTTCGTCTGCATATTTATATATAAGAGCATTGTTTTCCTTAAGCATGGATTGAAGTGTGAGAAAGTTGTGTTTATAAATCTCGCGGTCTTCCCGGACTTGTTTTTGGGCTTCAAACGATGTTTGTATTTTGGAAGTGTCACTATATATCTCTGGCAGTATTATTTCTGTCATTTCATCGTAAAAAGCAAGGTCATCTTCCAGATTTTTTATATCTAGAACATAGGATCGTGCCAAATCTTCAAACCGTTCCCTAAACGCTTCACTGGCGATGAGTCTGTTTACGATGCGATGTTCTGTAAGATCAATCGCGCCATTCATTGCCGTTAAATGCGCGTCAAAAAAGACCGGCTCAAACTTTTCGGACTCCTCGTTGTAGAAGAAATTAAGATTATCATAATTACCCTGATGGAAGTTACCGGAGAGTACTGATAGCAATGTCCATCTTAAAAAAACGTCGGTATCAAGAATTGTTCCGATCTCTTTTTCAAATTCTTGCTTCGTGGATTTAGCTGTGAGGGCAAGGAGTTTCATCAGCTCCGGATATGTCTCACCTGAGCGTTCCGGTTCGTCGCGGTCATACCACTGGCCTGCTGCTTCAGTGGTCAGGCGGTCTTTAGCGCCCTTGATATTTTTAACGCTAAAAACGCGTCCGTCGAGTTCTTCCCATCCTTCAATGAGAATATACACGCCCATGTCTTTTTTATTTACATATAGTCTCACCGGCTCTGCCTGCAGGGTTAATACATCGTGCTTATTACCGAGATGATTCCAAAGCATAGCTTTTATCCATCCTTTATCCTCACCGATAAAAAAGCGAAAAACCCTTCGTCCATCAAGCTGGGCGTCAATGGGGAGTTGCACATGCCATGATTTCTTAAGAGCATTCCAGTGGTTCGGCGAATTTCCTCTGTAGCGGATTTTGGCGTTCGCAGTTGTATACGTTCCGTGACGAAATTCCGCTTTTACTGTCTTTTTGAATTCTTCATAAAGTCTGTTCTCTTCAGGGTAGTTAGGAAGATTGTTGATGAGGTTAAGGCGATCGTTTTGAGTCAGCGTGATTTTATAGATTGGAAGAGTTGATTTGCGAAATGAGACGCGAACAAGATACGGGAAATCCGTTATCTTTTTCAGTGAACGCCATGTAGGAGAAAAGTGTCGTATCAACGGATTTAAGTTAGAAGAAATGCCATCCAGGCGCGTTACTGTATTGCCATGCGTTATAATACCGATAAGGAAAAGTGTCATTATTATAAGTCCTGTAAAAAAGAGCCGTTTTCGCATTTTCATTGAGGATAATGCTAGCATGGATACGTCTGCATTTCAATATAACGTATGGTAAGTTGAATAAGTATATCAATTTTTCTATGATGGCTTATATGAAGCTTTTTCAATACTTTACAGTTTTGATTATTCTTATTGTTTCTTTTGTCTTTTTCTTCCCGAGAAATTCTTATGCATACCTTGATCCCGGAACATTCAGCTATTTCATACAGATGTTGGTTGCGGTGTTGGCTGGGATAGGTGTTGCGGTGAAAGTCTCTTGGACAAGTATTAAAGGCGTGTTTTTAAAATTATTTTCAAAAAAGAAACAGGATGAAAAAGATAGCGCGTGAGTTCGCTGATATATACCGTTTTTTCTGGAAGACCCCCATTGGAGAAAGAAGCGTTGTCTTTTATGCAGAGCATGAAGGCTACTTTGCATATTTTGAAGGACTCATTCGAGAACTCACCGAGTTGCGCGGATTGACTATTGCCTATATCACTTCAGACGTCAAAGACCCCATCTTCTCAATGGAAGCGGCAAAGAAAGGGAAGATTTTTCCTTTTTATATCAGGACGCTTCTCCCTTATTTCATGTTATTTGTTCATTCAAAAGTTTTTGTGATGACCATGACCGATCTTGGACAATTCCATATCAAAAGGTCCATAAACCAAGTACATTATGTTTATTTGTTCCATGCCCTTGTAAGTACGCATATGGCGTATAGAGAAAGCGCCTTTGATAGCTATGATACAATCTTGTGTGCAGGCCCGCATCAGGTAGCTGAGATTCGTCAAAGGGAAAAGTTGAAGCAATTGCCCCCCAAAAATCTTATGGAGGCGGGATACTATCGCCTGGAGCGTATTTATAATTCGTATAAGAATTTTAAGCACAAGAGGAGAGATGATAAAAAAGTTATACTTATAGCTCCTTCATGGGGTAAAGACAATGTGCTTGAGGCCTGCGGCGGATATCTTATTGATAAATTATTAAACGCCGGATATGAAGTGATTGTTCGGCCACATCCGGAAACAATACGTCGTTTCCCGAAATTGGTTGATTCGTTTGCTGTCAGATTCGGCAATAATGATTTTTTTACACTTGAGAGATCGGTTGCATCAGATGATTCTATTCTACGTGCTGATGTTTTGATAAGCGACACCTCTGGTATTACTCTTGAATATTCATTTGGCACTGAACGGCCTGTTTTATTTATAGACGTACCACCAAAAGTGAGAAATGAAAATTTTAGAGAATTGGAAATAAAACCCATAGAACTGGCACTCCGGGATAAAATTGGTATTATTGTTTCTCCCAAAAAACTGGATGATATAGATCAGATGATTGATAATCTCATTTCAAAAAAAGATGATTATCAAGAAAGCATCAGAGTCTTGCGGGCCCAATATGTCTATGCATTCGGCCAATCTTCAAAAATCAGCTCTAAATACATAACTGACCTCATCACACAAAATGTCCAAAAAGCGTGATATAGTCCTTTGCGTGTATCGGCGCGATCTCTGAAGCAGCGGGCGATTTATTGCCCGTTTTTTATTTCTAAATTTTTAACAAATAAAAAGGCGCTTGATCATTTGCCGAATGAGAGCAAGCGCCGAGTTGAATTAACGTGCATTTTCCTCAAAAGGAAAATCCGTTATGCTGATTCTCCGGCTTCGTTCCAGGAGTCTTGCATGTATTATTTCCAAAAGTCCCTCCCTGAGAATGCCTTGTTTTAAGGCAAGCACGGTCCAGGCAGGACATAAAGGATCCTCTCTTTTCTCGCTGTAGTTATGAAGATTTGGATTTTGGGTGAGCAGCCCCGTGTTCGTGTCTACCTTGGAATAAGCTGACCGTGTGGCACACCCCCCTTGGCATAGGTTGTTTGCGTACAGATCGCAAACCTCAGGTGAGCAGACATAGGTGCCATAGCCCTTTGCGAATTCTTTTCGGTAAGCGCGCAATTTTTTGCCTTTTACGATGTTCTCCAGAGAGAAATTCTTGTTAAACACGTTTCCAAAAGTGTATCTTTCGGTTGTATCTCTGCCGGGAGATTCCGAACAAGCTGTTACATCTCCATTAGCTCTTATGTGGAGACCTGATCTATTCCTGTTGCAGGTTTTGTTGTAGGTAAAGGCTGAGCGCGGGGTCCAGGCTATGCCAAATTTTTCTTTATCTATTCTTGAGATAAGATCATAAAGGACTTTTACATGTGGAGAGTGTATACCGGCTTCTTGCTCCTTGCTTTCAGCGCCACCGCAATAGTGAATAGGAACAATGGAGTGATCAAACCCGTTTTCCATAACCCACATGTGCAGATCAAGCATGCTGTCAAATGTGGCGTGATTAAGCACTGAATTTACCACTAATCTTAAGTTGGGGTTTTTGCCGTACCCTGCGGCGATCAGATTCTCATAGCCTCTTTGCATTCTTTGAAATGCACCGGGTTGATTGACTAGGAAATCCTGGAGTTCTGGTATTAAGGTATCGCCCTTCGTGCATAGCCCAACTTCATAATCTCTAAACCTTTTTGCAACCTCTGGTGTTATCAGCGCAACATCATCAAAGGTAAGGAGTTTGGGCTTCTTGCCTTTGCACGCGTAAACATTGATTATCATCTCTACAACCCTGAAAAAATGATCCCTCACCCCCTTTTGTTTTCCTAGTTCCGGATCCTTGTATAATAGCGGCTCCCCACCCGTAAGAATAAACAGGCTTGTTCCCAGATCTCGAGCTTCTTCGGTTATCGATCTTATCATACGGAATGGCAGATATTCACTCTGCCTTGGGCCGGAGTTGGCGAAACACCATTGGCATTCGAAGTTACATCCCCGGGTGAGCATATAATCCAGTGAAGTAAGCTCAATACCCTCATTGATCATGCTGATAAGCTTGTCTGGTGCAATGCCTCCCATGCCCGGATGTAGATCCACGACAGCTCCTCTTAAAGCGCGAATTGACACGATCTCTTTTGTGGAGAGACTGTATACTTTCTCTCCCTTTTTGGGCTCCTTCAGAGGTTCTGTAAAAATCGGCTCTTTCTTAAACAAGTCTGGGTTCAGTAACGCCTTTAGTGTATCAGTCATAGGAACTTTCATTATCTTCCTCCTCTTTATGTTAAATAACAGCCATGTTCAAGGTATCACTCTTTTCAACAATTGTAAAAGCAAATAGTGACGGAATAAGCGTTTTATGGTATGTATGGTATGTAATAGTGGCAAGAAATTGATATGACGAGCCGAGCAACAAAATTTCGTGAACTTTTAAATTCCGGTAAGCTGGAGTTTCTTTGTGAAGCCCATAACGGTATTTCTGCAAAGATTGTTGAAGAAGCCGGTTTTAAAGGGATTTGGGCAAGCAGTCTCACCATTTCCGCAGCGATGGGCGTTCGCGACAATAACGAGGCAAGCTGGACACAGATTTTGGAGGTATTGGAATTTATGAATGATGCGACGACCATTCCGATTTTGCTTGATGCGGATACGGGATACGGCAATTTTAATAACGTGAGGCGGCTGGTCAAAAAATTAGAACAGCGCAACATCGCCGCTGTATGTATAGAGGACAAGCGGTTTCCGAAAACAAACAGTTTATTGGCGGGCGGACGTCAGGAGCTTGCGGATATTGATGAATTCTGCGGGAAAATTAAAGCGGCAAAAGATACTCAAACCAATCCGGATTTTTCTGTTATAGCTCGCGTTGAGGCTTTTATTGCGGGTTTAGGACTTGATGAGGCTTTAAAGCGTGCAGGCGCCTATCATCGGGCAGGCGCAGACGGCATTTTGATTCACAGTAAATCCAAGAAACCTGATGAAGTACTCGCTTTTAAAAAAGAATGGGGAGATCGTTCCCCGGTGATTATTGTACCGACCGCATATTATACAACCCCTGTTGAGGTTTTTGAGGAGGCAGGTTTCGGTATCGTCATCTGGGCAAATATGATTTTGCGAGGCGCTGTGAAGGCCATGAAGGAAGCATCAAGTCATTTAGCGCGAGAAAAATCCCTTCTTACCCTTGAAGATCATATTGTCCCCATTACGGAAATTTTCCGGCTTCAGGGGTCAGACGAGCTTAAATTTGCAGAGGAGCGTTATCTTCCAGTGGCTGGAGAACATGTCCGGGCTGTTATTCTTGCTGCGTCCCGCGGCAAAGAGTTTGGTTCCCTAACCGCTCAAAAGCCAAAAGCTCTTTTAGAGGTTGCCGGCAGGCCGATATTGTATAAACAAATAGACACGCTTCGCGAGATTGGCGTGAAAGATGTTACGGTAGTGCGCGGGTTTCAAAAAGAAATGATCAACGCTCCACGCATTCGTTATATTGACAATGATGAATACGAAAGCACACAAGAAGTTGTTTCGTTATGGAAAGGAGTTCAAAACACGTCAGGAAAAACCATCATCGCATACGGCGACATTCTGTACAAAAAATATATACCCACCACCCTTCTTGAAACGGACGGCGATTTTGTTATTGCTGTTGATTCGGACTGGAAGTCAAGTTATGAGAAAGGGCGCTATGCAGATTTTGTTTCCTGTTCCGAGCCTTATCAGAAGAAGGTGTTTGATCAAAAAGTATGGCTGAAGGACATGGGGACAACCCTTGCGCGCGATAGTATTTGCGGAGAGTGGATTGGCCTTCTTTCGGTTTCTGCCGGAGGCCTTGAAACGCTTCAAAACGTACTTGGAGATTTATCTAAGAAAGATGACTTTGGAAAAATGCGTATGGCCGAACTTTTTCGCGAGCTTATCAAACGAGGACATGAAATGAAGGTGTTATATATTCTCGGACACTGGCTTGATGTAGATGACATTATGGATCTTAGCGAGGCCAGTGTGTTCTAGTTTGCGTATATGCTTCAATGTGACGCGTTTTATAATTTATTAAAAAAACATGGCATAACTTTTTTTACTGGTGTTCCGGATTCGCTTTTAAAAGATTTCTGCGCATACGTGGCGGATCATACGGATCCTAAAAATAATATTGTCGCCGCTAATGAAGGAGGGGCAGTTGCTTTGGCTGCAGGACATCATTTGGCAACAGGAAACATTGGTTTGGTGTATATGCAAAATGCAGGCGTGGGCAATGCTGTAAACCCTCTTGTGTCTCTTGTTGACGGGGAAGTGTACAGTATTCCGGTTCTTTTATTTATTGGATGGAGGGGAGAGCCGGGCGTAAAGGACGAGCCGCAGCATATAAAGCAAGGCAGGATTACCATCCCTTTATTGGAAGTTCTCGGAATTCCGCACGAAGTGCTCCCGGATGTTTTTGAGGAAGCAAAACGCGTCTTAAAAAAAGCAGTTGGTTCTATGACCCAAAGAAGCGCTCCCTACGTATTCATTATAAGAAAAGGCATCTTTGAGCCCTACCTCTTAAAGAAAAAAGAATATTCCTCGTATAAACTTACGCGGGAGCGCGTTATCCAGTCCATTGCCGGGCAATTGGACAACAGAGACATTGTCATCAGCACAACCGGAAAAACATCCAGGGAACTGTTTGAATATAGAGAAAGGGTTGGGCAAGATCATTCAACAGATTTTTTGACTGTTGGGTCCATGGGGCATGTCTCTCAAATCGCGCTTGGTCTTGCTTTATCAAAACCAAAAAGAAACGTTTATTGTTTGGATGGTGATGGTTCTCTCATCATGCATATGGGTTCTTTGGCCATAAATGGCACACGAGCGCCTAAAAACTTTAAGCATATTGTCTTAAATAACGGAGCGCATGACTCTGTCGGGGGACAGCCGACTGCCGGTTTTAAGATTGACATTGTTTCTATTGCTAAGGCATGTGGTTATAAGGCAGCTTTTGCGGCGGAAGTGGAAAACGAACTTCTAGAAAAGATACATACACTTAAAGAAACGGCAGGACCTGTATTGTTGGAGGTGAGAATCAATACGGGAAGCCGCAAAGACCTCGGACGACCGACAATAGATCCTAAAGAAAGTAAAAAGGCATTTACAAAATTTCTTCAGGATAATGATTAGAGAATATTTCGGAGTAGGGAGCATAGAAAATGTAAGATTGATATTAGCTGGTGTTGCTCCAAGGAGCATTTTTCTTGTTACGGGAAAAAGATCCTATGACGATTGTGGTGCCAGCAAGGCGCTTGGAAATTTATTGGCGGAATATTCAGTGTCTCGGTTTAATGATTTTGATGTCAATCCAAACATAGATAACATCCGGAAAGGGGTTGATCTGTTTAAAAAAAAGAGATGTGATCTTGTTATCGCTGTCGGTGGTGGGAGTGTTATGGATACCGCAAAGGTTGTAAACATTCTTTCAGCGCACGATGAAGACGCGGCGCTGTACGTTAAAAAGGAAAGAAAAATACGGTGCAGCGGAAAACCTCTCGTTGCCGTTCCGACGACTGCTGGTTCCGGTGGTGAGGCGACGCATTTTGCCGCTCTTTATATTGATAAAAAAAAATATTCTCTTGAAGATGAGCGTCTATTGCCCACGTATGCGATTATAGATCCGCAGTTTACTTTTTCTCTCCCAAAAAGAATTACCGCGTCAACTGGCATGGACGCGCTTTCACAGGCAATAGAATCATATTGGAGTATTTATTCATCCGATGAGTCAAAAGCGTATGCAAGAGAAGCAATTATGCTTGCGCGGGAACATATTGTACATGCCGTCAATCAGCCGACAATAGAAGCGCGAATTGCGATGAGCAGGGCGGCGCATGCGGCGGGAAAGGCGATTAATACTACCAGGACAACGGCATGTCATGCCGTTTCTTATCCTATAACGGCGTATTTCGGCGTTCCGCACGGTCATGCTGTTGGTCTTACGCTTTCGCGCATGTTTGCGTACAATAGTACTCCAAGCGAGGCAGATATTTTAGATATAAGGGGAGTGGCATATGTGAAAGGTGTTATGCGGGAACTCGCTGTGTTGTTGGGAGCTCAAGACACAGAAAGCGCCAAGAAAGCAATAGATTCCATAATGAGAAAGATTGGACTTGAAATGCATTTGCGCGAGTTAGGAATCAGCGGCAATGATATTGAAATAATCATAAAAAACGGTTTTGACCCTGAAAGAGTAAAAAACAACCCACGGCTTGTAACCGAACAGGCCCTTAGAAAAATATTAAACGATATTCGTTAGTCCGCGTTTTAGTGAATATGAAAGCCATTATTATAGCAGCGGGATTGGGGAGCCGGCTCGCCCCGCTGACGGAGCATAAGCCAAAGTGCCTGTTGGATGTGGGCGGAAAAAGCATTCTTCAACGTCAACTTGATACTCTTCGTTCAGCTGATATACACAATATATCTCTTATTAAAGGATATAAAAAAGAACAGATACACTTTCCGGATCTTAAGTATTATGTAAATGATAATTACAGGAACAATAACATACTTTATTCTCTGATGAGCGCGGAGGATGAGATGGATTCGGAATTTATTGCACTTTATGCAGACATAATCTTTACCAGCGAGGTCGTCGAGGAGTTGAAACGGTGTACGGCAGACATAGCCATTGTTGCCGATATTGCTGATCGTAAGTATTATGATGGGTGGGTCGATCATCCCACAGAAGAGGTGGAAAACATCATCTTTGATGATGATCACAATGTTATTGCCATAGGCAAGCATATTACCGCACCCGCCGAGTTCATCGGTATGTTGAAATGTACAAGGAGAGGCGCTAAAGTTTTTAAGGATTATTTTCATAGAGCGCAAAAAGAATTTTCCGGCAAACCTTTTATGCGCTCAAGCGTATTTGAGAAAGCCTATCTTACCGATTTTATCCAATATCTTACGGACAACGGCGTAAAAGTTAAGTGCGTTCTTATTAAACAGGGATGGTATGAAATAGACACGATTCAAGATTTAGAAATGGTCAATAGCATATTTAAGAAAGCGCGCAGCCATGTCTGAAAAGGATTTCAAAAAATTATTGGGATCACGCATTTTGGGCGAGGCCAATGATCTTAAACGAACCATAGAGTCGCTAGCGAGTGAACTTGGCATGGATGCTGGCAAGATGCAAGCCGTGATCAGGGGAGAGGCGAGCGTAGAAGAAGCCCGAGCTATTATCGCTGTCAGGGGGTGTGAAATACCCCGTAGATGTCTATGAACTGTCTTGGGTTCAAGATGGTTGTGTCAAGGGTGTAAAGATCATGCGTAAAAGCGATTCTGAAGCGTCCAGCAGAGTTTTTGAAAGAATGGACGGAGATGAAATGGCCGGAGGACTCCTTATTATGAATATAGAGATATTGCCATTGCCGGCGCATATCATGCGCAACTGTGCTTAATAGGTGTTGGTGGTCATGTCAATCTGGGAGTCCAGCGCGAACTATCTTGTCTTTCCCATGTCGATCGTATCATAGAAAATAAACGTTGGTTTGACTAATTATGAAAGGGACTCATCATGTATGCCACTCGTGAATTTTTTTTACAACAAAGTCAACTTCTTCGTTTCTTAATTCAGGAAAGCACGGCAAAGACAATACTTCCTCCGCGCAGGCTTCTGCCACCGGAAAACTCTCCTCTTGCTTTATCGGGCGACTGTATGCAGGCTGTTTGTGTAGCGCAATGGGGTAATGAAGCCCTGTTTGAATAGCATGCTTTTCCAGATACTGTTTGAGCGCATCCCGCATCTTTAGGCGGATCACATATAGGTGATAAACGTGCTTCCCTCCTTGAGTTTCCTCCGGCAGTATCAGCGGTAAACCCTTCAGGCCGTTATTGTAGCGATGCGCAATCTCGCGCCTCCGTGCATTCCATTGATCAAGATGGGGGAGTTTTACGGCAAGAATTGCGGCTTGCAGTGCGTCAAGCCTGGAGTTTCTCCCGATTATTTTATGGGTATATTTATCAGATCGGCCATGATCTCGAAGCATTTTTATTTTTTGAGCTATATGTTCATTGTTTGTAACAACCATTCCGCCATCTCCCCATCCGCCGAGGTTTTTGGAAGGAAAAAAACTGAACACCCCTGCATTTCCAATGGTTCCTACGCGGCGGAAATCAATAAAAGCTCCATGAGCTTGCGATGCATCCTCAATTAAAAGAAGTTTATGATCCTCCGTGATGCGTTTTATAGCGGTCATGTTGGCTGGTTGTCCGTAGAGATGTACCGGTATAATAGCTTTTGTCGAAGGGTTGATAGCTTTTGATATATCGTCGGGATCAATGTTGTAGGTTCTCGGATCAATATCAACGAATTTCACTTCAGCTCCGGTATTTATAATTGATTCCACTGTCATAAATGCTCCGTGCGCCGCAGTAATAACTTCGTTGCCATGTCCGATGTCGTACGCCTTTAGTGTAAGTGTTATTGCGTCAGATGCATTTGCAACACCCACTGCGTATTTAGTGCCGATAAAAGAGGAAAATTCTCTCTCAAATTCCAAAACCTCGTTTCCAAGAATGAACGAGGAATTGTTCGCAACCCTTTCAATAGCTCTTTGTATTTCTTTTGAAAGGTTTTTGTGTTGACGGTCAAGGTTAATAAACGGTATAGTCATATTTTTTTGATTTTTAGGCGAGTGGTTTTTTGAAATATCTTCCAACGCCGTCAACATCATATGATTGCAATGTTACGTTTCTTTCTTGAAAAAAATCATTTACCGCATTTCTTGTACCTTCGTATTCCCATGTGTTGAATACAAGAAATCCTCCCGGCTGTACTTTATCGTACAGGTGCCTTAAAGAAATTATTGTTGCGTTATATAACACCGCGTCAAAATGTATGAGAGAGATGGATGGAGATCTGAAGCGCGGCAATGTATCTTCATAGAATCCTTTTATGATTTTGTATGATTCTTTCGGTATTTTCATTTTTTTGAATAATTCGTGCACCTTGTTTTCGTTTACTTTACTTCTTCCTTTCAGTGTGCTGGTGTTTAGTTTAGTCCCAAAATCTTTTTGTGAAGGCGCTGGATATCCTTTAAAAGAATCAAAAAGCCAGATTGTGCGGTGAAAAGGCGATTTTTTCGCTGCGTGTGCGAGAACAGCTCCGGAGCCGCCGCGCCAAACACCAAACTCTACAATATCTCCTTTCATGGATAATTTATCCAATTTTTTTGTCAAACGATAAAGTGTTTTTAGACGAGGTATGCGAACTTTGGTGTGTCGCCTGACTTTCCGAATGACGATAAATATTCTAAGCGTTTCAAAAAACCCATGAACTGAAGAGAGCTCAATCGTGCGAATAAAATCCCGGACGAAGTTTATTACATAACGCATCATCTTTATTGAAGAAAGGGAATAGTTACATTCGTTATGTTGTATGTGTGCCACTTTTGTGATACGTTTTCCAGTATGCGCACGCTAAAACAACCGAAAGTCAGCATTCTCTTGCCCTCATATAATAGAGCTTACTTGTTACCTTTCACGATAGAGAACATTCTTGAACAAACGTGGAAGGATTGGGAGCTCATTATTGTTGATGACGGGTCGCTTGATAATACTGATGAGGTAATAAAAAATTTCGATGATCGAAGGATAACATATATAAAACACCAAGTAAATGCAGGTGAGGCTGCTGCAAGAAACACAGCTCTTGCTGCGGCGAGAGGAGAATATATCGCAAACCAAGATTCAGATGACGAATGGTTCCCCGAGAAGCTGGAGGAGGAGGTGTATTTGCTTGATCGATCACCGGCGAGAGTTGGTGCTGTGTATTCTTCGTTTCATAAAACCTTATTTGACGGAAGCGAAGAAATTGTTCCTTCAGCAATTCACCACCAAAAAGAAGGAAACCTTGTAAACACTTTTTTACGCAGCGACTTTTATATCACTGGACAAGCTCTCCTAATTAAAAAAGAGTGCTATAAGAACGTTGGTGGATATGATGAGAAATTGCGCGTGCTTAATGATGCTGAGTTTCTTATAAGGTTAGCAAGTCAATATGAATTTGTTCATAATCCTCACGTTCGTGTTCGTATAAAACGTTTTGAAGACAGTATTTCGAGAAACTTTAAGATGAGATTGGTTTCCAGAGAGTATATTTTGCACAAACACGAAGATCTTTTTAAAAAATTCCCCGACTCATTTGCCCGTTACTCATATCGCATAGGGCACACGCATGCACTTTTGGGGAATACAGACAAAGCGCGCATGTATCTCCGCAAAGCGTTTGTTTTTAGTCCTCTCCATATAAAATATATCGCGGCATTTTTGCTTTCCCTTACCGCTTCATCATGGCTGTACCGGACGCTCGGTCGTCTTAAAACCAAATGGATGTAACCATAGCAATGAAGAAATGTATCATTCATCCGTATCTTTTTGCGGTTTTTCCCATTGTTTTTCTTCTCGCGCATAATATCGAACAGACATTTTTCAGCAATATAATTGTTCCGGCGCTCTTTGCCGTTTTTATTACTGTTTTTATCTTCGTCATCCTGCGTTTTAGTGTTGGGGATAATAAAAAGGCAGGACTCATTACATCTTTATTTCTCATACTGTTCTTTTCTTTCGGCCATATTCGCCGTTTGGTCGAAGATTTCGTGATAGGAGGACTTGATATAGGAAGAGACCGACATATCCTTTTATTCTCTGCAGCAATTTTTGTTTTGGCAACATATTGGATATTGCAGACCAAAAAAAAACTGCACAATCTCACCACAGTTGCAAATGTAATGGCTGTTACGCTGGTTATTATCCCGCTTGTCAGTATCGGGATGTATGAATTTAAGCGGAGCCCGGAAACCGAGTTTCCGAGTGAAAACTTGGTTTCCGATTCGGACGGAGCGTTAAAGAAACATGAGGCGCTTCCCAACATATATTACATAATTTTGGATGGCTACGCGGCCCAGAGCACTCTGAAAGAAATTTATAATTACGATAATGCGGCATTTCTTCAATTCCTTGCAGAAAGGGGGTTTTTTGTCGCAGACGAGTCGAGGAGTAACTACACACAGACTTTTTTGTCGCTTTCCTCATCGCTCAATATAAGGTACATTAACGACCTAACCGAGAAGGTTGGAATGGATTTACAAAACCGCGCAATCCCATATCAGATGATCGAAGACAACACCATATGGCGCTTCTTAAACTCACGGGGATACCGGTTTATACATATAAGCTCCGGTTCTACCGAGATGACAGATAAGAATGGAAACGCAGATATTAATTTTAAGGGCGGCAAATTGGACGAATTTTCCTTGACCTTATTAGAGACAACAGCGCTTTACCCGTTTATAAGGCACTCGGTTGAGGCAGATGCAAGAGAACGCGTTTTATATTCTTTTGATTCGTTGGCCAGAATATCCCGTCTTTCAGGTCCTAGGTTTACGTTTGCGCATATTCTTGTGCCACATTCTCCTTATGTTTTCGGGCCGAACGGCGAAAAAGTTGAAAATCCCAAATTGCAGCTTTCCGGAGACAATTATTGGAAATTCAAAGAACATTATGTAAATCAAGTGATCTTTACTAATAAGAAAATCATGGCACTCGTTGAGGCAATATTAAAAACTGAAAAAAATCCCCCGATTATTATTCTTCAGGGGGATCATGGTCCTGCTTCCGAAGGCGAGGGCACAAAAGGTCTTTCTCTTCTCAAACATATACTCGTTAAGGAGCGGATGAAAATATTTAATGCTTATTATCTTCCAGTGGATGGCAATAAGCTTTTGTACAAATCAATAACTCCGGTAAATTCTTTCCGGCTTATTTTCAGTCATTATTTTGGAGCTGATTATCCGCTTCTTGAGGACGAGAGTTATTTTTCTACTGAGGAAGAGCCTTATACATTTATTAATGTAACCGATATAGCAAGAGAGGATTATTAACGTATGAACAGTGATTACTACGTCATAAGCGGCATTGTTGTTCTTGCTCTTGTGGTGGCGCTTGTTGTTGCTTTGGAGACCGGCGCGATCTCCGATATTTTCACACCCATTGCAAAGGCAACAACGGGTTCCGCTTCGCCCCAGCACAGTCAGGTTCGCGAGGCAGTAAGTTTTTTGAATACAGGGACGTTTAATAACGGCGGCCCAGGCTACACCGGCATGCAGAGGGGCCCGGTCTACCCTTTGGTTTTGGCCGCCGTTTTTTCACTTTTTGGATTATATGTAGGAGCTATTCATATCATCAATTTTTTATTTTTAGCACTCGCAATTGTTTTCTTATGGCGTTTAAGCAAACAATATTTTAAGGGCGGATGGGAGTTTATTCCTCCCCTGGCGCTTGTCCTTGTTGGAAGGGCAACAGCACGGGTCTGGGTTGCAAGCTATGAAACGCTTACTCTTTTTTTGTCTATCCTCGCAATCTTTGCTTTTTTGGAATATCGCAGCACCGGAAAGACTGTGTGGCTAGTGACCGGTACAGCCGCTTTTTCCTTATGGGTCCTTGAGAAACCGGCCGCTTTTTATTTCATTCCGGTTATTCTTGTTTTTTTAGTCTTATGGCGGCGTCCTTATGCTTCGCCAAAAAAGGTTTTAACCCATTCGCTTATTTTTCTTTTTGTTACGGCAGCTTTTATCGGCTCATGGTCATTAAGAAACCACAGGGTCATAGATACATGGCAGTTAGGCAGCGGCGGCCACGCAGTATTGCTTAGTTCCAGTCAGGTTGATTTTAATCGTGAAGAGCTTGTCTCATTGGGACTTAGTTTGTCGGTTGGCGATTTTATTGGCAGCAGAATTTACAAACACTACCCGCAAAACGCAAAGCCAAAAGCGTGGGACCCATCGATTCTTGACGATCGATGGTATCAGCAGGGATGGTATGTAAAAGATATTGACGGCAGTATTATTACAAAAACAGAGCTGGATAAAAGAATGTATGCAGAAGCGGTACAAAATATCAAGCGCCGTCCAATGAAGTTTCTTTTAACAGGTATTTTCAAATTTATGCGTCTCAATGCTCCAGAAAACCATCGCGGGCAGGAGATCACACATCTTTTTGTTGGAACATATTTAGAAATTCCGACAGCAGTGAAAGCGGCGATTATCCTTTTTATTCGCATCATATGGTTCATGTTTCTTGTTGTTGTTCTTTATGCCATGATAAAGCACATAAGGGACTGGAGTACTTGGGGAATTTTATTTTTAGTGATATTCTATTACAACGGCGCGCATGCGTTACTTACACATGCGCTGGCGCGCTATATCTTGGTTATACTTCCTTTTTACTTCATTTTCTTTACGGAAGGAGTGCGCATCTTATATGGAAAATACACGGAGGCAAGATAAAGAAAAAACATTTTTGGTGGTACTGCCGGTTTATAATGAAGAAACAGATTTATCAAAAAATTTTCCCGTTGTACACCGCTTTTTAGATGAACATTTTGATCAGCTTCATTGGGAAGTCATTATTGCCGAACAGGCATCAACTGACCACACATTGGAAATCGCCCAAAAACTTTCGCAAAACTATCCAAGGACATCATGTATTCACTTAGATGAAAAGGGGAGAGGCGGGGCATTGCGGGAGGCCTGGACCGGATCTGACGCCGATGTCGTTTCCTATATGGACATTGATCTTTCATCTCGTCTTGAATTTTTCCCAAAGCTTATGTATGTCCTTCAAGGCGGCGCTGATATTGCAGTGGGATCTCGTTTATCGAAAGGATCAAAAGTGCATGATCGGACTCTTGTGAGGAAATTTTCTTCATGGGCTTTTAAGTTTTTTTTAAAAACATTGTTTCGTATCAGATTTGACGATGCCCAGTGCGGCTTTAAGGCCATAAGAAGAGATGTTTTTTTAAAAATCGCTCCTTTGATCAAAAGCAACGGATGGGTGTTTGATACCGAACTGCTTGTCATTGCCCAGAAAGCCCGTTTCAGTATTGCCGTTGTGCCGATTGAATGGTTTGATGATCAGAAAAGCAGTGTAAGAATCATCCGTTATGCGCTGGAGGGCTTCACCGCGGGATTGCGGCTTTTTATAACACGGCCATGGAAGAGCATTACGAAATAAAATACCACCAACTTGAAAAAGACGGCTGGTGGTTTTTAGCAAGAAGAGACATTATTTTACGGTTGTTTACAGAGATACCGAAACATTCCAGTATTTTGGATATCGGTTGTTCGGGAGGTGTATTGCTTTTGGATCTGGCGCGCGAGGGATTTTCAGATACGTATGGGATTGATATTAGTAAGCGTGCCATTCAGAAATGTAAAGATCAGGGTATAGAGAATGTGAAAGTTGCTGACGGGCGCGAGACAGGATATCAGGACGGTTTCTTTGATATCGTTATTGCTTCAGATACATTGGAGCATATCCATAACGAACACAAAGCGCTTGGTGAGTGGCAGCGCATTTTAAAAACCGGCGGTATTGCGATTATCTTTGTCCCGGCACATATGTTTTTATGGGGTAAGCACGACGAAATAAACCAGCATATCAAACGTTACAGCAAAGCAGATTTTAAAAACGCAGTGCAAAAGAGCGGTTTTGAAATAGCACGAATTGGGTATTGGAATTTTCTTTTGTTTTTTTCGGCGTGTATTGCAAAAATGTTAGAACATCTCAAACTTAAAAAGAGCGGTACTCCGGAAGAAATACTTACCGCCAAAGGACTGTTTCATGCTTTGCTTTTCAAGGTTCTTGCGTTTGAGAACCGGCTTATCGGAGTCGGCTTTCGATTTCCCGTTGGCATGAGTCTTTTTTGCGTTGCCAGAAAAAAGTAAATGCCCGTCTAAATATCGCTGTTGGCTTTTTATGTATGGTTTTGGTAGATGTTGCCGATGATTTCAAGCGGCTTTTTTTTGTCAATATTCCAGCCGCAACGCTCATCATTCCACGTTACTGAAATCATATTGCCATTAGATTGGTCTTTCACAATATCTCCTTCATAAATCTCTTTTCCATGCCCATCTTTTAGTCCTATGTACTGCATGAGGATCATGTTTTCCCCGTCTTGTCTTACCAAACTTCCTAACTTAAATTCAATTATATAATTCAAACGGTACTCTTCGTTCCTATTCATCGTTGACAAATTAAATGACAGCGTATTTACCATTGTCATTTCTTTGTGTTGTTTATCCCAAGCTCTGAATTTAATGTCTCTATAAGGCATGTTCCGTTTATTTTTTGCTCTCTATGATGAGTATACGTGTATAAGCAGAACCCATGTTTTCAATGGCGTGCATTTCAACGGGATCGTGATGAGTGATACCGCGCTCTTTTCCGCTCATAATTTTGGAACTGCCATCCGGGAAATAGGCTCGAAGGTTAAAATCAGTTAAAGCGTAGATGGTAAACTGTGGATGGGAATGCATCTCGTCTTTTTGGCCCGGCCACCATTGCGCATCAATTACGCGAACATGGTCATTTTCAAAAATGACTTGGTATACTTCCGGAGATACGCTGATTGGATCCGTCATTTATAAAACATGAAAGACTTCTAATATCAAACCTTTTGGCCATGTTAGCATGATCCCGTGAGAGATTACAGGTTTATACATTTCGTTTACCAGATAAGCATTGCACATTCAGAAATCATGTCTACTGATCATTATAATGCACGGAAATGCCTTCAGCATTTCCTGTCTTTAACGGGATACCTCCTGTCTTATGTGCATAGTGTGTCACGTATAATGTAAATAGTTAGATGTTAATCTGTCATGTTTTGTTTTTGGTGGGATGAAAGTCTCAATTTCTCCAAAATAAAAAAACGATGACGGGGGTTTTCAAAAACCCGGTAAGTTCGTAAAATTTTAAAACCCGAGTCTTTTATATCCTGTAAAATTTTCTTTAAACTGTAACCCTTTTGCCCTATTTCCCAAAAGTGCCCTTTAAAAAGGGGCTTTTTTGGAGGCCAAAGGTATGGCAGAGAAATAAGTTTTTTTACCTTTGTTACTTTTGGAACAGGCACTTCAAAGCGCAGGGAACGATTCGCTTCAGGGAGTGAAATAATAACCCACCGGGAAGACACCTTGTGTAGTTCTCTCAACGCCTTGAGTGCCTCTTGGTAGGGCATATGCTCCAGTACCTCATACGCTGTTACAGCTTCAAAGGAGTTTTTATCAAATGGCAGATGTATTATTGATGCCGTGTAGTCCGCAGACAATGTTTGATCGTTATCACAAGTAGTGATGTTCACGCCGTGATGTTTGAGATACTGCGACACAAAGCCATTGCCAATTCCTATCTCCAAAACGCTTGAAGGATGCAAAACAAGCACTTCGTTAATCTGATGCCAGTAACTGATGAAGCGCTGTTTTGAGTCGTACTCTCGTCGTTGATAATAATGAGAATCAATTTTAGTGGCCACACTGTGTGTATATCACAGCTTATGCTATGATGTCCATTATGTCAAAAAAGCTATGGATACTGCATCCGTTTCTTTTTGCAGTTTTTCCAGTTCTTTTTCTTTTGTCTCATAATATTTATCAAACAGCGCCGCAAGCCGCTGTTATTCCGGCCATACTCGTATTATTCGCTACCGTAATTATCTTCAGAGCGCTGCTTTTTTTCTTAAAAGACGGCGGGAAATCCGCGTTTATTACATCTTTTTTTCTTTTGATATTTTTTTCCTTTGGGCATGTCAGAAATACTGTAGAAAACGTTACGATAGCGGGACTGGATATTGGAAGAAATCGTTATGTTTTTTTAATATTTGCTTTGCTTTTCGTTTTAAGCGTTTTTTGGACTGTTCTTACAAAGAAAAATTTAGATAAGTTTACGAATGTTGTAAACGTTATAGCCGCCGTGCTGGTCGCCATCTCTATTATAAACATCGGGATGTATGAGTTGAGGCATGGCAGGACTGCCAGAAGTATAGAAAACACAACTGTTTATGAATCAGACGGGAAATTTAAAAATCAAGGCGCCTTGCCGAATATCTATTATATTATTTTAGACGGATACGCCGCAGCGGATACACTGAGCGAGATTTATAGTTACGATAATAGTGAATTTCTTGCCTTTCTTGCCGATCGCGGTTTTTTTGTTCCAAGTAAGTCAAGGAGCAATTATGCATGGACCCATTTGTCTCTCGCTTCTTCTTTAAACATGGAACATATTACTTTTTTAACTGATACTCTCGGTATAGATTCTCTGGACCGGACTACTCCGTTTCAGATGATCGAAGACAACGCTGTGCAGGAGTTTCTAAAGGCCAATGATTATAAATTTATTCATGTAAGTTCGGGTTTGGCGCGCATGACCAATAAAAATCGAAATGCAGAGGTTAATTTTAAAGCTGGTCGTCTGGATGAATTTTCCTTGTTACTGCTGGAAACAACTGCTCTTTATCCGTTTATGAAGGGCGCGGTTGGCGTTGATGCAAGAAACACGGTACTGTATGCGTTTGATGTTCTAAAACACGTACCAAAGTTGCCGGGCCCTCGGTTTACATTCGCGCATATTCTCATTCCCCATCCAGTCTATCTTTTTGGTCCTAATGGCGAGGCAATTCAGGATCCAACGGCAGGTCTGTCTGGTTATAATCGCTGGAAGTTAAAAGATTATTATGTTAATCACGTAATTTTTACGAATAAGAAGGTGCGCGAAGTCGTGGATGCTATTTTACAAGAAGAGTCAACGCCGCCGATTATTCTGCTTCAGGCGGATCACGGAACGCTTTCAGAAGGCGATGAATATGAGAATTTCTCGAGCATTACCGATCGTCTTGCAAAAGAGCGCATGAAAATATTCAGCGCTTATTATCTGCCGGGCGACGGCAAAGATATGCTCTATGATTCAATAACTCCGGTAAACTCCTTTAGGATTATTTTTAATCATTACTTTGGGACGGAGTATCCTTTGTTGGCAGATGAAAGTTATATATCTTCAGATAAACAACCATATGGTTTTATCAATGTTACCGATATAACGAGCGAGCCGTATTAAGCATGGCAAGAGAATATTACACTATTACTGGCATTCTTGTTGTTGCAATTTTTGTTGTCGGAATTGTTGGTTTTATTAACAGCGGTGTCATATATACGCTTCCGAAATCGCTCCACGAACCTGACGCGGGTCCGGTTGATCCTTCCAGAGGATTTATAGGCACCGCGATCAGCCTTGTTCATACCGGAACGTTTAATAATAGAGGTCCGGGTTATATCGGGAACGGGCAACGCGGCCCGGCGTACGCGGTGGTGCTCGCGCTCGGTTTTCTCATGTTTGGGGAATATGTCTGGCCCGTCTATTTGATGAACTTTATCTTTCTTGCGCTTGTGATTATTCTTCTTTGGCGTCTTAGCCGGCGTTATCTTGACGGATATTTGGCATTTCTCCCGCCATTAATGCTTGCTGTATTTCCTTTTTCTGCGCATCAGGTATATGGGCGTTATGAATTATTTTCATTATTTTTAGGAGTTTTTTCCGTTTTCGCTTTGCTCAAATACCGTGAGCATAAGGGGTTTTTATGGCTTTCAGTCGGCACACTTATATTTACAGTTTGGATTCTTGAAAGGCCAATAGTGCTTTATTTTTTACCTTTGGTATTGATGTTCCTTGTATTCTGGCAGCGGTCTTCTTTATCAATAAGCCGTCTTCTTGTGCATATGCTCCTGTTCTTTTTCATAATCGGTTCAGTGATAGGTTTATGGGCATGGAGAAATCATCGTGTGCTCGATACATGGCAAATAGGGTCGGGCGGCCACATGCTGCTTCGGACTGCCATGCACACCGATCGCACAAGCAAGGAGCTTATATCGCTTGCGTTAAGTTATGGAGTTGGAGATTTTATCGGGAGCAGGGTGTACGCGCATTATCCAGAAAACGCGGCTCCCTCCGGCTGGATTCATTCGCTTGAAGATCGCTGGGTGCAGAAAGACGAATGGATAGTAGAGGATCTAGATGGTGAGATTCTTACACGTGTAGAGCTTGATAAAAAAATGTATCGGGAAGCATTTTTAAAAATAAAGGAGCGCCCGGTCAAATTTGTTCTTACGGGTTTTATCCGGCTTATACGTCTTAACGCTCCTTTAAACCACAGAGGACAGGAGATCATAAGAATGTTTATGGGAGAGTATCAATATCTTTCTTCGGGTATGAAAATAATGATAATCCTTGCGATTCGTCTTATTTGGCTTTTCTTTCTCACTTTGGTGCTTTATGCAATAGCAAGACATTGGAGAGAATGGGAAACATGGGGGATTTTGATTCTTCTTTTACTTTATTATAACAGCATGCATGCATTACTTACTCACGGAGAAGCGCGTTACGTAGTAACTGTAATGCCCTTCTATTTTCTCCTTTTTGCGGAAGGGTTTCGATTATTTTATTCCAAAATAAAGCTAAGGCGTAACTTATTGGCCGCTCCAGGATCCTTGTAAATGCGCTTTCCTTTACTTTTCTATAGTTTCCCGGATCATGTATGGCCGCTCTTTTTTGCTCTCGTAGTAAACCCGGAGCATGAGTTCGGCTATGAAGCCGAGCATAAATAGAAGAAAACCCAAAATAAAGAAAAGGACCGCAACAACAGGAAGTGGTGTTTGTGCAAAATTTACCCCCCGTAGTTTTAAAACTATGGCATAGATCGTTGCCGAGATTCCAGCTGCGGTCGAAGCTATGCCCCACCCGCCAAAAAATAACATAGGACGGGACATATAATCAGACAGGAACTTTACTGTCAGTAGATCTCCAATGTCTTTTATGGCTTTCATGAAATTGTGCTTTGAGGCGCCGGCGGCACGCTCGTTATGTTGTACTATCATTTCAACAACACGCGCACCGCGGTTGTGGAGAATGCCGGCAAGCAGAACATGCATCTCTCCGTAAAGATTAAGCCCTCGCGCAAATTCTTTTTTAAACACTTTAAGGCCGCATGCATGGTCGTGGAGTTTCAGCCCCACAACTTTTGAAGTAAGCCAGTTCGCAAGTTTAGAGAGAACTTTTCTTGAGAGGGTGTCCATGCGGTTTTTTCTCCAGCCAACCACCGCGTCATATCCTTCTTTTAACTTTTTAAGCATTTTAGGTATGTCCGCAGGGTCGTTTTGCAAATCAGCGTCAAGAATCGCGATGATTTCTCCTTTGGCCGCTTGTATTCCCGCATCAAGCGCGGCAGTTTGTCCGTAGTTTCGCGAAAAGACAATAATTTTAATTGGAGAAAGGTTTTTCAGCATCTCAAGCGTATGATCGGTAGAGCCGTTTTCAACGGCAATAATTTCAAAGGTTTCTTCGTGCGAACGAAGCGCATCCGAGATTCTTATATAAAGCTCGCGCACATTTTCTTCCTCATTATATGCGGGGAAAATAACCGATATCATAGTCTCAACAATAAAAGAAAAAAACGCATTTTGCAATTTTTGTCACGGCGGTGTATCTCCAAAAAACTATCCTACAATAATACTGTCTTTCTTGTTTAGGGAAATGACGCTCTTATCAATTGTGAGGAGGTGAGAAATGCTACTTGCGCAGGCGCAAAAACGAGACAAGAAAAGCCCATCGTGATGTCCGATGGGCTTTCTGGCCAGCAAGGACCGGCTACGAGAAAAAGTTGTAGAGAGCCAGGCAAAGCCCGATGAAGCTGAAGAAAAGCACTATTCCTGCGAAGATTGGAGCCAGTCTTTTGTGGAGAAAATTATGAATTCGTAGATCTCTCTCACTCTGTCCCATGTTTCACCTCCTTTACTCCTAAGCTAGCCGCTTAGAGCTTGTGTCAATAGGTAAATTCATACAACCATTATGATCCCGTAAAACGCAAGAACTGCGAAAAAAGTTGTTCCTATGCGTAACGGGACTGGCGTTGTATCTAGCTTGTGAAAGTGCCCTCCCTTTAAACCAAGCAGGTCCTCTATCTCCTTTCCTCTTTCAACACAACCATTACCATAAAGGTTTCGCGTTCTCCACTCAATAAGCGTAAGAATGAATAGAAAAAGAATGCCGATGATGGGTATCGCTTTGGTTGCCGTTTTCTTGAGTTCAGCCAGCAGTATTTCTTCTTTCTTCTTTTCGATTGCAATCTTTTTTGTGTTTTCTTTCTTTTCTGTAACTTCCTGTTTCTGCTCTGTGACAACTTGTTCGGGTGTAAGAGTAAATTGATACGCGCCGAGCAGAAATGAGTTTAGGGTAATAGAGAACGCTAAAAGCGCGAAGCGAATACTGCTTAGAAATCTCCAATCGGATCCGACGACGTTGTACTCCTGTTCCAGTGCGCTTCTGCGTTTCGGATCGGTTGCCTCTGTAATCTTCTGTTCAGGCACATCTCTTCCTCTCCCAGTAAAAGATTTTTAGGTACTTTCTGAATTTTTCTTATCATGCTTCATTGAGAAAGTCAAGTTATCTAAGCGATCTTGTAGAAATACGATTGTTTTCTGTTCAACTGAGGATTCACCAAATTCTCACCAGACTCCTGTATAAGGAAAAAAATATAAACGAGAACTTGTATTGTTGTACAGTTTCTTTAAGATAATTGTGTTATGAATAAAGCTGTTTTTTTAGATCGTGACGGGATTTTAAACAAGCTCGTCATGCATGAGGGGAAGCCAAGATCGCCGTGGACGTTTTCTGATTTTGAGATATTGCCGGATGTGCGAGAAGCCGTCTCAACGCTGAAAGCTCACGACTTTTTATGTATTGTAGTGACCAATCAGCCCGACATTCATCCCGGCTGGTTGTCTCTTGATGAATTAGAAAAAATGCATCTTCACTTATTGAAAGAGCTTCCCCTGGATCATATTTATTTTTGTCCTCATCCGGGAGACTCCGATTGTGAATGTTCAAAGCCAAAGCCGGGAATGGCCCACGAGGCGGCCAAGAAGTTTTGCATCGACTTTCCCCGTTCCTTTGTTGTCGGGGATCGTTGGCGTGATATAGATCTTGGAAAAAATATTGGCTCAAGAACAATTCTTATTCCTACTGAAGCGACCCATTTTGACGGTCGTGAACTCGCACCCGATTATATGGGAACAAATCTGCTCCATGCTGTTAAGACTATTTTGACATTGGAAGATCTTTCAAAGGACAAACGCGATTGACAGGGCGTTATTCATAGGGTACGGTAATTTCACGCAATGATTATCACACGCACACCTCTTAGGATTGCAATCGGCGGCGGCGGCACCGATCTTCCTTCATATTATTCTCAATTCGGAGGTTTTTTTATAAGCGCTGCCATTGATAAGTATATTTACATCAGCATGCAGCGAACTTTTACAAATGAAGTCATTCTGAAGTATTCAAAAATGGAACGTGTGCAGTCGCTGGATGAAATTGAGCATGATATTGTTCGGTCCGCTCTTACGTCTTACGACTTTAGTAAAGGTTTTGAGATGGCCAGTTTTGCTGACATCCCCGCCGGTACCGGACTTGGTTCTTCCGGGAGTTTTACCGTTGGTTTGCTCAAAGGACTTAGCGCTTTAGATAATAAGATTATGCCCGCTGACATGCTTGCACACCAAGCAAGTCATTTGGTGATGGAAACACTCAATCGCCCTGATGGTAAGCAAGATCAGTATGCGGCTGCGTATGGCGGCATTAATTGCTATACGGTCAATCCGGGCGGTCAGGTATCTGTTGAATCGCTTCAGATGAGCCATGAGACGCTAGATAAGCTTCGCGATCATTTGGCTCTTTTTTTTACTGGTTTTTACCGGCAATCGGAAAAGAATCTCAATATCCAAAAAGAGAAAAGCGAAGCAGGAGACAGCGCCATGCTTGAGAGCCTTCATTTTATTAAGGGTTTGGGTTTTAAGATTAAAGATGCCTTGGAGAAAGGAAACATTGAAACATTCGGTCTTTTAATGAATGAGCACTGGAAGCATAAGAAGAAACGGCTTGGCGATATGACCAACTCATTGATTGATAACTGGTATGATTTGGCTTTGCAAAACGGCGCCTTGGGAGGAAAAGTTATTGGCGCAGGAGGGGGAGGTTTTTTATTGTTTTACAGCACCGACAGAGAAAAACTTGCAGACGTTCTTACAAAAGCGGGTCTTCAGCATGTTCGCTTTGATTTTGACTTTGAGGGATCAAAACTGCTTGCAACAGTATGAGGTTATTTATAGATACAGCAAAGTTAGAGGACATTGAGTGGGGGTTAAAGACTGGCGCCATGAGAGGCATTACCACAAATCCCTCGCTGCTTGCAAAAGAACCCAAAGGAAATTACCTTGTCCACCTTGGAAAAATCGTTGAGCTTATAAAACAACATGTTCCTTTGGAGAACCGGAAAGGTTTTTCTCTAAGCGTTGAGGTCTTTAGTGATGAGCCAGATGAAATTCTTGCGCAGGCTCGGGAATTTGTAGAAAAACTGCAGTGGCCTGCTCTTGCGGTAAAAGTGCACATTGACCACAGAGGCAGGGATAATTTGGTTTTGATCAATCAGCTTTCACGTTCCGGCATTTCGGTGAACTGCACGGCATGCATGACGGTATATCAGGCGATGACCGCAGCGGCTGCCGGCGCCCGGTATGTCAGTCTTCTTTGGGGACGAATTCGAGACGGCGGTATTGAAGAAAAATTCGCCAAAGAGCGTGAAGAACTTATTGCGTCAGGAAAACTGCGAAAGGAAGATTTTGATCCCGCTGTTGCGGTAAAGGAAACGCGAATACTCCTTGAACGGTTTTATCCCAAAAGCAAAATTATCGCTGGAAGCGTTCGAACACCCTCCGACGTAAAAGACGCGTCGCTTGCGGGAGCGCATATCGTCACGGTCCAGCCAAAGGTTTTAAGAGAAATGTTCGGACACTTTAAAACGGATGAAATTGTTGACCAATTCTTCAGTGACTTTAAGGCGTGGAGCAATTAGGTTATATGAAGTACAGCGATTATATCGACAGGTATTTGAAGGAAGTAGCGGAAATTTCCGTAAGCATTGATCGAAATGCTATTCATAAAACAATTGCACTTTTAAAAAATCTTAAAGAAAAAAATGGGCGACTCTTTGTAATTGGCGTTGGGGGTTCGGCGGCAAATGCTTCTCATGCGGTAAATGATTTTCGGAAAATGTGCAAGATTGAAGCATATGCGCCTACCGATAATGTTTCGGAACTTACCGCATGGACAAATGACAGCAGTTTTCATGTGGTGTTTGAGGAGTGGCTGAAGGAGTCGCATGTAAAAAGCGGCGATGCCGTGATGGTGCTTTCAGTCGGCGGCGGGAGTGATACGGTTTCCCAAAACATCGTTCGTGCCCTCAAGTATGCAAAAGAAACAGGGGCGGTGATTCTCGGCATTGTAAGCCGAGACGGTGGTGCGACCGCAAAATTGGCAGACGCGGTTATTTTAGTGCCGGTTGTCCACGAAAAGCGCATCACTCCCCATGCGGAAGAATGGCAGGTTGTTGTGTGGCATCTTTTGGCAAATGCGCTTTTGGAGCGTCATGTATAGCAGAGTTGCGCGATGTTTTTGTTTCCGTGGAATAAAATAATCAATTTTTAAAGAGCGTCAACGTCTTTAGGTGAGTCAAAATGGGGTCGCTCTTGAAGTGAAACTGTTCGGCGGATTGCCTGAACGGGGAAGTCTTTGATAAATTGATTCATAAGCGAAGTAAAGAAATATTCTCCGCTTTGATGTCTTTCAGGTTTGTATGAAAAAATCTCTGCATTGACCACCATTGCTCCGGCGGCAGCCCAGTTTGATTTTGGTTCTTTTGGTTTTTCTTCTACATATAGAATCTGTCCGTTTTCTGCGATGGTTACAATGCCGGAAAGTTTTGGATTTTTGACCTGATAGCAAAGCCATGAATGCTGATATTTTAAGCACTCGTCAATATCTTCACGCAAGATTGGCTCATCGGCATAGAGAACCAAAAAACGCTCTCCTTTTTTAAACAGCGGTTTTGCGGCAAGAAAACTATAGGCATTGCCTTTCTCGGAACCCTCAATATAAGTGATGTTTCTGTCCCGAAATGTGTCGCCGCAATATGCTTTGATTTTGTCCTGCAGATGGTGAACAATAAGAATCGCTTCTTCAATGCCATCCGGAAGCCCATTAAAAATATAATCAATGAGGGGTTTGCCCTTGAATTTTAAAAGCGGTTTTGGGGTGTGCTCTGTAAGAGGTGTCATTCTTTTTCCCTTTCCTGCCGCAAGAATTACTGCTTTCATCTTGTGCGAAATAGGACGCGGACAGATACTGTCCCCATCCACATAGTAAACTCTCTTAAAGCATCAACCTTTTGAAACATATATATCTTTAACATCCGCGATTTCGCGCGGGACTTATGGCCTACCATTATAACGATTGTTGCTTTGAAAAACAACACGCACGCTTGTTTGAGGGCATATTTTTATGGTAATGTGATACTCTTATGAACGTTGGTGTTGTGGGGCTCTGGCATTTAGGTGAAACTGTAGCGGTCTTACTTGCTGCATTGGGTCACAATGTCATTGGAATTGATATAGATAAGAAAGTAATTCAGAAACTGAACAGTGGCGTGCCGCCCATAGAGGAGCCGGGGCTGCGCGAATTGCTTGCCAAACATCTTAAAAAAGGGGCAGTCTCGTTTACGGATGATGTTTCTGCGCTGAAGGATACAGAGGCACTTTTTTTAACAACAGATACGCCTATTTTAGAAGATGACACTCCTGATGTTTCTTTGCTGTTTGATATTGTAAAAAACATCGCTCCTCATATGCGCTCCCAGGCGCTTTTTGTTGTCATGAGTCAGGTACCGGTTGGAACGACACATCGGCTCGCGGGCGCTTTAAAGGAGGCAAACCCGGCGTTGAATCCTGATATTATATATCTTCCTGAAAATCTGCAGCTCGGTAGAGCTGTAGAGAGTTTTTTAAAACCAGACCGTATTGTGATTGGCGCGGATACGGATCGCGCGCGTACACGCGCAGATTCATTGTTAAAAAACATAACGGCGCGAAGACTTTTTATGAGCATTGTGTCGGCTGAAATGTCAAAACATGCATTGAATGCATACTTGGCAACATCACTTTCATTTATCTACAATATTTCTGACATGTGTGAAGCGGTTGGCGCCGATGTGACTGATGTGTCAACGGCGTTAAAAAGCGACAGGCGCATCGGTCAGGATGCATATCTTGATTCAAGTATTGGGTTTTCCGGAGGAACGCTGATGCGCGATTTAAAGGCTCTTATGCATGTTGCAGACACGAACAAAAAAGAAATTCCGGTTATCAGCGGGACTATGGTTACAAATAATGAACGGAGAAAAAACATTGTTTTACGCATTGAAAAGTTGCTTGGCGCCCCCTTTGCTGAAAGCCGTATCGGAATTTTGGGAGTTACATATAAACCAGGAACATCAACGCTCAGAAGATCTCTCGGGCTTGAGATTTTTGGGATACTGCGTAAAGCCGGTGCTGACGTGAGGGTGTATGATCCGCAGGCGTCTGGCGAGGCATTTTTAAAAGAAACCGGGATGAAACTTTCACGCGATCCGTATGAAATGGCGGTAGGATGCAATGGGGTTTTATTGATAACCGCTTGGCCGGAATTTAAAGATATTGATTTTTCAAAACTCAAAGAAAGTATGCGGGAGCCGTATTTTTTCTTTGATGCCCGTAATTTTTTAAAAGAGAGAGAAAATAACTTAAAAAGCGCTGGATTCCAGTACGTCGGAATTGGAAGATAGTGTTGTGATGGCGATTGCAATACCGCAATACTTCTGTGTATATCCCGGCAGAAAGCCATAATAGTGTATTTTACCTTAACATATAAGGTGATTTTCGGTCGGTCTTATATAACAGGGATGATGTTACTTGACAATGGATTTAAAACATAGATAATCATCTATATGTTAGTTTCCAAGAAGAAAAGTTGCTTACAGTGTTTTAGGATGCTTGCTGACGATACTCGTATGGAGCTTATTAAAATGCTTCAGCAAAAGAGGTGGAATGTAAGTGAATTGACAAAGAATCTCGGCGTTACCCAGCCAACGGTTTCTCATCACTTAAAAACTCTAGACGCCATTGGCATTGTTATAAAAAGCAAGGGAGGCAGGGAAACCATTTATCGGTTCAATGACCAATATCTTTGTAAAGGATGTGAGGCTTATACTACTCCATTAAAAGCATGAAGAGAATTTATTTAGATCATGCAGCGACAACACCGGTTGATCCTCGGGTCAAAGAGGTGATGTTGCCGTTTCTTGAATGTGTATTTGGCAACCCCTCGGCTCTGTATAGAGACGGGAGGGTTGTAAAAGAAGCGGTAAAGTCAGCCCGTGAAAGCATTGCCAAGATTTTGCATTGTACATCGGAAGAGATTATTTTTACCGGGAGCGGAACTGAATCTGATGCGTTGGCTATGTTGGGTGTTATGAAAAAAAATCAGATACGCAAGAAAGATGGATCTTTGAAAAAAGGACACTTGGTTACCACTACCTTTGAACATCATGCAGTTCTTTATAATGCCGAGCGGCTTGAAAAGGAAGGGTATGAGGTAACATACGTAAGAGTGAACAAGGAAGGATTGGCCAACCCAAAAGATGTTCGTGATGCTATACGACCGGACACTGTTCTGGTTTCTGTGATGTATGCAAACAATGAGATTGGTACCATCCAGCCGATTCATGAGATTGGACAGATTATCAAGGATATTCGAAAAAAACGAAGGGAAAGTGGCGACCCTAATCCCATATGGTTTCATACCGATGCCTGTCAGGCCTCGGCATATCTTAATCTTGATGTACAAAAACTCGGAGTTGATTTGATGACCATTAATGGAAGCAAAATCTATGGACCGAAAGGAATAGGACTGCTTTTTGTGCGCCGTGGTGTGAAACTGGAAGCCCTGTATGAAGGGGGCGGTCAGGAAAATAAATTAAGGAGCGGTACCGAGCATATCGCAGGAATTGTTGGTTTAGGAGAAGCATTGAAACTTGTGCAGGAACATAAGGAGCAGGAAAATAGACGCTTGACCGAGCTTAGGGATTATTTTATTAAGGGTTTGTTTGAGCGCGTTCCGAAGATTGTTTTAAACGGGCATCCTGTGAAAAGACTTCCGAATAATGTTAATATCTCCATTCTTGATATAGAGGGGGAAGCAATGCTACTTTATTTAGATAAGTACGGCATTGAGGCTTCCACCGGCTCTGCTTGTGACTCTGCAACACTGGATCCATCGCATGTTATATTAGCGCTCGGAAAGCCGTACGAGTTTGCTCATGCGAGTATGCGTTTTACAATGGGTCACAGCACCACGCGGGAGGATTTGGACATAGCGCTTAAGACACTGCCCGGTATTGTCGAGATTTTAAGAAAGATTTCTCCGGTTCATTTGGATTTAGATGCAACACAGATGTCAACTGCGGCGGCATTTGCGGGTGAGGGGTTCCCTCACTGGGAAGCAAAAAGAGGATCAAAATTGAAATTAAGAAGTAAACAATAAATAATATATGGCGGAACCAACAAAAAAATTAGAGAAAAAACCGATCCCGAAAGGAATATATGAGGTTGTAAATGAATACACCGGTGAAGGTTGGGTGTATTCTGATATTGTAAAAGAGCATTTTTTTCATCCAAGAAACCTTCTCTTAGAAGAACCCAAGGACGGAGATTTTGATGCGGTTGGTGAAGTCGGTTCTCCGGCGTGCGGAGACACGATGAGAATGTGGGCGAAAGTAAATCAAGATGAAGATCGCATCCAGGAGCTGAAATGGAAAACGTTCGGATGCGGTTCTGCCATCGCTTCAACGTCAATGTTTTCTGTTATGCTTACTGAAAACGGGGGTATGAAGGTTGATGATGCACTCAAGATCAAGCCGCAGCATGTGATGGATCGGTTATCGGGCCTTCCAAATCGGAAAATTCACTGTTCGGTGCTGGCGGATAAAGCATTTCGAAAAACTATGAATAATTATTTTCACGCCTCGGGACAACACGATAGGGTTATTGTGGAAAACTCGCGCGTTATTGATCCAAAACTTAATATAACGGATAAAGATATTGAAGAAGCGGTCTTGGAGGGAGCGCAGACATTGGAGGAGGTACAAAAAAAGTTAAAAGTTGCTGTTGGAAGCCCGGAAATTGTCACGGAGGTTGATCAGTTGATTCGATTCTATAAAGAGAAGTATTATGGATGAAAAACCAGTCCAAACTAATACCGTTGTTGAGCAAAGGCTTGAGGAGAGTGCTGATAAGAAACCGCTGAAGATTGGCAGAATTGTCGTTGATCGGGACAAATGCATTAGCGCGGCAACCTGCCTCGCGTTTGCGCCCAATGTCTTTGCGCTTGATGAAGAAATGAAGGCGTTTGTGACCAATCCAAAAGGCGATGATGATGAAACGATACTCGCTGCTGCGAAATCGTGTCCAGAGCTCGCAATATTTCTTTATGACGAAGAGGGTAATCAAATTTTTCCTTAGTCGTCCGGTTATGAAGGGATTTAAAAGACCGCATATAATATATGATTGAAGAAAAGCTTAAAAAAGTCATTGATGAAGAAGTTAAACCCATGGTTGCCATGCATGCAGGCGTTATTGATTTTGTGAGTTTTAAAGACGGCGTTGTGCATCTTCGTCTTTCTGGCGCCTGCAAAGGATGTTCTCTTTCACAAATAACGCTTAAGGAAGGGATTGAAGAGATGCTGAAACAGCGATTTGACAGTGTTGAAAGGGTTGAAGCTGTAGAGTAGCATAAAAGCAAACATTTTCATCCATTAATTATTTAAAAATTCTGGCAATATGAGAAAGAATGTGGATTTGTTGTTTGTATATCCCCCCATTTCCGTTCACGAGCGTTATGCAAGCAATGTGGGGAATGCAGGCGGCAACTTGGCCCCGATCGGCATTGCGCAGGTCGCGGCTTTTTTGAGAGAAAAGGGCTTTACGGTGGATATTATTGATGCGGTGATAGAGGGCTACACGGTAGATGAAACGATGGAGAAGATTTTAGAGCTTGAACCGAGAGCGGTTGGTTTTTCTGCGCTCACGTCTAATTTTTATAGGGCCGTCGCCGTAGCGAGAGAAATGAAAAAGAAAGTTCCACACATCCTGACCATTATGGGCGGACACCATGCAACGTTAATGCCAAAAGAAGTGATAGAGGAAAATTCCTGCTTTGACGTATTAGTGAGGGGAGAAGGAGAAGAAACGGCTGCAGAGTTGATTGGGAAATATAAAAATGCTGGATACGATATCAATAAACTTTTGACAAAATGTAAAGATATTAAAGGGCTCTGTTTTAGGGAAGGAAATGAGGTGATTTTAAACGATCCAAGGCCGCCGATTGAGGATTTAGACAGTCTTCCATTCCCGGCCAGAGATTTACTTCCAATGGATAAATATATACCTTTGCCTAACCAGTATAAACGAAAGCCGGTAGTCAATATGGTTGTCATACGGGGCTGCGCGTTTAATTGCTCTTTTTGTTCTGCTACTGCTGTATTTGGAAGAGCAATGAGATGGTCAAGTCCCAAAAGGGCGGTTGCTGAGATAAAGCATGTCATAAAAGAGTACGGAGCGAGAGAGATTTCCTTTTGGGATGACATGATGACGGCGAACAAACAATGGATACACGATTTTAGTGATTTGATTATCAAAGAAAAGTTAGATATAACTTGGACCTGTTATGCAAGAGTAAACACCGTTGATTATGAGCTCTTAAAGCACATGAAAGATGCCGGTTGTTGGAACATATTTTTTGGGTATGAATCGGGCGTTCAGGAGCTGTTAAACAATATAGATAAACGCATAACTTTAAAGCAAGCAGAAGTCGCGACCGCTTTATGTAAGCAGGTGGGTATAGAAATACGGGCCGCTTTTATGATAGCGCTGCCGGGTGAAACCCCCGAACTTGCCCAAAAGACAATAGATTTTGCGAAAAAACTTAATCCGGATTACGCGCAATTCTCTGTAACTACTCCTTATCCCGGCACCAGGCTATATGATGAGGTTGATAAGTATGGAACCATGACGAAGGATTTTTCAGAATTTCATGGCTGGAGCGCCGTCTTTATCCCGTGGGGATACAAAAACAGTGAAGAAATAGAAGCGGTGAAACGGAGTGCGATGCGTCAGTTCTACTTAAGGCCAAAATACATCTTAGGCAGAATAAAAGCGATTACCAGTTTTGAAGACATTCCTCGGTACTGGAAGGGTTTTATCTTTGTGTTGGGTTTTTCAAAAGTAAGTTTCTTAAGCTTTCTCAAAGAAGATATATTAGGTTTCTCGAAAACAGGTTTCTTTAAGATTTTTAAAAGAAAAACCAAACTGCAGACTAACCCGGGGCAATAGCTTTAGCGAGGGAATTAAAATAATGGCGCTAGGCGGTCTTTTTAAAAAACCAAGGCTCTATTCGTCTCCAAAAAATATAGCGTACATCCGTCCTGACAGCACCATGGAAGTGACGGACGCTTTTATCATTTATGCCAATCCGGACCTTGCATCAACGAAAGAAGTAGCGCTCATTAAGCCCCCTATTATTTTTTCCAAAAACGCTTATAGTACCCCTGTTACCATGCCGCTTGGACTGGCCTATTTGGCTGCGGTACTCCATAAAGCCCGATATCCGGTTAAAATTCTGGATTGCCCCGGACTTGGTATAGATAAAGTCCGTCTGACCCCCAATAAAAAATTCAATGTTCAGGGGATTGACGCGAAAGAATCAATAAAAAGAATCAGCCCTCAAGCCGATATTATTGGGATTTCCATCATGTTTTCCCAAGAGTGGCCGCATGTGCGAGACTACATTCGCCAAATCCGAAAAGCGTTCCCCGACGCCATAATTATTGTTGGAGGAGAGCATCCAACGGCCATGGCGGAGTACACACTTCGGGACTGTCCTCAAATTGACTATATCGTTTTGGGGGAAGGAGAACTGACACTGCTTGAAATGGTTTACAAACTAAGAAGCGGTCAGGTGCTACACAACATCAGCGGTATTGCTTATATAAAAGAAGGGGCATTTCACCAAAATGGCCTGACTCCCAGAATAGCGAGTATTAAGGAGATGCCATGGCCCAAATGGGATCTTATTGATATGGAAGCTTATTTCCAGCCAAACTTTTCTATGGGGATTGGACATGGCCGAAATATCGCTATGCTCGCAACACGAGGATGTCCTTATCAGTGTACCTTTTGTTCAAACCCTACCATGTGGGCGACGCGCTATGTCATGCGTTCTGTAAAAGATGTGGTGGATGAAATCGCTTATAACATTGAAATGTACGGTGCCAATAGCATTGATTTTTATGATTTGACCGCTATTGTGCGCAAAGACTGGATCATAGAATTTACTAATGAGCTTGAGCGCCGTAATCTCAAAGTGACCTGGCAGCTCCCTTCAGGAACACGTTCCGAATCTCTGGATGAAGAGGTTATTCGGGGTCTGGCCAAAACCGGATGCGAGTTTCTCGTTTACGCTCCGGAAAGCGGTTCAAAACAAACTTTGGATATGATCAAAAAAAGGGTGGTTTTGAAAAATATGGAGAAGTCCATTATGACGGCATTGCGGTACGGTATTATCGTCAAGCTGAACTTTATCATCGGGTTTCCTTTTGAAAGGAGAAAAAATATGTGGGAGACGTTGCTTTGGGCGTGGAAAATGGCTTTGAAGAAGGTGGACGATGCCAATATTGCAACCTTTACCCCGTATCCGGGGTCCGAGCTTTTTGAGGAATTACGAAAAGAAAAAGCCATTGATGAAATGAATGATGCTTATTTTGAAGATTTAATGACACAGTTTGATTTTACCAAGTCAAGAACATTTTGCCGCCATGTTCCCGAATACGAAGTTTTTTTTTATAGAATCTTTGGGATGTCTGTATTTTATATGTTAAGTTATGCAAGGGTTCCTTCCCGCATATTCCGTCTTCTTCGATTTCTCTTTCAAAAAGGACATTTCCAGCCGAGAAGTTTATTTGAACAGCGTGTTTACGATATAGCGGCGAGGAAAGGAAAACTCTCCACGGTTTCCTTACATTGATCCGTTGTTTTATGGAAAAGGCGAAGGTGGTGTCCCGCGCCTTTTTTTGATATTATAAACTCTCCAAAGTCTGTTTATGTTCATGGCCAGCAGTAAGTAACGCATAACATGAAATTACTAAAAGACAAAACAGTTGTCATTACCGGAGGAGGTCGCGGTATTGGAAAGGCGGTTGCCCGCGCATATGCCAATGAGGGCGCACGGCTTCTTTTGATCGCCCGTACAGAAAAGGAGCTTGAGCGGACTCAAAAAGAGCTTCAAAGAACAGGCGCCCGGGTTGAAATAATGGCGGGAGATGTGTCAGGTGAGCAGTTTGTTGAACGTATAGCGGCATATATCAAGAAAAGCTTTGGAAGCGTTGATATTCTTGTGAATGCCGCCGGTATTTATGGGCCAATCGGCCCTGTGAGCAGTATTGATCCTAAGGAATGGGAAAAGACACTTGCTATTAATCTTGTTGGAACATTTTTAATGTCCCGCATGGTAATACCGCTCATGAGATCTTCTGCTCGCGGCAAGATCATTCATTTTGGCGGCGGAGGAGAAGGCGCGCTCCCCAATTTTTCAGCGTATGTTGCATCAAAAGGAGCAGTAGCGCGCTTTACAGAGACCCTTGCGGCAGAGGTGAAAAAACTCAACATAGATGTAAATGCTGTTCTTCCGGGCGCCGTTAATACCGCATTTGTAGATCAACTGCTTGCAGCCGGGCGGGAAAAAGTCGGCGAGGAAATGTATAAGAAATCTCTAAAACAAAAAAAAGAAGGCGGTGTTTCTCCTCAAAAAGCCGCGGCCCTATGCGTATTTCTTGCGTCTCATCGTTCCGATGGTATTTCAGGGAAAACGTTCTCTGCTGTTTGGGATGAATATGAAAAAATTCCCGATCATTTGAATGAAGTCATGCAATCTGATGTTTATACATATAGGAGGATAAAACCTGACAGCAAAAAGTAATGTCAAACAAGGAAAACATTTCACTCGTCGTAATCGGTGCCGGGCGCATGGGTGGACGGTGGGCGGATGTTATTGAAAAAATGCCCGATGCCACTGTAGCTGCAGTTTTTGACACCAACAAGGCAAAAGCTCGGGCTCTTGCCGATAAAACAGGCGCAGCAGTTTTAACTTCGATGAATCAACTCGCTGAGCGCCCAGACATCAAAGCCGCGCTTGTTCTGGTTCCCCATGCGTTTCTTGCTCAAGTATCGCAAAAGGCGCTTGAGGCCGGTAAGCATGTGCTTGTAGAAAAACCAACAGCAATAACCCCTTCGGAGCTTGAACCAGTTCTTGAAATTGCAAAAAAGAATCAACTCTGCTTCATGCCCGGTTTTTCCAGCCGCTGGCATTATCATACCAGACTTGCTAAAGAACTGGTCGAAAAAGGCGAGATTGGCGACTTACTTTTTGTGCGCGCGCGATACGGGTTTGGCGGAAGAAAGGGGTATGAGAATGAGTGGCGCCAAAAAAAAACATTATCCGGCGGAGGAGAGCTGATTGATCAGGGGATACATCTTATTGATCTTGCGCGCTGGTTTCTCGGAGATTTTTCTGATGTAAAGGGAAGCATCCAGCATGCATTTTGGAAATCAGATGTGGAGGACAATGCGTTTTTAATTTTAAAAACCCCAAAAGGCCAAACGGCGTTTCTTCATGCGAGTTGGACGCAATGGAAACCGCTTTTTTCATTTGAGATCTTTGGTTCCGGGGGATACATTCTTCTTGAGGGACTTGGAGGGAAGTACGGCAAAGCCAATGAGGAACTTATTTTAGGAAAACGCAAGGAAGATTTTTCCAATCCCAGCGATACCGAGCAGGTTTTTCGGCAAAGCTCTCCTCTCAATCCTTTTAAAGAAGAGCTCAATGAGTTTCTTTCCGCAATCCGCGAGAACCGCGATCCGAATCCCAGTGGCCGCGATGCGTTAGGAGCGCTCAACATTGTTTCAAAGATGTATGGGGAACAAAACTGAAACAATCCTTGTAACCGGCGGGGCGGGGTTTATTGGAACACATCTTGTAGATGCCTTGCTTAAAAAAGGATATAGAGTGAGAGTTTTAGACAACCTTTCTCTCCCGACTCATGACGGCAATCTTCCCCCGTGGTTTCCGAAAGGAGCGGAGTTTATCAAAGGTGATGTTCGCATGAAAGATGACTGGACTCGTGTACTGGATGGGGTGGATTATATTTTTCATCTGGCTGGGTATATGGACACTCATCCGGATTTCAGTACTTATTTTTCTGTAAATGCTTTTGGAACAGCATTGCTGTATGAAGTGATTACCGAAAAGAAACTCCCTATAAAAAAAATCATTGCTGCATCTTCTCAATCGGTATACGGGGAGGGAAAGTATTATTGTTCAAATCATGGCATTGAATATCCGTTGATGAGAGATAAAGATCAGCTTGAGCGCGGTGAATGGGACATTCGGTGCATTATTGATAACAGTCTAAAACGTCCGCTTCCGGAGGATGAAGATGACGAATTGCATCCCTCCACCCCTTATGGGGTTTCAAAACTGGCTCTTGAAAAAATTGTGCTGACGCTCGGAGAGCAATATAACATACCATCTGTTATTCTGCGTTATTCTATTGTGCACGGACCTCATCAGTCATTTCGCCATTACTATTCAGGGGCCCTTCGCCAGTTTGTCGCTATGGCTCTTTTGGGAAAAGATATTGCATTTCATGAAGACGGCATGCAGTTACGCGACTTTGTGCATGTTCGTGATGTTGTTACAGCACATCTTCTTGTCATGCGGAGTGATCAATCAGATTTTCAGACATTTAACGTAGGCAGTGGTGAGCCGACGAAGATCATTGATCTTGCGAAGACGGTGGCGGAAGTGGCACATGTTCCGTTTCAGCAAGCCACTCAGACTTATTTTCGTTTTGGTTCACCAAGAAATGCTTTTATGAAGATATCAAAACTGCGCAAGCTTGGCTGGGATCCCCAACATTCGCTTCAGGACAATGTCCGTGATTATATTGACTGGGTGAAGCAATATCCGGAAGCGAAAAAATATTTCCATGACGCTTTAAAATAAGGGAAAATATGATATGGTTTATAAACCAGCGCCGAGTAAAGATTACCGTTCTTCTCATCTTTCACTAAAGAAAAGTGAGCGATATGAAGAAGATATCTATCGAAAAGGATCATACGATGATATCTTGTGGCAGGAAGAAAAAACCGCACTTCTAAAAGAAGTGCAAGCGCTGCAAAAGGCAGTAAGAAACATCAATTATCTGGATTTCGCCTGCGGCACAGGGCGTATTATTGGGTTTTTGGAGACGCAAGTTCAAAGCGCTACGGGAGTTGATGTGTCTGAGGCAATGCTTGACGTTGCAAAGACAAAAGTGAAAAAAGGAACATTGATTCTGGCAGATATTACAAAGCGTGATGTTCTTAAAGGAAAATCTTTTGAGCTTATAACAGCGTTTCGTTTTTTTCTCAACGCTGAACCTCCATTGCGTGATGCCGCCATGCAGACACTCATCCGAAAACTGCAGGACAGAAAAGGTGTTTTTATCTTTAATGTTCACGGGAATATGTTCAGTCACCGTTTTATGACAAAGATTTGGTTTTGGTTGAAAGGAAGGCGTTTAAATGCTTTATCGTATTGGCAGGTCAAAAAAATAACAAAAAAACACGGTCTTCACATTGTCCGTTGGCATGGTTTTGGGGTTGTGCCGAAAGTATGTTACCGATATATCAACAGCCGCTTTCTTTTGGCGGTTGATCGGTTTTTTTTCTTGTTTCCTTTTTCCAAATATATTTCCTATAATTTAATATTTATCTGCAAAAAGCTATGAATATAAAAAAAATGATTATCCCTCCCTCATGGCCCGATGTGACGGCGAAGGAAATAAAAGCAGTGATAAAGATATTGCGTACAAGCTATCTCGGCCGTGGACCTGTTGTTTATGAATTTGAGAAAATGCTTGCGCGGTATATCGGTGTTCGTCATGCAGTGGCGACAAGCAGCGGAACAAGTGCTTTGCATCTTGCAGTGGAGGTTTTGGGTATTGGCAGGGGAGATCTTGTTATCACTACACCGTTTAGTTTTATTGCCTCGTCAAATTGTATGCTCTTTGTGGGGGCGCGTCCGGTCTTCGTTGATATTGACTCCAAAACGCTCAATATAAACATAAACGAAGTTGAGAAACAGGTAAAAAAACTGCAATCCCGCCCGGCGACGCGCAGGAAGTTAAAAGCCATCTTGGCAGTTGATATTTTTGGGTATCCTGCTGATTGGAAGGCATTAAGACGAATAGCGAGAACATATGGGTTATATCTTATTGAAGATGCCGGTGAGGCATTGGGAGCGGAATTGCAATATGAAGGAAAGTGGAGAAAAGCTGGGTCATTTGGCAACGTTGCTATACTTGCGTTTACGCACAATAAACAAATAACAACCGGAGAAGGGGGAGTGTTGCTTACAAATAACAAGAGACTTGCGGAACTTGCGTGGAGCAAAAAAAACCACGGCAGAGAGATAGGCGGCGGGTGGCTTGATCATGTTCGGTTAGGATACAACTATCATTTAAGCGACATGAATTGCGCTTTAGGGATAGCGCAGCTTAAGCGCATAAAGCAGATTTTGGAAAAGCGTAAACGTGTGGCGGCGCTTTACACCAAAAGCATGCGGGATATAAAAGATATAGAACTTCCTTATGTTGATGTTGGCGTTAAGAGAAGCTGGTTTGTATATGTTGTTCGCCTCGCAGGTTTTTATACAAAAAGAGATCGAGATCGCCTTATAAAAAGATTGCTCAATCGCGGAATTCATTGCCGCAATTACTTCCCCTCAATTCATCTTCAGAAATTTTATAGGGATACGTTTGGATATAAAAAGGGGGATTTTCCTGTCACCGAGGATGTTTCAGAAAGAACGATAGCTCTTCCGTTTTATGGGAATATGCATAAGCATCAGATAGACTATGTGGCAAGGAACTTCATTGACGTTCTGAAAAAGTCATGATATATTTATCCCAGATTTAAAAGGAAGCGTTCATGACCGAGAAAAAAAAGAAAGCAGTGATCTTAGGGGCAGGCGGTCACGGCAAGGTTGTCTGTGATACTCTGGAAAGGAGAAGTGATATAGCAATAGTGGGTTTTCTGGATAACAGTCCTGGTAGGTGGGGTCAGATGCATTACGGATATCCTGTTCTGGGGGGGAGTGAAAAACTTTCCGAACTGTATAAGGATGGTGTAGTCTGCGCTGTGGCAGCAGTCGGTCATAATGAAGAAAGAAAGAAACTGGCTGCGAATATTTATGAAGCAGGCATGGAAGCTTTAACGCTCATTCACCCAACAGCCTACATTGCGCGCGACGTCAACATCGGCGCCGGCACCGTCATTATGCCGCAGGCTGTAGTCCAGGCAGGCGCCTCTATTGGCGAGCACGTTATCATCAATACCGGGGCTGTCGTTGAGCATGACTGTATTATTGGCTCTTTTTCACATATTGCTTCCGGCGCTCACTTTGGAGGAGCTGTGGTGGTGGGAGAAGGTACTTTGGTAGGAACTGGAGCTACCGTGCGGCTTTTTGCAAAGATCGGCAGTGGATGCGTTATAGGAGCTGGGGCTGTGGTTGTAAAAGATGTCCCTGATACATGGACGGTGGTTGGTAATCCCGCGCGGAGAATTGAGAAGTAAAAAAACGATCCTTCGGGCAGGGTCGTTTTTTTATATATAATTATATTATATGAATTCAGTTATTATATCCGTACATAACGAGGAAGCGATCGTAAAAGAACTGGTGCGAAGACTTAAAAAGGTTTTAAATGCGCTCAGCGGGAGCTACGAGATTATTTTTATTGATAACGGATCAAGTGATTCAACGCCCCGCATTATTGAAGAGGAACACAAAAATGATTCTCGCATAAAGTTTATTCAACTCTCGCGCGATTTTGGGCAAGGTATCGCGCTTCGTGCCGGTTTCCAGTTTGCAAAAGGAGATGTCGTCATTATAATGGATGGCGATCTGCAGGATATACCGGAAGAAATTCCGAAGCTTATCTCTAAGCTGAAAGAAGGGTATGACTTAGTCTATGCCCAAAGAATAAACCGGCAAGATAGCCCCTTTCGCAAATCTGCTTCTTTTATAGTAAGAAAAATTTTAGCATATCTTATTCGCGGCGAAGACGTTCCAAGTGGCGATGAACGCATGTCTGTTGGAGTATTCCGTGCCATGAATAGGGAGGTGGCTGATGCTATAAAAAGTCTTCCCGAGCATACAGCGTACATTCAAGGACTCATACGCTGGGTGGGGTTTCGGCAAACAACAATTGAGGTTGAACACGGCAGGCGCTTTGCGGGCAAAAGCAAGTATGCGCTAAGAAATTTACTTGCCTACGCCTTTGACGGCGTTATTTCCTCTTCAACCTATCCACTCCGTTTTGCGACGCTGTTGGGGCTACTGCTTGCGATCAGCTCGTTTCTTATGGGTTTTGGACATTTTTTCTATAGAATTTTTTATGGAACCCGGGCTGCTGGATTTACTACTCTTATTCTCGTAGTTCTTTTTCTTGGAGGAGTACAGCTTATGATTATCGGGATTATGGGTGAATATTTGGGGCGGATTTATACCGAAACAAAACGTAAGCCCCTCTATATCATAAAAAAGAAACTTCTGTGAACAACAAGCGGCGCGAGCTTCTTTTGTTTTTTATCATTATTTTTTTGGGGCTTCTTACAAGTACTGTTTTAGGATTTCTCAACGGAGGTTTTGTCGATAAAGGTCTTATATCTTTTAACAAGATTGCACTTTCAATACTTCATGATTTTTCTTTCCATGATGAAGATATGCTTTTTCCGGCTTTTTTCCGACGGCCGCCGGGATATCCCGTTGTCCTCTCGCTTTCCTATTTGATCTTTGGTGAGAGATATTTTTCTGTTGTTGTGCTAAATATGATTTTATGGCTTTTTGGTATTACGCTTTTTTGGAGAATAAGCCGGCATTTTCTTAGAGGTTATTCAGCGCTCCTTCCGCCGCTTATGCTCTCGCTCTTCTGGGGCGCGGCGACGTATGTATTTAGTACAAATTCGGACCTTTTTGCTTTGTTTTTTACCATCCTTTTTGTTTGGGCTTTTATTCTCTATCAAGAAAAAAAAACTACAAGATGGGTTTTCGTACAAGCATTGGCACTTGTATTTTTAACCCTTACAAAACCAATTATTCTCTACGCGCTTCCGGTACTTGTTTTGCTGTTTATTTTATTTAATAAACCTTTTTCAAGGCGCATGCTGATAGGGGGCATTTTTTGTTTACTGATCATTATTACATTGATCGGTTCATGGTCGCTTTATAGTTATCGGCTCCTAAACACGTTTCAGTTGTCGAGCGGCGCTTTAACACTTTTAAGACGCGCTGATGATGTCCACATGTCTCCTAAGCGTATACAGGCTTTTTTATTGTCTTCGCTTGTCGGTGATTATGTTGCTGATAAGGTATTTCCTGGTTATGCAAATGACCCGGAGCCGGTTACAAAAAAAACGGTTGAAAGAGAAAAAAAATATCAGGCGCTTCTTGCCAAAGACCGCTCAAACGATACAGAAATTCAGCGTCTTGCATACAAGGAATCCTTATCACTCATACGAGAATCCCCCTCAAAATTTTTTCTTTTAGGATTTATTTATCTTATAAGAATTCATATGCCGGTTAATCACAGTGGAATAGATTTATCACATCTTTTTGTCGGAACGCACAACGCATTTTCTGAAATGCAAAAAACCTTTCTTGTTATTGGAATATTTTTAACCTGGTATGTTTTTATCGGCATCAGCCTTGCAGTGCTTGTACGGCGGCTTGCAGATTGGAGAAAATGGGGGATTATAATCTTTCTTGTTTTTTACTTTGTCGGTGTGCATGCGATTATAAGTCACTCCGAGAGCCGATATCTTCTTCCAGTGATGCCTTTTTACTTTTTGGCATTTTCTGTGTTTCTTTCGGACTTTTTCTTTAGACGTGGTTTATTGACAAAAGTATGATTCAGGCGTTTTTAAAAAAATATCATCAGGAACTTATTATTTTCAGCGTTGTTTTTTTGTTGCGCATGATTTTTTTCGGGCTCATGATGTTTGGCTTAAGCGCCGTTTTCCATGAATACCCGGGCATTGGAGGAGATTCTCGTAATTTCATATCACTCGCCGATGGCATACGGGAAACGGGACGGTTTGCATATATAGAGGATTCACGCCCCAATAGTTATGAAATGCCTGGATACCCTGTTTTTCTTATTATGGTTGAAACGTTTGCTGGAGGGCTCGCGGCCGTACCAGTGCTGCAAAATATACTTGCTGGCCTTTCAGCTGTGTTGCTCTTTCGTATTGGGCTTTTGATATCAGGTAAAGTCGGATGGAGCGCGGCAGCGCTTTTTGCAGTTGATCCGGCTGGAATTTTTTATTCAAATTTCATTGTCACCGAGCCGCTATTTATTTTTTTAACGCTTCTCGCCGCTTATTATTTATTTGCCCCGTTAGAAAGCCCGGTCATTGATAACAAGGATGACACAAATAAAGTTTTAATGCCTTTTAGAAAGGGCAGGATTACAGTCCCGCCCTTTCTCACGGAGTTTATACATAAGGATAATATGATTTTTCATGCGGTCTTACCCGCGCTGTTATTGGGAATTGCCACGTATGTGCGGCCCGTAAGTATCGTCTTTGTTCCTGCTTTCGCGCTTTTTTTTCTTTTAGTCAATATAAGATCGCTAAAACGTTCGGCGATTGCTGTTTTGGTTTTTGCTGTCAGCTTTTTTATTGTTGTTGCTCCGTGGATGGCGAGAAATAAGATGTTGTTTGGCAGGTTTGAATTAACATCGGTAGCAAGTTTTCAATTTTATCATGCGCACGCCCCGCATTTTTATGCGTATAAAAATCAAATATCCAAACGCGAGGCCGAACGTGTTTTTCAAGAGCGGCTTATTGCCATTGATCCCCATACAGAGGAAGCGCTTCAGGGATATGTCGGATCTTTAAGACACACCCCGTACATGTGGAAAGTAGCGCTTGATTATATAAAGGAGGATCCATTGGGATATGCATGGTTTCATGTTGTCAAAACGGGTCCGTTTTTCTTAAGTGACGGTTTAAGGGAAATATCGAGCAGGATGAAACTGATACAGGGTTCTGTGCCGGGCGTTGGAGATCTTATTTTAAACAAAGATTTCAAAACGATGAAACAAGTGTTTGCGGGTAACCAGAAAGCGCTTATACTTTTTGCCCTTGGATTTACGATTTGGTTTTTTATCAATACGTTTATGTTCCTAGGATTCATACTGTGCTTTAAGCAGGAGAAAAGAATTCGTGCGCTGATTATTGTTTCTTTTTTGGTTGTATGTATGACAGCGCTTATTGCCGGCGGATCGGTATCACATCCTCGCTATCGATTCAGCGTAAGCCCGTTTATGTTTTTTGTTGCGTCATACGGATTTTGGATACTCAAAGACGCTTTGATGACAAAACGTCAAGCGATTGACGTTTAGGTGTATATTGAATAGGATTATGCCCATGAAAGTTGTCATACTGTGCGGTGGAAGGGGCGCACGATTGAGCGAAGAAACAGAGGTTCAGCCAAAACCTCTTGTTCGTATTGGCGAGAGGCCCATTTTATGGCATATAATGAAACTGTATTCTCATTATAGGTATAATGATTTTATTTTGTGCATTGGTTATAAAGGTGAGATGATAAAAAACTATTTCTTAAATTATGATGAGATGCATCATGATTTTACTTTGAAGCTTGGTTCCGGCGAAAAACAAATTCATCATTATGGTAAAAATACCCCAAAATGGAATATTACGTTTGTTGATACTGGCGGGCCTGAAGCCGAGACGGGAAGCCGTATCGCGCGTGTTCGGCCGTATCTTGAAGATGACGAAGAATTTTTTCTTACCTACGGCGACGGGGTTACCAATATTAATATAAACAAACTCTATGAGTATCATAAAGAAAAAAGAAAAGTGGCGACTGTTACCGGCATTAAAAGGGCAGATCGCTTCGGCGTACTTGAAGTGGATGACGGCCTTGCTAATAAATTTGCAGAGAAACCTCAGATGGCAGGTATGACCAATGGCGGTTTTTTTGTTTTGAATAAAAAAATTTTTGACTATCTTTCAGAACAAACAACGTGCGTGTTTGAGAAGGAACCGCTCCTTAATCTCGTAAAAGATAAACAGCTTGCGGTATACTATCACGATGATTTCTGGCAGTGTGTTGATACCCAAAAGGACCTTATGGGATTAAATTCCCTTTATCGGAAAGGCCATACTCCATGGATGGTGTGGGACAACTAAGAGTTGTTGATAGGGTCAATGGGCGCGACAGAACAGGAATGTCTTCAGCAGCTGGGTTTTATAGATGCAAACGGAAACATCACCGAAGATGGATTTCATATCTTAAAGGCGCTTTTAAACAAACTCCCGCCTGTTCATAAGGGCAAATGGGGCGAGGTGTTTGTTCCTCTTATGGAAAAACTCGTCCCTGCATGCGTGGAGCTTGTTATAATCAAAGATCATAAAATGCTCCTTACATACCGTGATGACAAGTATTTTAAAGGGTGGCATTTTCCCGGTTCCTATATAGGACCCAAAGAAACACTGAACCAAACGGCTCAGCGATGCGCGAAGGAAGAACTTGGAGTGGAAATAGAGTTTTCAAAATGTATTGGTACGCTCAATAAAATTGATGGCCCCCGTTTCCACGACTTTTCAAATCTTATGCTTTGTTTTATCACCAATGGAACACCAAAGACGGGACAATGGTTTGAACATTGTCCCGATGATGTGCTTGGCGAGTATAAAAAGATCTGCCCGCTCATTGAGTCGGTGTTATAGAAAGTGTTTTATACATTATCTTTTTTCTTTTTCGTAAGCGATTGCGAAACCTGCCGCATCGTGTTATCGTTTTTATCATTATGGATCCCGTTAGAGATTCGGGCGTTATCTGGTATACCTATGTTATTGAAAGTGCTGCGAGCCAGAGTTGGTATACAGGGAGTACAAATGATGTACGGAAACGTCTCAAGCAGCACAATGAAGGAAAATCTACTTGGACAAAGAAACATAGGCCATGGAAGCTTATTTACTATGAAGTGTGTTTTCACAAGGATGATGCAAGGTCAAGAGAATTATATCTTAAATCAGGCATGGGAAAACGATATCTCAAGAATCGCTTGAAATGTTTCCTATCTCTAACGGGATGAATTCGAACTATTGGCGTCATCGCAATGTCTTTGTTACCGGGGCGACCGGCTTTCTGGGATCATGGCTGGTAAAAAATTTAGTTGATAAAGAGGCAAATGTTACAGTACTTATTCGCGACATCGTTCCCGATTCCCATCTTTATCGCTCAGGATATATACATAAGGTAAATATCGTGCACGGCGGTCTTGAGGATTACCACACGCTTGAGCGGGCTTTGGGAGAATATGAAATTGATGCCGTTTTTCATCTCGGCGCCCAGACAATTGTTGAGATTGCAAACCGCAACCCGCTTTCAACGTTTGAATCCAATATTAAAGGGACATGGAATATACTGGAGGCTGCGCGCAGGAGTCCCTTGGTAAAGAGGGTTATTACCGCTTCTTCTGATAAAGCGTACGGTACTCACAAGAAACTCCCGTATAATGAAGATGCGCCGCTTCAGGGAAGTCATCCGTATGACGTTTCCAAAAGCGCTGCCGATTTAATTGCTCATATGTATTTCCATACGTATAGATTACCCGTTACAATTACCCGATGCGGGAATTTTTACGGAGGGGGCGATTTGAATTTTAACCGTATTGTGCCGGGAACTATTCGTTCAGTGCTTCACAATGAAGAACCGATTATCAGAAGCGATGGCACGTTTGTGCGCGATTATTTCTATATTGAAGACGCGGCAGGTGCGTATATCAGTCTTGCGGAAAAAATGGACAACCCGGATATTCATGGCCACGCCTTTAACTTTAGTAATGAAAGTCAAATTTCTGCGCTTGCGCTTGTTGAGAAAGTTTTGGAGCTGATGGGCAGTCCGTTGAAGCCGAGGATTCTGGCAACCGCAACAAATGAAATTCCGCATCAGTATCTTTCAGCGGCAAAAGCACGATCGGTGCTTCAATGGAAACCGCGGCATAGTCTTGAAGAAGGGCTGAATAAAACCATTGATTGGTATAAAGATTTTTTCGCTCGTTAATGCCTTTAGCAAAACAACACTCCGTACTTGTAACTGGAGCGGGCGGGTTTATCGGAGCAAATCTGGTTCGGCATCTACTGAAGAAAGGATGCACTGTGCATGCAGTGACTTTTTCACAGTTACCCTCTTGGCGGCTTTCGGACTGCAGTGGCGATATTACCATTCACCGTCTTGATTTGCGTGACGCCGAACGCGTAGCCGCTTTAGTGAAGAAAGTAAAACCGTCGTTTGTGTATCACCTTGCAACGCACGGCGGTTATCACAAACAGCAGGACGGCAGAAGAATTGTGCACACGAACATTATGGGAAGTTTTAACCTTTTTGATGCTCTTAAAACTTGCCGCACCCTTAAACGGATAGTGAATGCCGGAAGTTCTTCTGAATATGGTTCGAAGTCGCATCCGATGAAAGAGCAGGACGTTCTTGAGCCGACAACTGCGTACGGAGTTGCAAAAGCGGCCCAAACACTCCTTGCGCAGTATCTTGCCCGGGAAGAAGCGCTACCGCTTGTTACGCTGCGCTTTTTTTCTGTATACGGGCCTTTTGAAGAACCGGGGCGGTTGATCGCTGATGTTATGTGCGCAGTGGTAAGGAAGCGGAAGCTCCAGCTTTCCTCTCCTGATCCAAAACGTGACTTTGTGTTTGTTGATGATGTTGTAGAAGCGCTTGAAAAAACGATGACCCTGCCGGGCATTGAGGGAGAGATTTTTAACATCGGATCAGGCAAGGAACATACAGTTTTGGATGCGGTAACGCTGGCGATGGAAGAGGCAGGAGCAAAAACGGATATTCAATGGGGAATCAAAAGAAAACAGCGTTTGTATGGATCGGTACGATGGGTGGCGGATATTGGTAAAGCAAAAAGAACGCTTCAATGGAAACCGCGGCATTCGCTTGCTGATGGATTGCGTAAAACATATGAATGGTTTCGTGAAAACATTCAATTATATGAAAAAGCTGAATAGCGAGATTCAAGGTTCAAAATCCGCATCAGGCGCTGTTGTTGAATGCGCCGGCACTGAAGTATTCCGAAATTTAAGGACGAGAGTTAAACCTGTATTAAAAGTGAGATTATAAAACGCAGTTATGAGAAAGACACTTGATGTTCAAAAGCTAAAACGAGTTGCAACCAATATTCGAAGGCATATTGTTGTGATGAGCGGAAACGCCAACGTGTCGCATTCTGGAAGCGCTCTTTCAACAGTGGAAATCTTAACGGCGCTTTATTTTGAGGTGATGCGGGTAAATCCAAAAAAGCCGAATTGGGAAGGGCGGGACCGCTTTATTTTAAGCAAAGGCCATGGAGGCGCCGCGCTGTACGCAACACTTGCCGAGCGCGGGTTTTTTTCGGTGTCGCGCCTTACACAGTTTTGTATGGACGGCAGCACTTTCACAACACATCCGGTGAAGGACTGTGTACGTGGCGTTGAAGCAACGACTGGTTCGTTAGGTCACGGACTTTCCATGGGTATTGGTATGGCTCTTGCCGGGCGTCATGATAAAAAGAGCTACCGCGTGTACGTTATGCTTTCCGATGGCGAATGCGACGAGGGATCAACATGGGAAGGCATTCTTTATGCGGGATTTCATAAGTTGGACAATATGGTTGTTTTCGTGGACTACAATAAAATTCAAAGCTTCGGACGCACAAAGGAAGTGTTGGATTTAGAGCCCATTGCCGATAAGCTGAAGGCGTTTCGTTGGTGCGTTCGTGAGATTGACGGTCATAATTTTAAGGAAATTCTGCGGTCAGCTAGTCATGCAATAAAGCATAAGGGGAAGCCCCACGCTTTCATTGCTCATACAATAAAAGGAAAAGGAATTTCTTATATGGAAGATAAGCTTGAATGGCATTACCGCGCTCCAACGGGCGATTTGATGCGGCAGGCGCTTGATGAGTTATCTGATACCACGACATGAGAACAGCATTTATTACAACGCTTGAATCTTTGGCAGGGAAGAATAAAAACATTTTTCTCTTAAATGGAGATCTCGGGTTTTCTGTGCTTGAGCATTTTACAAAAAAATTTCCGCGGCGGGCTTATAACATGGGCGTTGCCGAGGCAAATATGATGGGAGTTGCCGCAGGGCTTGCCATGAGCGGGAAAACAGTTTTTGTGTATTCAATCATTCCGTTTGTAACTTCACGGGTATTTGAGCAGGTGCGCAATGACATTGCACTGCAGAAAGCAAATGTAAAGATTGTTGGCGTTGGATCGGGGCTGACGTACGGTCCGCTTGGACCGACGCATCATGCCATTGAAGATCTGGCGATCATGCGGGCATTACCAAACATGATAGTTGTTGCGCCGGGAGATCCAAAAGAAACAGCGGAAGCGACAAAAGCAATTGTCTCCATAAAAGGCCCGGTCTATCTTCGTATTGGCAAGAAGGGTGAGCCGGAGGTATATAGACGCACCCCTCGTTTTTCTTTAGGGAAAGGCATAGTAGTAAAAACAGGGAATGACTGCGCTATTATCACAACGGGCAATATGCTCTATACTGGCGTTATTGTGTTTAAAAAACTTCAAGAAAAAAGATTGAGAGCGCGTCTTATAGCGCTTCATACTGTAAAGCCCCTTGATGAACGCATTATTAAAAAAGCGGCGAAGGAAACACGGGCAATATTTACATTGGAGGAACACAGTATCATCGGAGGCTTGGGCAGCGCGGTTGCGGAAGTGCTTGCGGAGAACAATATCAATACCCATTTTCGGCGTTTTGGCATACGTGATCGGTTTTTGCCAAAAACTGGTTCACAAGATTATCTTCGGTCCATTCATCAGTTATCGCCGTCAGCCATTACAAGGACAATTATCAGCGATTTATCAAAAAAATGAAACGTAGCCGCATCAGAGTGCCTTATGCTCAATCCGTGCACGGGAGCGCGGAGATTAAAGCTGTTGTTGGAGTATTGAAAAAAAATACGGCTTTAAGCGAATGCACCAAAAAGTTTGAGAGGAATATTGCCGATATGTTCGGTAAGAAATATGGAATCATGGTGAATTCCGGATCATCTGCTAACCTGCTTGCCTTTGAGTTGCTGAACCTTAAAAAGGGATCAGAGGTTATAACGCCCATTTTAACGTTTGCAACAACGGTTGCGCCGATCATCCAAAAAGGCCTTGTTCCGGTATTTGTGGACGTAGAGCCGGAAACATATCTGTTAAATATACAGCAGGTTGAACAGGCAATAACAAAAAAGACGCGCGTTTTAATGATCCCGTCTTTAATTGGCAATGTTCCGAATTTGAAATTGTTGAAATCCATCGCTAAAAGACACAACCTTTGGCTTATTGAGGATTCGTGCGACACTCTTGGGGCGACATATGGCGGCAAGAAGACGGGTACGTATTCGGATATTTCAACAACGAGTTTTTACGGTGCACATATTATAAACGGAGCAGGGGGAGGAGGCATGATACTTGTTGATAATCCGGATTGGGCGGAGAAACTTCTTGTTTTCAGGGGATGGGGGAGACAATCTTCCATCGTCGGTGAATCCAAAGAATCTGAAAACATACAGGATAGGTTTAAGACACGAATCGGAAATATTCCCTATGACTCTAAGTTTGTATTCAGTGCAGTTGGATATAATTTCTTGCCGATGGAAATAAGTTCCGCGTTTGCACTTGAGCAGTTAAAAAGGTTTGCGCTGTTTAAGCGTCTCAGAAAAAGGCATTTTATGGAACTGAAAAACTTCTTTAAACAATATGAGCGCTTTTTTGTTCTTCCGCTTCAAACGCCGAAGGCTAACACACCGTGGCTTGCGTTTCCTTTGACTATTAAAAAGAACGCTCCATTTTCAAGGAGATATATCTGCAGGTATTTGGAGGAACACAACATCCAGACACGCCCTGTTTTTACAGGGAACATCCTAAAACAGCCGGCTTTTAAAAACATACCCTCTAGAAAACCCTTTAAAAGATATCCGGTGGCCGATGACATTATGAGAAGCGGTTTTCTTATCGGTTGTCATCAGGGATTGGCAGATAAACACCTGCGGCATCTGAAAGGCGTGTTTGAGGAGTTTTTAGAAACATTTATATAATATATATGGCTCTCTATGATGATGACCGACAAAAAGCTTTCCGTCGTTATCCCGTGCTTTAATGAAGCTAAGAACATTCCGGAGCTGTATGAACGTTTGGTTAAAACGCTGAAGCGTCTCACATCCAGTTACGAGATTGTTTTTATAGACAACAACAGTACCGATGGTTCCGAGGAGCTGTATCGCACATTAGCCAAACAGGATAAAAACGTATCAGTTCTTTTTTTCTCCCGGAACTTTGGCAATTCCCAATACGGATATTCCGCAGGAACGGAATACGCGACAGGAGATGCGGTTATTTGGATGGAAGGGGATTTGCAGGATCCGCCTGAGGTGATTGAGCGATTTGTTGACCAGTGGCTTAGAGGGCATGAGGTTGTATATGGGGTAAGACCCAAAGCGGTTGGTTCTTTTTTTTCGCGGTTTGGACGCAGAACCTTTTATCGGCTTTTTCAAAAGCTTTCGTATTTGGATATTCCCCGTGATGCGGGCGACTTTGCTATTTTAGACAGAAGGGTTGTTGATATTTTTAATGCCATGCCGGAGCGGTCTCGTTTTGTTCGGGGTCTTCGCGCCTGGATTGGGTTTAAGCACACCGGTGTTTTATATAAACGCCAGCCGCGCAGGGCCGGCGTTTCTTCAAATCCCTCCTTTAGGCGAAATATCTGGTGGGCGAGGAAGTTTATTTTTTCCTTTTCGTACGCTCCATTGGAGTTCATTGCGTTGGCGGCATTTTGGGTAACAGTTTTTTCAGTGGCCGCGACCGTGTTTTTGTTTATCGGGGCGGTCGTTGATCGTTTTTCGTGGATTGCCGTGCTCGCAGCCTTTGTTGTTCTTTGGTTTTTCGCGCTTGTGATGATTGTGCTTGCTGTTTTAGCTGAATCCATAAGCATTATATTTGAAGAGGTCAAACAACGACCAAAATACATTATTCGTGAGATACTCAATGATCATCGTTTATGATTGAAGGGGTTGTGCTGGCGGTGATGAGTTTTGTGTTTTTTTTGATTGTCATGGGCGCGCTTTTTCACTTCAAACCTCCAAAGGAACGGTGGAAGACGGTCAGCCGTCTCGCGTTTTTCTTTCTTATGATGTATACGTTTCTTTTCTGGTTATTTCCGTTTCGCAATTGGCTTTACTTGCTGAATCCTGCAAGCCCGTACGCGATGTTTTTTGCCTATATAAATGGCGCGCTTATTTATATTTTTCTTTTTCTTTCCTTCGGTCAGTTTTATTTCCTTGTTGATCGTGGAGTTTCTGCGCGCATTCTTATAGAGCTTTTCCAGGCGAACGGTCAGCACATGGACGAGAGAGAAATAGCAAAAAATTATACGCTTCATGATATGCAATCGCGCCGTATAGATGATATGGTTTATGGAAAATATGTTATTCGCGACGGTTCTTCAGTCGGCCTCACTCCTAAAGGTATGATTATGGCAAAAATTTTTCTGGCAAGTAAAAAGTTGTTGCGGCTCTATCCAGGTGGATAGACAAGTCAAAAAAATATGCTACTCTTACAACAATGAAAAAGGCCTTTATCACAGGCGTTACCGGGCAAGACGGATCGTATTTGGCAGAACTATTGTTAGAAAAAGGATACCATGTATATGGTCTGCAAAGACGTTCAAGTACTGCAAATACTGTCCGAATTGACCATTTATATGATAATCCAAAGTACCCAAACTTTGTTACAATTTATGGGGATCTTGCAGATAGTTCCAATCTTTCCAGGATTTTAGCAAAAATTCAGCCAGATGAAATTTATAATCTTGGGGCCCAAAGCCATGTAAGAGTGGGCTTTGATATTCCTGAATATACTGCAAATGTAACAGGGTTGGGTCCTTTGCGGATTTTGGATGCGATTCGGGATCTAAAAATCCCCGCACGCTACTATCAGGCGAGTTCTTCCGAGATGTTTGGGAAAGTGCTTGAGACGCCGCAGAATGAGAAAACTCCTTTCAACCCGCAATCTCCATACGGGCTTTCAAAGGTGTTTGCATTTTATATAACGCGCATTTACCGCTCCAGCTATAAGATGTTTGCCGCAAACGGAATTCTTTTTAATCATGAAAGCGAACGCCGCGGCATTACGTTTGTGACAAGAAAAATCACCATTGAGCTTTCGCGCGTAAAACTGGGTTTACAGAAGACGCTGAAACTCGGGAATCTGGACGCGAAAAGAGATTGGGGGTATTCAAAGGATTATGTGGAAGCTATATGGAAAATTCTTCAGCATGATAAGCCAGATGATTTTGTGATTGCAACCGGCGAAAATCATACCGTGCGGGAGTTTGTTGAAGAAGTGGGGAAACATTTAGGAATGCAAATTGTTTGGGAAGGAAAACATATAAAAGAAAAAGGCATTGATCGAAAAACAGGAAAAGTTGTTATAGAAATTGATCCGGTGTACTTCCGCCCTTTGGAAGTAGATGTATTGATCGGTGACTCCACAAAAGCACAAAAAACGCTTGGTTGGAGACCGAAAGTAACGTTTCAAAAACTAGCACAGCTCATGATAGCGCATGACTATGATATGGTAAAAAAGGAGGCGGCTTCGGGGAAAAGATTTGAAGTGCATAACCCACCTTCCAATAATGGATAAAATATTTTACAAAAAAAAGCTTGTCGGGATCAAAATTTCAAAAATGCTCTCCGGCACATCGCCGGTAACAGAAGGCAAAGAACCCTTTCAGGCGTTAACCTTGAAACACCCGAAAGGGAAGTATTTGCTTGCGCATACACATAGACCACGAAAGCGCATTACAACACGCCTGCAGGAATGTCTTGTGGTGCGAAAAGGCAAAGTTAAAATTGATTTATATGGACCCGATGATAAAAAATTCAAGCACATTTATCTTAAAGCGGGAGAGGCGTTTTTGTTGGTAAACGGCGGTTATGGTATCCATGTTGTGCAGGATGCCGAGATGATGGAATTTAAAAACGGACCATTTATTGAGGACAAGGTACTCATCTAAATCCAAATGACAAAGTTCAAATGTCAAATAAAGTTCTAAATCCTAATGTCAAAAAGCAGTACGATTTGGCAGAGCGTACGGGATTATTCGGTGAGCATATGATTCAATTTGCGAAAAGCTTGCCAGATACGCCTGTTGCGCGGCCGCTAATAGCTCAAATTGTCCGTTCGGGAACGAGTATTGGTGCAAACTACATGGAAGCTGATGGCGCGGAGTCCAAGAAAGATTTTCGGCACAAGATTGCTATTGCAAAAAAGGAAGCTAAAGAAACAATGCATTGGTTACGCATGATCGCGGCAGCAAGCACAGCGCACGAAGATGCTTGTAAAAAACTTTGGCAAGAAGCGTACGAACTAGTCCTTATCTTTTCTGCTATCTTACTCAAAAATAAAAAAAGTGATGACTAAAAAACATAAAATTTGGATTTCGTCATTTGATCTTTATTTGATATTTGGATTTTGACATTTGACATTATGGAGCCAAGATTTATTCCCCAGATGGAGCCATGGTTTGACGAAGCCGAAGCGAAGGCCGTTTTTGATTACATGAAAAGCGGCGGTTGGGTGATGGAGTTTCAAAAAACGGAGGAGCTGGAGCGCATGATCGCCGATTTTACCGGATCGGCAAATTGTATGATGACGGTAAACGGCACGGTCAGTTTAACCATTGCGCTTTTGGCGCTTGGGCTTAAAAATGGTGACGAAGTGCTGGTTCCCAACCTTACCATGATTGCAAGCCCCAATGCCGCAGCGTTGGTCGGAATAGTCCCGGTGCTTGTGGATATAGAGGAAGATACGTTATGTATGGATTTGCATCAAGCGCAAGAGGCACTAACGCCGAAAACGAAAGCGCTTATGTACGTTCCTTTCAACGGAAGGTCTGGAGATATGGAGAAAGTCGTACAGTTTTGCAAAAAACATCGTCTTTCTCTTATTGAAGACGCGGCGCAGGCGCTTGGTTCATATTATAAAGGAAAGCATCTTGGGACATTTGGAGCATTTGGCAGTTTCTCATTTAGTGTTCCAAAAGTCATTACTACCGGTCAGGGCGGCGCGCTTGTTAGTGATGACGCATTATCCCTACAAAAGGCGCGAAAATTGAAGGATTTTGGCCGTAGTCGTGGCGGCATTGACATCCATGACGAGTGGGGCTGGAATTTTAAATTTACCGACATTCAGGCAGTTATAGGAATAGAGCAGATAAAAAAGCTCCCGTGGCGATTGAAGAGGAAAAAGGAAATTTTTAAGCGTTATAAAGACGGTCTTGCGGACCTCAAGGATATTCAATTTATTCCCACAGACTTAGAAAATACCAGTCCATGGTTCGTTGATATATTTGTTCGGGAGCCTGATACGCTGTTGAAATTTTTAAAAAAGGAGAGTGTTGAATCGCGGCGCATATATCCCGCAGTTCATTTACAGAACATCTATCGCAAGAGCTACGCAAAAAAGGCATTCCCGATATCAGAGCATTACGCTTCTTTGGGTCTTTGGCTCCCATCGTCCAGCAAACTGAAGGATGAGGAAATTGACTATGTTATCAGCGTTATAAGGGAATATTATAATGCGCAGGCCAAGTCTAAAATAAAAAGCAAAAAATGAGCAGTCGCTCCATCTTTAGACTTTAAATTTACGTTCATGCGAGTTTCCCTTATTATTCCAACACGAAACGAAGAAGGCTGCATCGGCCGGGTGTTAAAAGAAGTGCCCAAGAACGCCGTTGATGAGATTTTAGTGATTGACGGTCGTTCAACGGATAACACCGTTAAAGAGGCAAAAACGCAGCTTCGTCCCCAAGACACACTAGTGATGCAAAAAGGAAAAGGGTACGGCGGCGCTCTTTTGGAAGGACTTGATATTGTCACAGGCGATATTATCATTATGATGGATGCGGACGGCTCTCACGATCCGAAAGAGATACTTAACATTGTAGAAAAAATACAAGAAGGCAACGAATATGTTATGGCATCGCGTTATACCAGAGGAGGACACAGCGAGGATGACACTCTTATTCGCTGGATTGGCAACAGAATCTTTACATGGCTTACCAATATTATCCACGGAACAAATGTTACAGATAGCTTATATCTTTTCACAGCCATTACGCGCGATGGCTTGAAAAAACTCAACCTAAAAACAAACGGGTTTGAGTTTTGCACCGAGATTGTCGTAAAAGCGCATCGGGCGGGTCTTGCGTTTAGCGAAGTACCCGCACATGAACGCAAGCGCTTTGCCGGCAAGTCAAAGGTACATGCTTTCTGGCATGGACTGAAAATCCTGCGGATGATTTTGCGCCGGTATCGTGACTAAGAATTCAAATAGCAAAGCTCAAATGTCAAACAAAATCCAAGGCTCAAAAAATATTTTTTTGGTTTTTGGACTTTAGTCATTGATTTGGCATTTGGATTTTGAGGTTTGAAATTGTTATGTCAAAGCCGACAAATAGTGAACTTGCCTCGATTTTTGATTCTGCTGCGCGCGAGTACGACGATGTTACGAGTTCGTATGCTGTAGCGCGCCGGCGCGACATTTTGATTTCTTGGGCACGCGGGGATTGTTTGGAAGTCGGCGCAGGAACGGGTGAGGTTGCGTCGGCTCTTGTCAAAGCCGGTCATCATGTTGTCGCAACCGATATATCGCCAAAAATGGTTGAAGAAATTCGCAAAAAATTAAATATTGAGGCGGCAGCCTGCGACGCCGAAAAGCTGCCATTTCAAGATGCGTCGTTTGATACAGTTGTTGGGGCCGAGATGATTTATTATCTTGATCATCCGGAAAAATTTGTTGCCGAAGCACATCGGGTTTTAAAACCAGGCGGACGGTTGCTGCTTTCGTCCGCAAACAGCACCACGAAATTTTATCACAAAGTTCGAACGCTCCTGCGTAAAATGGGATTTTACCGAATGTATTTCGATGACAGCATCTGTGATTTTTTCTCGGAAAGGCGATTAAAAACCCTTCTTTTACATAATAATTTTAAAGTTGTGACGGTAAGAAAAATTATTGTTGTTCCGTTCGGCGCTTTCGACCGCTTAAACAAGTTTCTTGAAAAAACTCCTTTAAAGCATTTTGGCATTTTTATTCTGGTGCTCGCAGAGAAATAATAATGGCTGCAGTGCTTTATTCACTTATTAAAAAGGGGCTTTAGTTGAAAGAGTCCGCATGTTAGAATGCGCAATATATGATTTATTTTCTTCTGCTTGTTGATATTGTTTTTACCGTTGGGGCGCAACTTGCTTTGCGCGTTGGGGCACAGCGTATCGGGACCGAAAGCATCTCGTTTGCGCTTTTGCTTGAGCCGTTTAGAAACGTGTTTATTCTCACCGGCCTTATTCTTTTTGCCGTCAGTTTTTTTATTTATATTTTTATTCTCTCAAAACTTCAGTTAAGCATCGTCTATCCGGTAGCCACCGGTTCCATTCTCGCGCTGATTACTGTTGCGTCACATTTTTTCTTGAAAGAAGCGCTCACGGGAGTGCAGGCGATTGGAATCGTTGCTATCTTGGTTGGAGTCGTGCTTGTGCTTTTACCCCGTTAGAGATATTGAGAGATGTATGAATATATTTGCGAGCTTTAACGCGCAAAAGACGGTAAGTGATATGCGCCGTGCGGGCGGGATTTGCGGATATGGCAAGCGCCATGAATAGGGAATTGAAACTCTTTTTCTTTGTCGTTGCGGCAAAGATTGTTTTACTTGCTGCGGTTTTGCTTGTGTTTGGCGAGTCGCGTCTTATTTGGAGCGATTCCGCCACCTACATTGCTATAGGAAGGAATATTTTTGAAGGACATGGTTTCTCTACTACCGACACTGATAGAGTTATTTTTACTCCAAATTCTATACGTACTCCATTATATCCATTTATAGTTGGCTTATTCGAAACTTATATTCCCCACGGCCTTGTTGTTGTTTCGTTTTTACAGGCGGTTGCGGCCGGTTTTATCGCTCTTTTGGTCTATAAGCTTGGTTTGTTGTTTTTTTCTCCCAAATGGGCGCTTTTGACGGCGCTCGCTGTTTCATTTGAACCCCTGATTTCTTCCATTCATATTTTAATCTTGCCAGAAACGTTTCTTGTGCTTTTTCTCCTTATTTTTATTTTCTTTTTTTTAAGATATTTTACGGAACAGTATGCTAAAAACCTGTATATCTCCGCTGTGGCGCTTGCTCTTGCAGTGTATGTAAAGCCCGTTGCGTTGTATCTTTTCTTCGTTCCTTGTATATTTCTCCTTTTTCAAAAGCGCGGCGTAGTAAAGATGTTTCTCTTTCTCGTCATTCTTTTTGTTCTCCTTGCGCCGTGGATGGCACGCAATAAAGCCGTTGTCGGTACGTTTGATATGACAACGGACGATACCGGCAATTTATGCGGTTGGGAGATGGTAGGGATCTTGGCCGCAAAATACAGAATTGATTCAAGTGATTTCACGACGCTCTATGCGTTGCCGGAATATGCAACGGCAAAGAGCAAGTGTACGAGCACAGTATTTGCTCTTACCATGTTTTTAACTGAATATCCCTCCCATTTTCTTAAAACGAGTATCTTGAGCGCCGCTGCGCTTCTTACCAACGATGGTTACTCCGGCGCCTTTTTTAAAAAACCTCCCGACCAGCAGACAAAAATCCATCACAACTATCTCACACCGGCAGTGTTTACAAATACCGACTGGCGGGCAAAGATTTCCGCAGCCGCAGGAGAACTGACTGTCGTTGAATTGGCTGTTGTGATCGCTGGAAAGGTTTTTTGGACTTTTATTGCCATTATGTCGGTATTCGGCGCGATGCGTTTGGTTTTTATTGAAAAATCTTCCCTCGCGGTGTTTCTGCTACTGGTTGTACTTTATTTTATTACTGTGACGGTCACGAGCACCGGTTTTGGGGTCGGAGCGCGCCTTCGGTATCCAATTGATCCGCTGTTGCTTCTCTTTGCCGTTTATCGGCTGCGAAATATCCAATCTCTAAGGGCCTATGGTGGCTATAGCCAGAAAACATAAATATACACTAGAGTTATGCACAGCTTTATTACTGCTTGTTTGAGATTTTACTGTTATCATATAAAATATATCATAAAGAGGTTTTGGTCGAACCCAAATTAAGTTAATACAAACTAAAAAGTTTATTAAAACGTTATATTATGCATAACAACGTAAAATCCTTTAATCTGAGGGAAGTTTTTGTGATTGTCGGCGCTTTTGTGGCGGCAGCATTGTTGTTTGTTGCGTTTAGTTCATGGGCGACGACTATTGGAACGAATATTGATGCTACCGGTACCATGGGAGCCGCAACCAGTACGCCATGGGGCACGCTTGCCGTAGATCAGCGTGAAGCTCAAGGAATTATTGATCCTACGTTTGTGGTGGGAGACAATGGGACCACCACGCCCTTCATTTTTGTGTCATCGAAAGGAATTGTTTCATTCGGTTCCACTACTCCCTCGCCGTTGTTCCTTAATCCGTCGGACGTTGTGATCGGCAGAAACGGCTCAACGAATGATCTCTTTGTTTCAGGAGGACTGGGAGTTGGGAACGCGACAACATCCGATGGAGACTTGGTGCTTGGAACGGGGCCAACTTTCGCAGTTTTAGGAAATGGCCGGCTTATTGTTGGTGCAAGTACAACAGCACACACAGGAGGTGCTAATGTTGACCGATTCGTCTTTGACGGAGGAAATATGCGTGTTTCTTCTGGAGGTTCTGCTACGACAACGTTGAGTATTGACAGCGAAGGCGGCGGCTCATGTATTGAACTTCGGCAGGCAGGAACACTCTATCGTGCTTTCGTAAACGCGGCTGGTACCGGAATCTTGGTTGAAGCAGGTGCGTGTCAGTAGTCCATAATTTGTTCTTAAAAATCAAGCAAGAACTTCATACATGAATAAGAAATATTATGTTTCTCTTGTTGCCACCTGTGTATTGTTCTTATTTGCGGGCAATGCACGCGCAATAAGCGTTACAGAGGACGTCACACTGCAGATTTCCGGGAATAACGTTACGCTTACTTCAGGTTCGTCGTTCACCTCTCTTACGATTGATACCAATAACGCTCTTTCCGTTGAAGTCGGTACCGGAGAATCGGTAACGTTACAGCTCGGCTCTCCGCGACAGTTCTCAAATGATAAAGATGTCAAAACAACCTGTGAGTCATCCTCTTCAAACATTACCCTTCCGGCAGGAAAGACCTATGCGGTAAGCATCGGCGCGACCTGTACGGGTGGAGGAGGCGGGGGAGTGACTCCAGCGTCAGCTCCTTCAGGCGGCGGCGTTACGACTTCTTCTGATACCATGGCGCCAACAGTTTCAATGACCGAACCGTCAAACGGCGCTACTGTTTCTGGTATAGTAAATATATCAGCAACTGCATCCGATGATATGGGAGTAAGCGGAGTGCAGTTTAAGGTTGATGGCGTTGACGTGGGATCGGAAGACACTTCTTCGCCATATTCCATTTCATGGAATACCGCCACGGTGGATGACGGTCTTCGTGTTCTAACCGCCGTTGCGAGAGACGCGGCGGGAAATAAAACCACGTCCGGTTCAGTGACAGCAACCGTGGATAATGTTGCTGGCCCGGCGCCGACACCAACGCCTACTCCGACGCCAACGCAGATTCCTGCATTGCCGCTTCCAACCACGGAGCTTGATTTCGGCGCACAGAACGATAATGTGTCCAAATTACAGGCCGTGCTTGCAGCCGACCCAACTATATACCCGGAAGGCCGCATCACCGGCTACTACGGTTCATTGACGGTCGCAGCGGTCAAGCGTTTTCAGGAGCGGTACGGTCTCGCGCAGGTTGGACGCGTGGGTCCCCAGACGCTTGCGAAGCTTGCGGAGGTGATGGGAGGTATTCCAATGCAACAGCCGCCCGCGCCAACTGTTGGTGTATTTGCCCGTGAGTTTGATTTCGGAATGGAAGGGACAGACATTGTGCAATTGCAGTCATTCCTTGCGCAAGATCCAACGCTCTACCCGGAAGGCCGCATCACCGGCTACTACGGTTCATTGACGGTCGCAGCGGTCAAGCGTTTTCAGGAGCGGTACGGTCTCGCGCAGGTTGGACGCGTGGGTCCCCAGACGCTTGCGAAACTGAACGAGGTTTTTGGAAGCGAAGAACCTGCGATGAAGAAAGAGCCGCAAACATCCGGCATATTTAGCAGAGAGCTTGATGAGGGCATGAGTGGAGATGATGTTTCCACGCTTCAGCAATTCCTCGCGCAGGATCCGGAGCTTTATCCGGAGGGACTCATCACTGGCTACTACGGTTCGTTGACGACGGACGCGGTACGGCGTTTTCAGACAAGGTATGGCCTATCGCAAGTAGGACGCGTGGGCCCCCAGACGCTTGCGAAACTAAACGAAATTTTCGGTCAATAAGCCGGTAGAGAGATTTCTAGCATTCCAAAAAACATGCCCCTAGGGGCATGTTTTTTTTAATGTTTAGCATTGTTTTTTGTTTTTGCGTTTATCGGCCTAGCCGAGAAAGCAGCACTGAAATTGTTTTTAATGCGATGGAAAGATCTAATCCTAAACCCCTGTTCTTTATGTAAAACAGGTCATACTGGAGCTTTAGATAAGCTTCTTTTTCCGTTCCATAGTAATAAGGAGGATTTATCTGCGCCCAACCAGAAAGCCCGGGCCTTACCAGAAGCCGCATGTCGTAATACGGTATGTTATTTCTTAGTTCATTTACAAACTCAGGCCTTTCCGGCCGAGGACCGATAAAGGAAAGATCACCAATGAGAATATCCCAAGCTTGCGGCAGCTCGTCGATTCTTGTCTTGCGTAGAAACTTTCCGACTTTTGTAACGCGCGGGTCATTTACCTTCGCCCATTGCGGCCCGTCCTTTTCGGCGTCTTTCTGCATTGTCCTGAATTTTATGAGATTAAATTCTTTTCTATCTTTTCCAACGCGTTTGTGTTTATAAAAAACTGGCCCGTTGCTTTCCATTTTTATCAAAAGCGCAATGAGAGGAAATAGTACAACAGCTATCGTGAGCAGCGCTATAGATATCACAACATCAAAAACACGCTTTCCGAGTCCAAAGAACCTTTTTTCCGTTTCGGCAAGGTTCTCAAGAAACCACACTTCCGAGATGAGTGAAATGGGTATTTTACCAAGCAGTTTTTCATAAAATGAGGCAAAGTCCATATAACTTATGCCCAGCGGAAGAATTTCATACAGCATGTTCACGAACGCCTTGTTTGACTGATGGTCTTCCGAGGCAACAACAATGGAGATGTGCTTGTCTTTAATGAGTGATGCAAGATTATGGCTAAACGCTTGCTTATGGTCTGTTATTTCATATCCTAATTGGGGATGGAGCTTGATATAATTGATTAATTCCTGTATTTCGGGTGAATCTCCGAATATAAGCACCCGCAACTTTGCGGTACGACGGATCACTTGGCCAAAAAGCACTCTCCAGAGCGTTAAAAGGATAAACGCAATGGAAAGCGCGATGATCAAGTTTGTCTTTGGCGTTATAAGAAAAAGCGGGACAAAATAGAAAAGAGCAATCGCTATAAATCCTCCCACAGTAAGTGCTTTTAACAACTGGATGACTGTTCCGATGGCACGTTCTATGCTTGTACTGTCGTAGAGCCTCGATATATAAAAAATAAGAAGCCAGATGCCAAAGATAATAGTGAACGGCGTGATGTGCAGCCTCCAGAATATCGGTAATGCTCCGTTTCCGTATCTTATGTAGAGTGTTAGGTGCAAAGAAAGATACAGAAGCCCAGCATCACCAAGCAAGAGCAGTAGTTGTTGAAATTTACCCCAGCGCATTTATATCTAAGTTATAACATTTTTATTGCTTTTTTAGATACAGCATGACATAATAATGTCCACAATGTCTACCATTGATAAAGTATTTCTATGGATCATCCGCGGTGGATTCTTTCTATTGCTCTTTACGCCGCTCATAGTAGCACAAAATCTCTTTTTCCCTTTTATCACTGCTAAAGCGTTCTATTTCCGCATTATTACGGAGGTTATGTTCGGAGTGTGGCTGGCGCTTGCAGTTTTAAATCCTGCGTTTCGGCCCAGAAAAAGCCCGCTTCTTATTGCTTTTTCCCTCTTTGTTGCAATATTGATTTTTGCAACGTTTTTTGGAGTGGATCCTTATCACAGTTTCTGGTCAAATTTTGAGCGGATGGAGGGTTTAATAACACACTTGCATCTTCTCGCGCTCTTTTTTGTGCTCGCGCACAGCGTACGAAGTGAAAAAGAGTGGTTTGGTTTTCTGCACATCTCCGTTGGAGTGAGTGTTGTCGCGGCGCTTTACGGGTTTTTGCAGTATCTGGATGTTGTTGAGATTATCGGAGAGGCCCGTCCTTATGCGACGTTCGGAAATTCAATTTACCTTGCAGTGTATCTAATGTTCCATTTATTTTTCCTGGCCATGCTTCTTTTTCGTACACGCAATAACTGGTTTCGGGCATTCTACGCAGCAGTTTTTGTTTTTGAGCTTGTGGTATTTTTCATCGCGGCAAGCCGCGGGGCATTTATCGGGCTTTTTGGGGGAATAGCGGTGGTTGCGGCGATGTTTATGATGTTCTCCCGCTTACGCTTTTTAAAAGCGGCATCGATAGCCGTCATATTGCTCATCGCGGTTCTTATTGGTGTTGTTTTTTACGCTCCTTCAAACCCTCTGGTTAAAAATATTGAGGTTTTATCCCGTCTTTCATCTGTTTCTTTTAAGAACCTGTCAACAAATCCCCGTATCATGATATGGGGCATTGCTGTTGAGGCAATAAGGGAGCGGCCGATGCTCGGGTGGGGCCCGGAGAACTTTATAGTGCCTTTTGCAAAATATTACAACCCCAATCTTTTTGGGAACGAACCATGGTTTGACAGAGCACACAATATGCTTCTTGAATGGATGGTGGCGGCCGGTATGCTCGGCTTTTTTGCATATCTTTCTATCTTTATCAGCGCGGGTTATATTCTTTTAAAACTCGTCCGAAATCAAAAGATGCAATCTCATGTGGCGATTCTCATTGTTGGGGTGTTTTCTGCTTATATAGCGCAGAATGTCTTTGTATTTGACAATCTTATAACGTACATTCTTCTTATATTTATTTTAGCTTTTTTACATCAGTCTTTTACAGAGCTTGCTCGCGTTGACTTTAAAAAGGCCGGCGGGAGCGCGTCTTACTCCAAGAACACCATATTCCCCGACAGACTTGTGCTTGCCGCTGGCATTGTTATTGCGACTGCTTTTCCTGTTTATTTTTTAAATGTAAAGCCTATACTCGCGGCTGACCAGCTCATTGATGCGCTGCAATCCTTTTCAAAAAACAGCACCGTGGAAGAAGTGATCAGCGAGTTTGACAAAACAATTGCTTATAATACCTTTGGCACCACGGAAGCCCGAGAACGGGTTACAGATACTGTTGTGCAGATTGCAGTAAACGTTGACCACACCAATGAAGCGTTTAACAAATTGCTTCGATACAGTATTGGAGAAATGGAGAAGGAAATTGTCAGAAATGAGCTTGCTCCGAGACCTCCGGTTTTTTTAGGGAAACTCTATACTGTTTTAATGAATGTCACTGGAGAAGGTTTTGAGAAAGCCGAAACATTTTATAATCGGGCAAATCATTTATCTCCTCATTACATCCAGACATATCTTGGGTTGGCTGAATTATATCTGATTGTCGGGCAAAATGAAAAAGCAGTAGATATAGCGCGCACAGCTTTTTCGTTGCCTGATAGATTAGGAACTCTTGGTTCTCTCTTTTATCCTGTTTTTTCTGTCCACATTTTAGCGGCTGAGTTTCAAGAGGCAGCGAATCTTATAAAAGAGCATCGCCAAAGAACCGGCAGTCCCATTTTTGGGCCGCTTTCTGAAGACATCCCTTTGCTTATTCTGCGCGCTCAAAGATCTTCTGATCTTATCGGAAGAATTATGTTCTTTGAAACGCTGAATCAGCTCTTTATAGAGGATTATGGTTTTTCTCACCCTTTGGTACTTCTGGAAATTATCAATATGTATGAGATCGCCGGGAATAATCGCAAGGCCCAGGAAATCGCAAAGGTGTATGCCAGCGATGAGTATAAAGAACGGGCAAGAGATTACACTGAAAAAGTATTGCGGGAAACCTCTAGTCCGGAGTCAGCCAAAAGATTGATTGCTGCATTTATAACAGATCTTGAATCATTGCCTTGAAGCACCTTCCCGGGATTATTTTAATGCTTGCACTCTTGACTGTTTTCGGCTTGCCGCTTATTTTTTGGCGCGGTTTTTTGTTTCCCTCGACGTTTGCTAAGACCGTGTTTTTTATCACGACTGTTGAGATTATGTTCGTTTTTTGGCTTCCAAGCGCTCTTGAACGCATCAAGCAGCGTGGAAAGGGCCTTTTGATGAATGCTGTTTTGCTTTTTTTTGGCGTCAGTCTTGTTGCTTCTTTTTTGGGAGTGGATTTTTATCAGAGTGTCTGGTCAAACGATGAGCGCATGATGGGGCTTTGGACGATTGGACATATTGTGCTGTTTTTTATCATACTTGCCACCACCTTTACTCAAGAATATCACTGGCGCTGGATTTTCGGTATAGCCACAGTCTCTGCTCTCATCGTTTCAATGATTGGGATTTCCGAGTTTCTTAAGACCGGAACCGCCTCTCGTATTGAATCTACACTTTTCAATTCTGCTTTTCTCGCTTCCTATTTACTGCTCGCCTCGTTTATCACATTTTGGCTTTTACTAAGGGAAGAACGTTTCAAATCGGTTTCGATTTTTTGGGTTTTTTCACTTGCGCTTCTGTTCTTTGCGCTGATGCTTACGGGTACGAGGGGCGCCGCTATAGCGTATGGTTGCGGCATGCTGTTTTTATCAGTTCTTTTTTTGTTGTTTGGACCACGGGAGGGATGTACGCTTTCTTTGCGTCATACAACTCTTAAAAAAATTGTTGGAGGAATCGTCATACTTTTTTTTATGCTCGTCGGCAGCGGATTTATTGTTCGTGATCAGCTTATTGCTTCTTCTTTTGATCCTATAAGCCGCCTTGCATCGATTTCTTTTTCAGGGAGCACTATTGAAGGACGACTTCTTGCGTGGAGTGTTGCGTGGGAGGGATGGAAAGAGCGACCATTTCTAGGTTGGGGTGTTGAGAATTATAATTTGCTCTTTAACAAACATTACGATCCGCGTCTGATCGATCAGGAACCATGGTTTGATAGGGCTCATAACATTATTTTTGATGTAGGATCAACCACTGGCTTTGTCGGTCTTTTCACATACCTTGGAATATTTTTTTCCGGAATGTTCATACTGTTTCGCGCATGGAAGAGAAGAGAACTGCCGTTTTGGACCTTTGCCGTTTTCTTCGTTGCTTTAACAGTGCATCTTATACAGAATCTTTTTGTCTTTGATGCCATCACTTCTTTGGTTTTACTCTTTACGATACTTGCATTTATTCATTCGCGCGCCATCATTGTTCCCTTTTCTATAAAGCATGCGCCGACAGCAAGAACGGTTGTTATGCTGTTGGGCGTGCTTGTTGTTTTGCCGCTTTTATATGTTGGCGCATGGAAACCGCTTCGGGAAAACAGATTAGGTAAGTTTGGATATGATGCTTTGGCTTCCGGCCGCGATGAAGAAGCTTTTCATTATATTGATCGTGCTCTCGCATACAATACCTACGGCGATGTGGATGTACGTAGGGGTGTCGCTGAATATGTGTTTGAGTTTTTAAAACAAGGAGGGGAACGTAACCAAGAGTCTTTAAAACGCGTTATTGATTATGCTGTTTTAAAAATGGAAGAAAATATCGCGGAGAAACCGAAAGACGTGAAGTGGTATATGTACCAGGGCGCGTTATATAATTTAGGAGCAGTCCTTTTAGATTCTCCCCAATACGCAGAGCGAGCGGAAGAGCTTTTTGTAAAGTCAAAAATGCTTTCTTATGGGAGAATTCAAATCTACTTGGAGATTGCACAGGCCCGCAAGGTGTTAGGAGATTACAAGGGCATGTGGAATGCTTTAGATGAGGCCATGTTGCTTCTTCCAAACAATCCATTACTTCATATCAACGCCGGTGTGCACGCGATAGAAGTGGGCGATCAACAAAGAGAGACAGCGGAACTGGAGTGGCTTTTTGCCAACCATCCGTTCTTTAATAAGGAAATTTTCCGTGATACATATTATGAAGTTGGTCGCATTGAGAAAGCGATTGATTTTCACATATTAAGGATAAAAGAAACTCTTTCAGGGGCGGATCCCAGCAGGAGAGATAAAACTGTCGCGCGCCAATACGCGGCACTTGCAGACCTTTACAAACGAGCTGGTTTATACGATAATGCCCGTCAAGCCGCAGCAAGCGCCGTTACCTATGATCCTTCTCAAAAAAGCGCTGCAGAAATGTTTATAAACACATTACCGGAATAATATTTATCATTATGAACGACCAACAAAGCCAAAAACAGATAAATCACAAAATTGGAATTATCGGTATCGGAATGGTTGGAAAACCGCTGGAGCGGTATTTTCGCGAGGTGAAGGGTTTAAAACGTGGAGAGGACCTCTTCCTTTACGATATTAACCATAAAAAATTTTACACCGATGACGTTAACCGCGCGGATATTGTCTTTGCGACTGTTCCGACGCCAAACGGGCTAAATGGAGACTACAACCTTTCAGCCGTTGAGTCTGTAGTGGGAATGATGCAAGGCAACAAGATTGTTGTTGTAAAGTCAACGGTGCCCCCGGGAACGACAGAGCGGCTCCAAAACGAATACCCGCAGCATAAAATTCTTTTCAATCCGGAATTCTTGACTGAGTCGCAAGCGTGGTCTGACATGATAAAGCCGGATCGTCAAATTGTTGGTTTTACCGATAAAAGCATTGATGCGGCTCATGTAGTTTTACGTCTTCTTCCAATGGCGCCTTTTATGTCTCCATGGGGAAGCGGATACAACAAACACATGCTTACAGCCACAGAAGCCGAACTGGCAAAGTTGTTTGGTAATGCGTTCTTTTCGTGGAAAGTGACGTTTGTAAATCATTTAGCAGATACATGTGAAAAACTTTCTGCAGATTATGAAAATGTGCGGAAGGCTCTCGGTGCGGATTATCGCATCGGGATGTCCCATACCGATATAAACCACGGAAATTACAGGGGGTTTGGAGGGTATTGTCTTCCAAAAGATCTTGACGGGCTTATAGCGTTTTTGGAAAGGATAGGAATGGATAAAGAGCTGTTTGATACGATTAGGAAAAGAAACAATGAATTGCTCAAAAGGCAGGGACTGGAAATTGGACATGTGAACTCTCATATAGACGTGGATGATCCATTATGAAATGTGTTGTAACCGGGGGAGCAGGGTTTATTGGTTCGCACCTAGCGGATGCTCTTGTTGAACGCGGTCACGAAGTACACATCATTGATAATTTGCACAGCGGAAAGAAAGAGCATGTACATAAGGACGCCGTTTTGCATATTATAGATATACGCGATCTGGAAAAGATAAGAAAAGTATTTAAAGATCTGGGAGCGGTGAAATGCGTTTTTCATCTGGCGACTCTGCCGCGAGTCCCGTTCTCTATTGAACATCCTATAGAAACAAATGCAGTCAATGTTGATGGCGCTTTGAACATGCTTGTTGCTTCAAAAGACGCTGGCGCTGAAAAATTTGTTTATTCCGCGTCGAGTTCCGCTTATGGCGATCAGAACACTCTTCCGCTTACCGAAGACATGCGTGTTAATCCAAAAAGTCCTTACGGGCTTCAAAAATATATTGGTGAATTATACTGCAAGATATTTTATGAAGTATACGGCCTGCCAACGGTTTCGTTAAGGTATTTTAATGTCTACGGGCCGAGGTATAATCCGGAAGGGGATTATGCGCTGGTCATAGGAAAATTTATTAAACAGAAACGACAGGGAAAACCTCTTACCATCACCGGTGACGGCAGCCAAACTCGGGATTTTACACATGTGAGCGATGTTGTACAGGCAAACATACTGGCCATGGAAAGCGATAAAGTGGGAAAGGGAGATGTGATAAACATCGGTGGAGGCAGCAACACGTCTATAAATGCATTGGCTTCTCTTATAGGAGGGCCTGTTCAATATATTGAGGCGAGGCTTGAATCAAAAGATACGCTCGCTGATATAAAGAAAGCGAAGGAACTGTTAGGTTGGGAGCCTAAAATGCAATTTGAGGAAGGGATAAGGACATTGCTGCGAAATACGGCATAATATGGCTTTTTTGATGTTCTATCCACGTCTTGTTCGTCCACATCTTGCACATTTTCCAAAAATATGCTATATATATCTTTATATGAGTGTTTTCCCATAAGGGGAGACTCATCTATGTCTGCACAAAACCCCGCCCCCCGCGGGGTTTTGTGTTTTGGGTTGCATTATTGGGTCGGCGTTGCTTATGAATTCATAGCTAAGCGAGATGAATCCTTATAAAGAAAGTTTTTTTTGGTAATTCAACCCCCCAACCAACCATTGGCAGGAGCGGGACGTATCTATATAGACAGCATATTTTGCTTCATTTAATATTTAGGTATAATTATAATATTGAAGTCAGATCCCGTGATGATACGTGTTTTTTGATGGCTACGAGTATTTCAGTGGTCAGAGAGACGGCACTCATATCAGGACATAGAAAGGAGTAAACCTCTCTCTGGCCTCTGAACTATTTGTGGTTATATAAAATATTAACAGTTTTAAAAGAAAGACAAAATAAACAATAAACATATGGCGGATGTTTCATGTCGTATTGGCAAAATATTTTTCTGTTTTACTTTTACTATCGCAGCTCTGCTCTTGTTTGTATTTCCTGTTTTCGCACAGCAAGAGTCGTTGAACGTTGAGGCGGGGATAAAACCAGAGAGTCTATTTTATTTTCTTGACAGAACCGGGGAATGGACACGCCTTCACATATTTACTTTTGGAGCTGTAAAGAAGGCAGAGCTCAAGGCCCGGTTTGCAGAAGAGCGGCTTGCGGAGCTGAAGGCGGTTGTTGAAGCAGATGCGGAGGTGGAAGTGGTTGAAAAACTGCGGGAGCGTCTTTCCAATATGGTGGACGATTCAGCAAATGATTTTGAGCGCCTTGATGAAGAAGGACGCGATGTTTCTGCCGCCATTGAACGATTAAATGCGGTGTTTGCGCGTCATGAGGAAGTGTTGGAGCGCGTGTTGGAAAATGCTCCGGAAGAAGCTCATGACGCTTTGAGGCGCGCGCTTGAGGCATCGCGCCGCGGACATGACAGGGCGCAGGAAGTTTTCATTCGTCAGCATGAAAAAAAGTATGTTGATGAAGAGCGTATAGAGGAGGTTATTGAGCGCAATCTTGACCGAATCAGAAACCGTATCGACGAGTCTCTGAAACGCGTCGAGGAATTATCGGATGATGATCCAAAAAAAGAACATTTAGAGGAGGTGTTGGAAAATCGTATTGAACGTTTAGAGCAAAAACTCCTTGATTTTGAATCGCGGGATGGGGCTGAAGACTTAAAAGAAAAACTGCGTGATCATAAAAAAGAAGCAATCAGCAGAGTTTTAGAAATAAGAAGCCGCATCAAGCATCATGCGACCACTACAGAGGAAGTATTAAAGCGTTTAGAGGAGGGGTTCTTTGATAAAGAAGCGTTTATACAGCGCACCGCAGAGAGTATTGAGGATGCTAAGGAAGAATTGGAAGAAGCAAAAGAATTGCTTGAGCGCATGCGTGGTGAGGGTATGGACATCCCCACCGGTGTTGAGCGTCTTATGAAAAACGCGCAGTACCATTTAGATCAAGCCCTTGTTGCTTTTCAGGAAAAGCGTATAGGTGATGCATTCGGGCAGGCAACCGCATCTTATAGAAATTCTTCAAACGCAGAAAGGACGCTTGAAGGACTGATGCACGAGGATGATGATGACGAAGCAGAGAACGGAATTGATGAAAGCGACAAGGATGACGGGATAAGAAGTCAAAAACCTGATCGTTCAGAGATTTTATGTACCGCAGTGTTTCTGCCGGTTTGCGGAAAAGACGCCAAGACATATGGAAATGAATGCGAAGCAAGAAAAGCAGGCGTTGAAGTTGTACACCGGGGAAGATGCGGTGCTGCATTAGAAGAAAAAGAGAGTGACATGCAAAAGCCCGCGGCGGAACTTGAAACACCGGAAAAAAAGAACATCATGATTGAAATAACCGGTGATGGTTTTACTCCCAGAGCTATTACCGTTAAGAAAGGAACAACGGTAACATGGGTAAATAAATCAGGTCATTCGGCGTGGCCGGCATCCGATGTTCATCCCGTCCATACTGTCTACCCCGGATCAAATACAAAAAAATGTGACACAGATGACAAGATCAATATATTCGATGCATGCCGGGGACTCAAAGAAGGTGAAACGTATTCATTTCGGTTTGAAAGAGTCGGTAGGTGGCAATTTCACGATCACCTTCGACCGTCCCTCGGCGGAATAGTGATTGTAGAAGAGCAGTGACAACCGCCCCAGAAGAGAACGTTTTATTAGCCCCCTATACCTATTTCAAGATAGGAGGTCCGGCGCGTTTTTTTACCAGAGTACGGGATGAGGCAGGATTAAAGGAAGCGATTCATTTTGCCATCAATAACAGTCTCCCAATGTTCCTTCTGTCCGGCGGTTCTAATATCTTGGTTTCTGATGAGGGGTTTGGGGGAATTGTAATAAAGATCGATCTTGGGGGCATAGTAGTTGAAGGTAATAACGTTATTGCTGGCGCTGGAACCCCAATGGCCCAGATCGTACGGGAAAGTATTCGTGCTGGACTATCCGGATTTGAGTGGGCGATCGGGATTCCCGGTACTCTGGGAGGGTCGGTTCGCGGAAATGCAGGGTGTTTTGGAGTGGAAACAAAAGATGTGGTCGAACACGTAAGCGTTCTGAAAATCCCAAATCCAAATGGTCAAATCACGGATAGATCACAAATCCAACATTCGCAATTTCAGAGGATTGAGTTGAATAATAAAGATTGCAACTTCTCTTATCGGGACAGTATCTTTAAACACGATCCTTCTTTGGTGATTTTGCAGGCAACAATCAGATTACATAAAGGCGATCCTGTGAAAAGTCAGGAACTGGTGAAACAATATACCACCAAACGCCTTTCAGAGCAGGATATTGGGGAACAATGCGCGGGTTGTATTTTTAAAAATCCGGATGCTGATGGTCCAGCAGGATATTTAATTGATACCTCCGGCCTGAAAGGAAAAAAGGTTGGGAATGCCATGGTTTCTAAAAAACATGGAAATTTCTTTATTAATACCGGCCATGCAAGTGCAGATCATATGAAAATGCTTATTGAGGAAGTGCGTGAAGCCGTGCTTAAAAAACATGGCGTTCGATTGGAAGAGGAGATCCAATATGTCGGTTGGTAATGCGGCAGTGGTTTCATATAACGCTTGCGCTTGCTTAAAAAACAAAACATATGGTTCCTAAAAAAATATTCTTTACGAAAGGTGTCGGCATTCACAAAGAATATCTTATTTCCTTTGAGGCGGCTTTACGCTCGGCAGGTGTCGCGCCGTACAATCTTGTCAGTGTTTCGTCCATTTATCCGCCAAACTGCAAGCGGGTTTCCATGGGTGTCGGATTAGAGTCGCTTTCCCCGGGCTCCATTATTTATGTTGTAATGGCACGCAACGCTACAAACGAACCGAATAGGCTCATCGCTGCTTCAATCGGTGTTGCGTTGCCGGCTGATGGAGACCAATATGGTTATCTCTCTGAACACCACCCATTTGGTGAAACAGACGAAAAAGCCGGGGAGTATGCCGAGGATCTTGCCGCAAGTATGCTTGCCGAAACACTTGGTATTGAGTTTGACGCGAATAAAGCATGGGATGAGCGCGAGGAGATTTATAAAATGAGCGGGAAGATTATAAGAACGTCGAACATTACTCAATCCGCTGTCGGAAACAAGGATGGCCTTTGGACTACCGTAGTGGCATTGGCAGTGTTCGTGGAGTAGGTTTATCGTATAATAAAAACATGAGAGTAAACATCAAAGTAACGAGAATAACGCTTACCCCGTCGCTCAGGACTTATATTAAAGACAAACTTGTGCGTCCTTTGGAAAAGTTATTAAAAAAAGATGATGCAGCGATGCTGAACATCGAGTTGGAGCTGACAACACGACATCATAAAAAGGGAAAAGTATGGAGGGCCGAGACGAACTTAAGTGTCGGAAGAAAGCTTTTAAGAGCTGAACATTTTGGAGAAGACCCGCACGAAGTTATTGATCTTGTTGAGGAAGAAATTACGCGTGAATTGAAACGTTTCAAGAGTAAAAGACAGACGATCACAAGGCGAGGAGGTCGCCTTGTAAAGGATCGGTTAAGGCGCATTAAAAAAAAGTGATATAAAACATTTATATTTGTTCTTCACTTTAAAGCTCCGCCAAGATACCCTGCACGTCGAAGAAAGTTATTGTTTTTTGAGGAGCATTTCCGGTAAAACACACTGTGATAAGTAATTCTTGCAGTCGTTTTTGTCTTTTTCAAATAAATTTTTACGATCGGACGCAAAATAAGTTTAAATTTAAAAAGTTATCCACAGTTTTATCAGAAAAACATTTTTTTTTATTCTTCATATGAACGATAATTATATTAGAAGCAAGTTATAAAAACTTTTTTAATAGTTTTTTACTAAAGTGTTTTGTTTAGATAGATATGGTCGATATTTGTCTAAATGTATATTATAAATTTTTAAGAAAGAAAAATGGCAAAAAGAAGAAAAAAAGTAGCGAAAAAAGCAGTTCCAAAGAAGCGAAAGAGCGCAAAGCGAGGGAAGGGAAGGAAATAAGCATTGTTTCTATGCTTCAAAGAACACCCCAAGAGGGTGTTCTTTTTGATTTTATGGCTTGTTTGCGTTAAAATGTTCGGGTTATGTCGCTTATAAAGAATTTTTTCGGTGATAGCGGTATAAAAGGAATACATAAATTAAGCTCCATTGTCAAGGGCATTAATGCGCTTGAGGAAGGGTATGAGCAGTACAGTGACGAGCGATTAAAAGAGGCTGTTTTGGAGCTGAAGGATAAATCCAAAAATGGAGAAGATCTGGACATATTGCTTCCCGATATGTTTGCCTTTACAAGGGAGGCGGCTAAGCGGACGCTTCATCAGCGTCACTATGACGTTCAGCTTATGGGCGGCATTGTCCTTCACAAGGGAAATATTACCGAGATGCGCACCGGTGAGGGAAAGACGCTCTCCGCGACGTTAGCCGTTTCATTAAACGCGCTTTTAAGGAAAGGTGTGCATGTGATAACCGTCAACGATTATCTTGCAAAAAGAGACACCGTATGGATGGGACAAATTTACCACGCGCTTGGCTTTACTGTCGGTTGTATCGTGCATGACCATTCATACAGGTACGACCCAATGTATAAAGGCGAGAAAGCTGATTCGCTTGATGAGAAACGCGATGCACTCGGCAGTTTTAAGGTGATAGGAGAATTTCTGCGTCCTGTAAGCCGCAAAGAAGCATACGAAGCTGATATTACCTACGGCACTAATAATGAGTTCGGTTTTGATTGGTTAAGAGACAACCTTGAAATGAGAAAAGAATCCATAAGGCAAAAAGAACACTACTTTGCTATTGTTGATGAGGTTGATTCAGTATTGATTGACGAGGCACGCACTCCATTGATTATTTCCGCTCCGGACACCGAGTCGGCGGAGCTCTATAAAGTGTTTTCTAAGATTGTTCCTAAGCTAAAAAGCGTCCAACACTACGATATTGATGAAAAGCTGAAAGTAGTAACGCTTACTGAGGAAGGGATTGAAAAAGTTGAGCAATTGCTTGGCGTGAAAAATATTTATACTGAGCACGGTGTCCGCTATGTGCATCATCTTGAGCAGGCGCTTCGTGCGATGGTTTTTTATAAAAAGGACAGGGATTATGTGGTTAAAAACGGGGAAATTATCATTGTTGATGAATTTACCGGGCGTCTGATGTCCGGCAGAAGATGGTCCGAGGGCCTTCATCAGGCAGTTGAAGCCAATGAGGGCGTCTCCATTCAAAGAGAATCGCGTACGCTTGCTTCTGTGACGTTTCAGAACTATTTTCGCATGTACGAAAAGCTTGCCGGAATGACCGGAACAGCCCTCACTTCAAAGGAAGAGTTCCAAAAGGTTTATAACTTGGATGTTGCCGTTATTCCTACCCATAAACCCATGATTCGTCACGATTTTCCAGACTCCGTTTACCAAACGGAGAAAGGGAAATGGACTGCGGTGGTCCGAAAAATTAAAGAACTTTATGGACTTGGCCGCCCGATTCTTGTCGGAACAGTTTCTATTGAAAAGAACGAAAAGCTCTCTTTCCTGCTTAAAAAAGAAGGTATAAAACATGAATTGCTCAATGCAAAGAATCACGAGCGTGAAGGAGAAATAATTGCTCAGGCCGGTCGAAAGGGGTCGGTGACTATTGCTACGAATATGGCGGGACGAGGCGTTGATATTATTCTCGGTGGGAATCCGCCGATCCCCGAAGAAGCTCAAGTGGTGAGGGAATTAGGAGGCCTCTTCGTTCTTGGCACAGAACGTCACGAAGCCCGACGGATTGATAATCAGTTGAGGGGCAGATCCGGTCGTCAGGGAGATTCGGGCAGCACTCAGTTCTTTGTTTCTTTAGAAGATGACCTGCTGCGTGTTTTTGCTTCCGAAAAGTTAAAGCGTCTTATGGGAACGTTTGGGATAAGAGAAGACGAGCCAATTGAGAGTAAAATGGTTTCTCGATCAATAGAATCAGCACAGACAAAAATAGAAGGGTTTCATTTTGATACAAGGAAGCATTTACTGGAATATGACGATGTGCTTTCTCGTCAAAGGACTTCCGTATATAAATCCCGCCGCGAAATGCTCATGGCCGATGAAACAAGAATAAAAAAGTCGGTTGATGATATGCTTGAATCATTTGCTCAAAAGGTTGTTGATGCCCATATTCATGGAGTACAGGATAACTGGATGAGAGAAGAGTTGGCGGAGGTCGTGATGAGTGTGACGAATATTGAAGGGTTGAGGGAAAAAATCGTTGGAATGGATAACCGCGAGGAAATTAAAAATATAATCAGCGAAACCTTTAAAAACGCCCTTCTGAAACGCATTGAAAAAGAGCAAGAACACTTTTACGAAACGGCAAGACTGTTATACCTTCAGATTATTGATTACCTTTGGCACGATCATTTGGAGATTATGGAGCACACAAGAAGTTCTGTGCGCCTTCGCGCATATGGTCAGCACGATCCGTTGGTGGAATATAAAAATGAGGCTGTTCGGCTTTTTCGTACGTTCCATGAGCATCTCAATAATCTCTTTACGCAGAATATCTTAAAAGCTGTTGATCAGGAATTCAGCACGCATAAAGGCCCTTTAAAACGCATTGCACCGCCTCCGCCTGCTTTGGTTTCAGCGCGGTCGGGTGTTTCGGTATCAGGACAACAGCAAACAGTTTCAAACGTTTCAGGCGCTGCGGGCAGGAAAAAGATTGGCAGAAATGATCCATGTCCGTGTGGATCTGGGAAGAAATATAAACGTTGTCACGCTCCGTGACAACGTTTATCCTGAGCGAGCGAAGCGAGTCGAATGGATAAAAAGTGTCATGGGCAATAGGAACGCTAAATCTATGATTGGATTAAAACGAGGTACAGTAAAACTGGTAAAGCATAATCCGACATGGAAACAAAGTTTTGAGCGCGAAGCAAAGAAAATAAGAAAAGTTTTTAGTAAAGATGCGCTTGATATTCAACATGTCGGGAGTACTGCTGTCCCGGGGATACTGGCCAAACCGATTATAGATATAGCCCTTATCGTTCCGTCACTTCAAAAAACGAAACGCTACGTAAAAAAACTCCAGGCCTTAGGTTACGAATTAAAAAAGAATGATGTAAAAAAAGAGAGATTATTCTTCACGAAAGGTCCTGAAGAAAAGCGAACGCATTATCTTCACGTTGGAGAAAATGACAGCGGCTACACTGAAGACATGATTTTGTTTAGGGATTATCTTCGTAAACACAAAAGTACAGCGAAGCATTATTCTGAATTAAAATCCAAACTAGCTGGAAAGTATCAAAATACGAGAGAGATATATACCACCAAGAAGGAAAAGTTGGTTAAGAAGATAGTCAGAAAAGCGAAGAAATCTCTGCAGATTAGGAAATAAATTCAAAAAGTGCCCAACGGGCTTAAGGATGATAAAATAATCTTATGGAGAATCAAAATCAACATCTTCATGAAGTAGCGATTACTGCCATTGTAGTAAAAGATGGAAAATATTTGATCACCAGACGATCGCCGAACAAAAAGCGATTTCCGGGAATGTGGACGGTGCCCGGCGGGAAAATGGAAACGAGCGATTATCTGGAATTGCCGAAAGACACCGAGCACTATTGGTATAACGTGTTAGAGCAAACTCTGCGGCGGGAAGTAAAAGAAGAGGTAGGAATAGATATAGACAATATTGAGTATGTGACGAGCTTAGCAACGATTCATGCTGACGGAAACCCATCGCTGGTAATATCGTGTGTAGCTCATTATGCAGGTGGCGATATTACATTAAAGCCAGACGAATCTGATAAGCATGCATGGGTAAATTTGGAAGAGGCTAAAAAGTATCAATTGATCGATGGTATTTATGATGAACTGGTGATGGTTGAAAATAAGCGAAATGGCAAAAAATCAGAATGGCAGAGATTTAGATAATCCCTGTGTTTGTGGCAACAAGCAACAGCGCTGTCACGGAGCGTAGGGGTAAGGTATTATGAGAAATATGGAAAGAGAATCAAAAAATGTACGACCAGATAGTCTGCTCGAAGCAATGGGTATAGATTTTAAGGGTCTGAGCGAAGAAGAACGAGCAATGAAAACGCTGCTGGTAGAAGAATACAAAAAGCGTCAAAAGAGTCTGATGACCGAAGTGAAAAAGTGGCGCGAAGAACATCCTGAAGCAACTCTTGGAGATTCAATCCATGCTTTGTACGAAGAACTCGAGAAAAAGGAATAAAGAATCCTTGCGAGCTAGTCAACAAGCAACAGTGCTGTCATGCGCCATGACAGTGCTTGAAATTCCGTCACCCTCCCCAGATGCAAGCAAGCTTTCGCCTGTAAGCTCGCTAGGAATTATAAGCGATGTCACGGGAAGTGACATCTCGCAATCCTGAGCGAAGTCGAAGGATAAAAAATGTCACAGTAAATAATATGGCAATAAATCCAAAATGCGATAAGTGCAAAAAAGAATTAAAGAAATTCGGTGCGATTTTACTTAGTACGCCTGATAGGGAGAGTAAGGTGGGGAAGTTGCACCGATCACAGAAATCTTATTAAAAAGTTGGGTGATTGCATGAAAAAAAAGAAGCGGCAGTTTAATGATATTCTTTTTTCGTGGTATGGAAGATACGGCCGTAGCTTGCCGTGGAGAAAAACGGCAGATCCATATAGTATTCTTGTTTCAGAGATAATGCTTCAGCAAACACAGGTAAGCCGCGTGCTTCCAAAGTACGGCGAGTTTTTGCGCTGTTTTCCTACTGCAGCAGCGCTTGCTCGAAACTCTCTTGGCGCTGTGCTTCGTGTGTGGTCTGGGCTTGGCTATAACAGGCGGGCGAAGTTTTTATGGGAAACTGCCGTTCTCATTCAAAAACGACACAAGGGAATGTTCCCAAATAAGCGTGAAGAACTGTTACGGCTTCCCGGGGTTGGATCAGCAACCGCTTCTGCGCTCCTTGCATTTTCATTCGGATTGAATGAACCAATGATTGACACCAATGTTCGCCGCGTGCTTTCTCGCGTGTTTTTTAAGGATTGTCCGCCAAGTGACAATGCGCTTTATTCCTTTGCAAAACCACTTATCCCAAAAAAGAAGGGAAAAGAATGGAATTGGGCAGTGATAGATGTCGGCGCGCTTTACTGCAAGGCGATAGGGCACAGCAGTGATTGTCCGTTTCAAGGTCTGCACGGCGTTGTGAAAGATTTTCGGTATAAAAAACCACCAAAGCGTTTTAGCGGTTCTGATCGTTTTTATCGTGGGAAAGTTATGGCATTGCTTACTCAGCACAAACAAGGATATACAATGGCGGCCTTACGCCGGAAGATCCAATTGGACAGCGAGCGATTCTATAAAGTTATTTTCGCATTAGAAAAAGAAACACTCGTTAAGAAAAGAGGAAGTATATTGTCTTTGCCCTGATCCCGTTTGTTCTTTAAGGGTTTGTCGCAAGATAGTCTAAAAGGTCCATCCCTGTTTCTGCTGATATTGCTGTATTTATTGCCTGTGGGGTTAGTGAAATAAGCGATCTGTCATTAATGGTTTCTTCTTTGGTAACCCCAAAAATGAGCCCGCGCAGTTTTCCGTTGAACCGGTCAACCAATATTCCGCCCGACGATCCTTTTTGGGAACTTAAACTTTCTTCAGATTCAATGAAGTAATCGTTAAATGCTGTAACGGTCGTTCTTGTAAAAAGGAGATGGAGATGCCTTAAGGCAACGTCGTAGCTTAATAGCTCCGCCGCGTAACTGAACGATGAGAGCGACTCTCCGCCTTTTAGCTGTGTTTCAAAATCAATTTCCATATATTCAAATGTGTCCGGGAATTGATACGCACCGGACGGCTCTGTAATTTTCCAAATGGACAGATCCTTTGCGGCGTTTTCGTCGGTAGTGGCAGCAGCGCCGTAATTTTTAGGGAAGAACACTAACTCACCATAAGCAAAAGGCCTGGCAGGAGACCCTTTTCTTAATAAACATTTTTGTTTTTTTATGTTTTCTGCAACATGGGCGTTGGTTAAAACATAGCCTTTTGGGTGAATAATAGTCCCTGTGGCTATGACTACTTGGCTCTCGCCTGTATCACAAAAGAAATTAACTACACGGGAAGAGACATATCCATAGAGTTCTTTGGAGGGAATTGCGGTTTTAGCCGGTTCATTTGTTTGTTCGGTTATAGCTTTATAAGGGGTTTTGAGTGACGTTAGAGATGTTGCGGCAGGTTGAGGGATGTTTTGGGGTTGATTTTTTTCCAGCGGTAATTCGTTGCTGTTTCCGGTTTTCGCTTCATTATCTTCGCTGCCATCACGGGTTTGATGATCGGGTATTTGAGAAAGGGATGATGGTATTTTTTTATCAAAAGAAATTACCGATTCTTTCGGTGTTGTAACTGCCGTTATCCGTTTTATGTTGCGCAGTGTTTCGTATAGGTCTATTGTGACCAGTGTAACGATAGTGACGAGCGTTAGGATAAATGCCGTTTTTGCAAAACTCATAGATTAAGGATATAACAGGTAAATATTTTTTGCATTCTTCAGATATGTTCACCACATCTTCATCCGTGTGTTATAATGGGGCATGTAATATATGATGATACGCGCCTTTCTATTTCTTATCGCAGTATTTTTTATCTTTTTGGTTTTTGGGTTTTTTGGGAATTCCGGAGAGCGTCAAACGGGCGGGGATGATGTTATGAAGCAAGTTGTTACCGTCCGTGATGCTGTCTTTAACGTCAACATTGCGAACACACCAGAAGAGCAGCAGAATGGGTTGATGGGAGTTACAAACCTGTCAGATAATAATGGAATGCTGTTTATTTTTGATATGCCGCGCGTTGCTGCATTTTGGAACAAAAACGTATTAATCCCGTTGGATGTGCTTTGGATTCGATCCGGGCGTGTTACGGGTATTTATAGTATGCGACCAGAAGCTGAATCAGGCGTGCGTGTTATAGAATCTCCGGGAGCAGTTGATCTGGTGTTGGAAATCGCCGGAGGCGCCGCGGAACGCATGAATATTTCAGTTGGGGATGAGATTCAGTTTAACGATGATTGATTTGTTTTATGACATTATACGTCGTTGCAACTCCGATAGGAAATTTAAAGGATATTACCTTCCGCGCGATTGAGATTTTAAGAAACGTTGATGTGATTGCGTGTGAAGATACGCGTGTCACCAAAAAACTTTTAAGCCATTACAGTATTTCAAAGCCGCTTATTTCATACCGTGAACAAGTGCATCACACCGTTTCACGCAAAATCCTTTCATTGCTTAAAAAAGGAAAAAGCATTGCGCTGGTTACAGACGCCGGCACACCCGGCATTTCAGATCCCGGTACACGGCTTGTAAGTGATGCGTTGAATGCAGGGTTTCCGGTAGTGTCACTGCCGGGGCCTTCTGCCATTACGGCAGCTTTGTCCGTATCTGGCGTGAATGCTGACAGGTTCGTATTTTTAGGCTTTCCGCCGCATAAAAAGGGCAGAACAGCGTTTTTTGGCAAAATGAAGGAGTTTACCATTCCAATGGTGCTTTATGAGTCCCCACACCGGTTATACAGGACGCTTAGAGACCTAGAAGCGTTTCTAGGTCTTGATCGAGAAGTAGTTATAGTAAAAGAAGTAACAAAGATATATGAAAAGATAATACGAGGCAAAATTCCCGAAGTTATAGAAACCTTATTAAAGATTAATAATTATCATAAAACAAGAGGAGAATTTGTGATAATTATAAATGCAAGGGAAGTTTAATTGATTATATTGGGTTGCAAAAGTTCAAAAAACAACTTTCATTGTGGATAGATTTATTGAATTGTCTGGTCATAAAAACGGCTGTCATTTTACAGCCGAGGAGTGCTATATATGGTGGACGTATACATCGCCTTGACATTTTTATCTCCTTGCATAATACTGAATAAGCATACAAAGCCGCAGACAGAAGGCAGGCGGACAGAAAAGCCAGAGCGGGATCGGGAATAAAACCAATAACCCAGAACTGGAGGCCGTTTTGTCCTATTTCATAAGTCCTTCCTAGGCAACCCTAACGCGCGGTTTCGGCTGCGTCGGGCAGGAAAAAGCGGCTTTTAGCCGTTTTATTTTTATGCCCATAACCAGAGAAAAAAAGCGTCAAATAATAAGCAATGCCGCCAAACGGCTAAAAAAGGCGAGTATTGTGGTTTTTACCGACTTCCATGGTCTTGATGTGCCGGGAGTAACAGCATTGCGGCAAGCATTGAGAGAAGATGGCATTGACTACATGGTTGTGAAGAAAACGTTGCTTGAGCGCGCGTTACAGGACGCTGGGTATGAAGCATCCGGCAGATTAGCTGGAGAGATCGGGATCGTGATCGGTTATGAGGATCCTATACTCGCAGCGCGCGATGCTTATCATTTTGCCAAAAAACATAAGGAAACGTTTAAAGTACTCGGCGGTATATTTGAAAAACAGGAAGTGGACGCTTCAAAAATCCTCTCGCTTGCCATTATTCCTTCGCGCGAGGTGTTGTTGGGACAGTTATTACAAGCGCTGAACGGGCCGATTGGTGGTTTTGTAAGAGTGCTCGGTGGTTTGGAGAGAAGGTTTGTATATGCATTGGAACAAATAAAGAAAAAAAGGTCTACCCCGTAGGAAACCCGGCATAATAGCTCGCGCCTAAGGTGGGTGTGAAGCAATGCTACATATTTCTTAAGGGTCTTATTAACAAATTATTGATAATGTAGTAGTATTATTAACCATGATGGATGTGCCAGTAAAATTTAAAGATATAGTCGAAAAAATAGAATCCATGAGTGTTCTGGATCTTTCGGAGTTGGTTAAGGTGCTTGAAGAAAAATTTGGTGTATCGGCCGCTATGCCGGTTGTTATTTCCGGAGGAGGAGTTGCTGCTGGAGGAGTCGAAGGAGCAGGTGAGGAAAAATCTTCATTTAACGTAGAGCTTACCAGCGCAGGAGGACAGAAAATACAGGTTATTAAAGTGTTGCGGGAAGCGCTCGGGGTTGGACTGAAAGAAGCAAAAGACCTTGCGGATGCCGCTCCGAAAGCGATAAAAGAGGGAGTTGCAAAAGAAGAGGCCGAGGAACTGAAGAAAAAACTAGAAGAAGCAGGAGCGACAGTAACGTTAAAATAGATACTGTCTGTAGTCCGTAGTTTGTAACACACAACACTACTATGACACCAAAAAAAAGCGCATTAGATATCCTTTTTGGATCTCCTTTAAGGGTAAAACTGCTGCGCTTTTTTCTTTTAAATCAGGAAGCGGTTTTTCCTCTCGCTGTCTTAAAAACAAGAACCAATACAAAGCCGATACCATTAAAAAAAGACATCAATACATTACTTAAAGCAGGATTTATTAAGAAAGGAATAACAACCGCGGATGAGAATATCGGGAGCGAATTCTTTAAAAAAGGAAAAGGTAAGAAATCAAAAAAAACAAGAACAAGAAAACAGGGATTTATACTTGATCCAAAGTTTCCTTATGTTCGGGAATTGAGGCAGCTTTTTACTTCTGTCATTCCGGAGGCTCGCGTACAGATAGGGAAAAATGCTAAAAAAATCGGAAATCCTAAAGTCGTGATAGTATCGGGAATATTTTTAGACAGGCCATCAAACCCCGTTGATTTGCTTCTTGTTGGAGATCAGATAAAAAAGAAACAACTTGAACTTATGCTCAAGCGGCTTGAGCGGGAGTTGGGGAAAGAGATTGTGTACACTGTTTTTCCAACGGAGGAATTTGAATTAAGATACGGGATGCGTGATAAATTCATTCAAACATTATTACGAGGGCCGCATGAGATTCTTTTAGATGAGTTTCAAATAATAGAAAAGGGCACTTAGTGTGGTGGTAGAACAGAAAATGTGTAAGTATTTTCCGGTTACCGCTTATGCGGTAGCATAGATATAAATCGGTGACCTACCCATAACTTCACATGCGGGGACGGTTAGCTCAGCGGCAGAGCACTGCATTCACATTGCAGGGGTCACAGGTTCAAATCCTGTACCGTCCACCAGAACCATACTTCGCGGTTTTTCGGAAGCCATTTCGTGGGCGGCTCGCAGAGCCGTCCATTGATTTTGGGGCTTGTTTTCAGAGCCGCTCGGCGCAGCGAGCCGCGCCTCGCGGTTGGCCAAAAAGAGGTTCGACCCAAAGACTTCTTTGGCGGCAACCTTTTTCTCAAAAAGGTTGCCATCACTTGCGATTTTTGTGAGTGTTTGAGCGTAATTTAACCAGTTTCTCATCGGTTCGACCCAATCATTTTGCTTTTGTTCAAGTTTAGTGATTTGTTCTTCCAGCGACTTCTTTTCGGAAAGGAGTTTAGCTTTTTCTTGGCGATAGATTTCGCGCTCAATATCTTGCTCCAAATAGCCATCCAGAAGTCGCTGGAGCTTTATGTTGATGTCTTTGATTTTGTTTTGGGCCTCTTGAACAAAAGCAAAGCAGGATTGGGCGGATTCCTTTTTGTCCTTTTCAAGCATTGAAAATAATTGTCCCGCCCAATCTTGCGGCAAAGAAACTTTTTGAAGCAGAGAGGAAATTTGTTTGTCCAGCACTTCTTGGCGAATACAAGGTTCTTTACACTTGATGGTTTTTGATTTGCGTGAGCAGTGGTAATACACATACTCGTGGACATTG
>Ga0209542_10000184_pt1 | contig 154568 bp, 162 predicted proteins | sample RifCSPhighO2_01_FD_184028 | JGI IMG/M metagenome (GOLD analysis project Ga0209542, IMG submission 184028) | Soil microbial communities from Rifle, Colorado - Rifle CSP2_plank highO2_0.1 (SPAdes) (version 2) | ecosystem: Environmental > Terrestrial > Deep subsurface > Rock core/Sediment ... | reverse complement strand
ATCGGGATTCATTAACCTACTCTCTTTGCTATAATAGCAGAAAAATAAAAAGTTTAAAAAATTTAAGAAGAATAAAGTATTAAAGGATTAAGTTTTATAACACTTCCTCAGAGCGACCGCCCCAATCCGGATGGTGATGCTGCGGATACAGATCCCGAAAGACATACAGGTAGCCATACGGATAGCAGTAGGCATAGACCACCCTACCGTCAATGCGCGACCCCAGCAGACGTGACCATGTAGAACCTTGGTCAAGATAGTTACCATCTAGAACTTCCATTTGTCTTGAGAAAATAGCATAAGTTATGAGTCTCTGTCCTCTTGTCCCCTGCAACTCAAAATGTTTCCTAAGTTGGTCTTCGTTTGTGTCAAGGTTTGGGGAATCAATGACACCTTCAACTCTAATATACCCCGTTCTATCAAACTCATCTTCTATTGGGGTGCCTTCTCGGACACTGTAGTTTTCCAATTCGGGGAACATCTTACCAAGCGTTATGAGACCTTCTTTTCCCTTAAGTTCTTCTGGTATACCGATTGTAAACGGGGAGAGTTCTATTCCCTTGATGTCGGCAAAAGGTTTTTTTAATCGTTCTTCAGTTGCGCTGCATGGTGCAATATCAAAAGTGAGACCTTCTTCTCCTCTTGGAACTTGCCAAAAAGCCTTTTGGAAGTTGGTAACTTTCTCAGGACTAAAGGGATTTCTGTTGAGTTCTTGAGCCGCTCGTCTCAGAAGATCTAGGGGGTCAGGTGGGTAAGACTCTACTTTTTCTTTTTCTCCTTTGCCTTCAGGTAGCGGAACATCAGAAATACCATGCTTATCTAAAAGCTCCTGTCTTAAGCCAGAAATTGCCCTAGCAATTCCTTTTATCCCCATTCTACTTAGTTCTCTTTCTGCATGTCTTAGTGACATAGGGTTGGTTTATATCATACTATAAGTTGACTTGTCAATAACCTATAGTAGAAACGTGTCGGCTTCAATCTAATCGGGGTTGACATAACTTTCTTTCTTTTGTACGATAAATTCAGGTCAAAATATGTCATTATCGCCAAGACGTCTTATCCTCGTAGGTTTGGCAGTTATTCTCCTTATTGCAATCCCTCTTACTATTTATCTTGTTCAGAAACAGCAGGAATTAAGAGGAAGAGCCGCTCCTTCAACTACGCTCTCTGTTATGCCGGCAACTAAAACTGCGGCAGTCGGACAAACAGTAAGCTTTGATATTGTAGTAAATCCGGGAACAAATCTTGTATCTGTATTGACTTTGGTTATAAATTACGATTCCACCAAACTTGAAACAGGCGCTTCTGCTTTTGTCAAAAATACAGAGCGGCCCCTAGATCTTATAGGAGATCCTGTCTATACTCCCGGAACGATAACGGCAAATCTTTCAACAGGGATAGACACCACCAATGCTATAACTTCCCAAACTACCCTGGCTACAATAACCTTCAAAGCCCTTGCGACAACTGGATCAATTCCGACAGAGATCACCTTTGATCAAACCAAGAGTCTTGTTTATCCTTTGGGAGCAGAAGAAAACCTTAATGTACTTAAAACCGTTAATCCTGCACGTTTAACTATAACCGGAGACTCAGCCATTACTCCTACTCCAACTCCAACTCCCACGTCAACTCCCACTCCCACTCCAAGCCCAATACCAATCCCTACAATAAGTTCACCCACGCCGACATCTGCTCCGGGAGGAGGAGGACCGGTCAACCAAAACCCTGTTTGCTCAAGTCTTGTCCTTGACAGATCGTCCTCGGGAACTGCCCCCTATTCCCTGACATTCACGGCTTCTGGGACCGACTCTGATGGCACGATTACAAAAGTAAACTTTAGTTTTGGAGATGGGACAGTGCAAGATATAACGCAAGGGGGGGGAATAGGAACAAATACTGTAAATGCCCAAGTCTCTCATATTTATAATACAGCCGGGACATTTACAACGTCGGCAACCCTGACAGACAACAGCGGCGCAACCAGTAACTCTGTAACATGCAGTCAGACAATTACAGTAATCGCAGGAGGCACAGGAGGAACATCTCCTCCTGTTTTAGCAACACCTACTCCTACAATTGAGCCTTCGGGACCTTCGGAAACCATAGTCGGAATAGGACTAATTGGAATACTTCTTACGATAATAGGAGGGGTAATTCTTCTTGCTCTTTAATTAAATCTTAAGAACTGCCAGGAAGGCTTCTTGGGGGATTTCTACTTGACCAAATCTTTTCATCCGCTTTTTTCCTTTTTTCTGCTTTTCTAAAAGCTTCGTTTTTCTTGTAACATCTCCTCCGTACAATTTTGCCGTTACGTCTTTTCGATAAGCAGGGATTGTCTCTCGTGCCAAAATTTTTCCACCAATCCCCCCTTTTATTTTCGCGTAATTAATAACAGCCTGTATGGGAATCGGAATATTTTGACGGGGGATTTCTTCTTTAAGTTTTGCAACAAGTTTTCTTCCGAATTCATCTGCTTTTTCAGTCGGAATCACCTGAGATAAACCTTCAACCGGCTCGTAATTTACAAGAATATCAAGCTTTACCAGTTTGGCCGGACGGTAATCTAAAATTTCAAAATCAAAAGAAGCATACCCGGATGTTTTAGATTTTAAGTCATCATAATAACCTATCAATATCTCAAGAAGAGGAATAACTGCTTCAATCTTTTGAGATGCTCCTATGCTTTCGGAGTTTTCAATTGTCCCCCGTTTACTGTAAACCAACTCATTTATTTGTCCGAAATATTTTTGGGGAGCGAAGATCGTAATCTTCGCATACGGCTCCTTTATCTGAGACTGTGGGCTTGGACTAAATTCGGAAGGCTTATTGATGATTTTTCCGTCAATAATAAAGTTAACGGAAGGTGAGGCAGCGATAATATCAAGACCGTACTCACGCTCAAGTCTTTCCTGTGTAATCTGAGCATGCAGAAGTCCAAGAAAGCCTACGCGAAGACCTTGTCCTAAACTTATTGAGGATTCGGGAGAATAGGAAAGCGCAGCGTCATTGAGTTTTAATTTTTCAAATGCTTCTTTAAGCTTTGGGAAATCTCTGGAATCTGTTGGGAAAAAGGATAAAAACACAACTGGCCTTGGGTTCTGGTACCCCGGAAGAGGGAGGGCAGGATTTTTTTCCTGAGTTATTGTATCGCCTACATTGACAACTGATAAATCCTTTATATTTGTGACAATAAAACCTACTTCTCCTTCCTTTAACTCCTGAGTATAGTAAGGCTTGGGAGTAAGAAAGCCCGCCTGCAAAACATTTCCTTTTGCCTTTGTTGCAAGAAAAGAAATTTCATCTCCTACTCTTAGTGATCCGCCGAAAAGCCTAACTGTTGCAACTACTCCTTTATAAGGATCAAGGCTTGAGTCAAAAATCAATACAGAGAGATTAGAGTCAAGAGTCAAAGATTCGGGAGGAGGAATTTTTTTGACAATTTCATCTAAAAGATTTTTTACATTTTCTCCGGTCTTTGCTGAAACCTTTATTATCTCCTCTTCTTTAAATCCCAAATCCATAAGTTCAAAAATTGTCTTTTCGATATTTGCAGAAGGCATGTCGATTTTATTGACAATAGGAATAAGGGTAAGGTTGGCATTCATTGCAAGATTGAAATTCGAAAGAGTTTGAGCCTGAATTCCCTGTGTCGCATCAACAACTAATATCGCTCCTTCAACAGAGGCAAGAGATCTTGAAACTTCGTAGGAAAAATCAACATGCCCGGGAGTATCTATTAAATTTAGAATGTATAATTCAGAATCTATAATTTTTTTATTTTCATTCTGAACTCTAAATTCTGAACTCTGAATTCTGTATTGGAGTCTTATTGCTTTAAGTTTAATAGTAATCCCGTGTTCTCTCTCAAGCTCAAGACTGTCCAAAATCTGCTCCTCATGTTTCTGGGGAATGGCACCGCAAATTTCCATGATTCGGTCAGCAAGTGTTGACTTCCCGTGATCAATATGCGCTACAATCGCAAAATTCCGAATGTGATTCTGATCCATAGCAAGAATTATACCAAACCTAGATGCAAACGTGATGAATTAATATTTAATCTGTAAATCTAATGATCTGAATCATTAGATTAAATTACTTCATTGGAAGTTTTAAATATGGGGTACTAAAACTTAAACAAGTCATTCAGAAGAAAGCTTATCTTCTTTTAAAAATTATTCGATTATTTTTTTAGAATAGATCTCGATATCTTCTTCCTCGAAATATATTTTGAAATCATCAACAGAACTCTTTTTATTCATAGTGGGAAAATTATATCAGAGAGCGAGGATTATATCACGCTCAGCATTTTATCGATTCTCTTAATTCTTTCCTTGAGAGTTCCGCTTAATAATTCAAATGGAATTTGAGATTCTTTAAAAAACTCTAAAAATGCGTTGTGAAAAGCTTGTCTTGTATCTTCATCTTCCTGCCGGACTTCATCTTTTTCATATGAGATACCAGCAGGATCCAAAAGAAAAAACTTATGGTAGGTGGGGAGCCAAAATTTAACTCTTTCCAATAATTCATTTGCTCCTTTTATATTTCCTGTGGATTTTACATAAACCACTGCATCTATTACAGACCTATCGCAGAAAATTATCTTTGCTCCTGATTTGTGTGCTTCTTGTTCTCTTGCAAGCATTATGGACTGCACCTTACCTTGGGCTTTCCTACCAAATCTTTCTCTAATGTGTGAATTTGATTTAAAAAAATCACGGGCTGCCTCATGGACAAAAGCTACGGAAGAATCCTTGCCCATTCTTTTTTTGTATTTCCAAAGAAGAGTAGTTTTTCCCGTAGCGCTTGTCCCAACAAACGCAATTTTTATTTGTTTTTTATTATTTGATGTTAAGCTCATCAAACTTTAAACCTTGTGCCGTCGAGAGTTTCTTCGGATTTTGATAGAATTTCTCTCCAATTTCCTATTCTTTTAAAAATAAGAAGGAATGTTGAGGCCTCCTTAACATCAAAAAGCCAGGTTAGAAAAAGGTAAAGAGATAAACCTGCAAAAGAAGAAATTCCTGTCAGAATCAAAAGATTAACTGTCCGAGTAGTATCAATAACCAGCTGATCCAAAAGTTTTATGGGAATATAAAGAGCAAAACCTGTAAAAAAAGTGGCAAAGAAAATTTTTGAAACTGAGAACAAAAATTCAAATTTTTTAAATCCTCCGACTTTGATATCAAAAATAATGAGGGATATCAACAAATTTAATATTGATGCTATAGAGAAAGAAATTGCAAGACTTTCGACTCCCGCGTGATAAACAAATATAAAGAGCCAACCCATTCCTATCATAAGAAAGGTTGTCAAAGCCCCGACAAGAAGAGGTGTCTTGGTATCATGGAGAGCATAAAACCCGCGGGAAACCAAATAGATTAAAGATTGTGCAAAAATTGAAATACTGAAGAAGGCAACGGTTTTTCCGGTTAAGACCGTTGCCTGCCAATCAAACTGCGATGCTCCATAGACAAGACGCACGATTGGAATTCTCAACACCAAAAGAAGGACAGAAATTGGCAAAATTAGATATAGCATTTGATTAAAACTTGTTAGAAAAGTTGTTTTAAAATCTTCAATCTTATCTTTTTCTCGCGATAGAACAGGAAAGGCAGCCTGCGCTATTGCCTGCCCTATCAAAACGACTGGGGCAAATGAAAGAGTTTGAGCATAGTCAAAAATAACGTATTTCCTTCCCGGATCGGACAGAAAAGAAACCAGAGTAACCGTAACAATTGTCCCAAGCTGAAAAATTGCAATTGATAAAGTTCTTGGCCACATAAGCTTTATAATCTGGGCAATTCCTTTCTCCCTAAAAGAAAAGACAGGATGGAAGGAAAATTTAACGCTTTTCACGAGAGGAATCTGAATCAAAACAAAAATAAGAGCTCCTAGAATTACACCATAGGCAGCGGAGAAAATTCCGGCCACAGGATATAAGGTCACTATTGCTATTATGATCCCTAAGTTATATAAGGCAGATGCGATGCCTGGAATAAAAAAATGATTATATGACTGAAGAACTGCCGAGAAAAAACTTCCTACTATAAAAAGAAGCTCCCCTACTATTATTATTCTCATTAAATTTGCCATAAGAACAAGCTGTTCATTATTGAAACCGGGAGCCAAAATTTTTGAAAAATTGTAAGAAAAAATAAAAAGAACAATCGCAAGAACAGAAAAAGCTATAAGACCAAAGGTAAGAAGGCTCGAGGCTATTCTATGAGCCTTATCATATTCGCCTTTCCCCAAATAATCAGAAAAGACCGGAATAAAAGCAGAGGAAAGGGCACCTGCTATGATCAGCTGGAAAAGAAAATCGGGAAGTTTTGATGAAGCCAAATAGACTCCCAAAGTGTTAGAAGCTCCGAATATTGCAACAAGAAGCCTTTGTCTGACAAGCCCTAAAATCTGAGACAGAACTATTGTTGCCATTATTATAAAAGCTGCTGTTAAAATGTTTGTTTGTCTTCTAAGAAGTAAGTTGAGGCCTGTTGCGAGAATATTGCGAGCCATTGTGTTTTATAGTATAGCATGGTAAAATCTGCGCATGCCAGTAACAAAAAGTGCAAAAAAGAAGCTAAAACAAGACAGAAAGAGAAGAGAACAAAACAAAAAGTTTGAAGAGCTTCTGAAGACAAAATTAAAAAGAGTCAAAAAAAATCCCTCTGAAAAAACAATACAAGAGGCAATAAAATTAGTTGATAAGGCAGCAAAGAAGAGATTGATTCATAAAAATAAGGCCTCAAGAATTAAATCTAAACTTTCAAAACTTCTTGCCCTGAAAACTCCAAAGAAAGCTTTACCAAAAGCTTCCAAAAAAACAAAAAAATCCAAGGCAAAAAAGGCGTAGTTTATCTTTGACAAAACCCCCGAAAATCCCTAGACTAAAGTTGTAATGCCTAAAAAATTTTATCCCTCTCTCAATCTTTTAAAGGATAGGGAAGAAAAATTCTTTGATAGATTTATAAGTTGGGCACTAACAATAGGACGCCTCGTTGTAATTCTAACAGAAATAATTGCACTTTCAGCATTTATTTATAGATTTACTCTGGATCGTCAGCTGATTGATCTTCATTCCCAAATAAAACAGAAAGGAATTATTGTTTCTTTTTTAAAAAATAAGGAAGACACATATAGAGACCTGCAGGGAAGACTTTCAATAACTTCGGCTTTTTCTGATTCAGCCAATAGAAAGGTAAAAATTCTTGAAGATATTATTGGATTTGCTCCTTCGGGAATGAGTTTTAATCGAGTAGATATTTTAGAAAACAGAATAAGCGTTGACGCAAATTTTCAATTTATATCTTCACTAAAATCTTTCGTTGATTCCTTAAAGACCTATCAAAATGTAGAAAGTATAAGTATAAATAAGATAGACAATCGGCTCTCAAGTGCTGTAATTACGGTTAATATTACAGCCGATTTAAAGAAGTGAAAATGAAACTAAGCATAGAAAACATTCTTGGAGGAGTAAAGGCAAACAAATACCTTAAATTTATCCCGGATATTAAAAGGGAGAAGACTCAAAGAATTTCAACCATTGTGCTTTCGCTATTGGCTCTTTCTTTTTTCTCTCTTTTTGCAATAAATCCGACTCTTTCAACAATTGCAAATTTAAGAAAACAATTATCAGACAGTAAATTTGTTGATGAGAAACTCCAAGGAAAAATCATCAATCTTTCCTCACTCTCCCAAAAATATAATTTACTTGAGAGCGATATACCAATTGTTTTTGCGGCAATTCCCAAAGAGCCTGAAGCTCCAACTCTTATGGGTCAAATACAGGCTCTGGCACAAAACTCTAATATAAAAATTGAGAATGCCCAGACTTTTCAAGTTGAAGCAATAAATAAAGACAGAAGTTCAAAAGAGTACATATCTTTTCATTTTACTATTCAGGGACAAGGTTCCTTCAAGGATACTCTTGATTTTCTTTCATCTTTAGGAAATATGCAGAGGGTAATATCCCTTGATACTATTTCGGTTGGTAAAAAGATTAATCAGGAAAATCTTTTGCAGATAGGAATCAAAGGGACTGCATATTTTAAAGAGTGATTATGAAACAAAGAGATCTTCTTTTTCTTTCCATATCAACGTTCGTTTTAATAATTGCCTGGGTGGGATTCAGCATTTACCATAATTCGGTTGCTTCAACAATCTCAGAAAAAGTTGCAGAGAAAATAGCTCCCATAAATCCAACTTTTGATACAAAAATTATAAATCTGATAAAGGAAAGAGATGCAATTGTTCCTCTTTGGGAAGGAAGGGAAGCTTCCGAGAGCTCTCTGACACCTCCTGAAGAACCAGCAACAAATCCCGATCAAGAACAAGCTGGTGAAACACCATGAGAAATACAATCTGGCAAAAAAGAATTCCAACGCTTCTTGGAATACTTTTTATAACTATAGGCATTGGAATAACAACATACCTTATTAAAACGGGCGTATTGTTTACAACAAAAGCAGGACCCTCCGAAGATCCTCACAATGTCCGAATAACAAATATCACAGACAGTTCTTTTACAGTATCCTATACAACAGCGAATAAAGTTGTAGGTTCTGTCAATTACGGCAGGGATCAAGATCTTTCACAAATAACGCTTGACGATCGGGATGAAAACGGAACAGTATCAAACTTTTCGATTCACTATATAACAGTTAAGAATTTGGAGCCTCAAACAACGTACTACTTGTCAATTAACTCCGGGGGAGAAACATTTACCCAAGATGGATCTTTGTATAGAATTCAGACAGTCTCTCCTATTCCGCGTCTTGGAGAAGAGGATAAATTAATAAGCGGAAAAATTCTTTTTCCCGATTCATCCACAAGAGAAGCCTTAGTTTATATATCGGCAGATGAAACAAACACTATATCAACCTTAGTAAAAGAAGACGGCACCTATTCTATTCTTCTTAATTTATTAAGAGGCAAGGACATGTCTTCCTATTATAGTTTGTCAGAGCAAACTCCCTTTCGCATGTTGGTTGAGGGGCAAAAAGAGTCGTCAAATGTGAGATTTAATATTCCTCCATCAGGCGCTCTTCCCGACATAGGTTTAGGGAATGAATATGATTTTACTTCCGAAAACTTACCCGAAGCTACTCAATCCGCGGCAAGTATTTTTTCATCCTTAGATCTTCAGGGACAAACTTCCCCAATGCCAAAAATTTCAATCCCCAAGGAAAATCAGACATTCACCGACAATCAACCCAAATTTACCGGCACTGCTGTCCCGCAAAGTTCTATTGAAATAGTTATTCACTCCGATGAAAACATAAGAACACAGGTTACCGCGGACCTTAGAGGAAATTGGAGCTTTAGACCCTCCTTACCCCTTTCTCCAGGAGTTCATACTATTACAATAATTGCCAGAGATGCGGGGGGAATATTGCGAACAATTACTCAGTCCTTTACTATTTTTGAATCAGGAACACAAGTTGCAGAGGCAGCTACCCCATCTGCTACCCCTGTGGTAACCATCACTCCAACACCCACCCCGACTATGCAACCTACTCCTACAACAGTGATCATAACTCCGACTCCAACAACGCCACCTCAAGTGACAATTGTCCCCTCTCCCACAATACCTCCTCCCGGAAACTCATCTGCTCTGCTTTTGGGAATATTGGGCGTAGGACTTTCTGTTTTAGGTTTCTTTATATTACTTCTGTCTAGGGGCGCTTCTTCCTTATGAGGATAGCAATTGCGGGAGTCGCTCTTTTGCCCACCTTATAAACCTGGTATCGATTTTAAACTTTACTTAAAATCTAAATAAAAAGCGTGTATAATCTTCCAGTATTCTTACAATTTATGAGAAAAAACAAACTTAATGTTTTTTTAATATTTTTTTTAATATTTATAATTACGTTTTTTATCTATTTTATTACTTCTCCAAAAAATACTTATTTTGATTATTTTACAAGACTTGCATATGCTTTTATTAATCATAGACTTTATCTCACAGAACACCCCTCATGGTTAAGTGAATTAATTCCAATAGGAGGGGGATATTTCGTTGTCTATCCCCCTATGCCAGCAGTGTTACTTGTACCTTTTGTTATTTTTTTAGGTGCAGGTATTTCTCAAACTATTTTTTCTATACTTATTGGAAGTATAAATCCGGTTATATTATATAGCCTTCTCACAAGAATAAAAATAACTACTAAAACAGCACTCATTGCTACGGTTTTCTTTGCATTTGGAACAAACTATTGGTTTTTATCCAGTATCGGCTCTGCCTGGTATTTGGCTCACATTGTTGCAATCTTTTTTCTTTTGCTGGCCATAAGAGAAACTTTTGGTAAACAAAGATTGCTTTTAATAGGCTTACTTTTGGGAGCAAGTTTTTGGTCAAGGTCAACGATAATTTTTACTCTTCCCTTCTTTCTTTTTTATATGAAAGGGAAATTCTGGCCTCTTAAAAAAGATTCATTCCAAAATCTCATAATTTTAGCTCTTGGAATAGGTTTTTTTGTTTTTCTCGACGGAATTTATAATTATTTAAGGTTTCAAAAAATTAGCCCTCTTTCTCCCTATGAAATGGTACCCGATTTACAAAAAACAGAAGCAATGAGAAAAGGATTATTAAGCTTTGCAAATATACCAAAACATATAGACGTAATGTTCTTGAGATTACCGAAAATCCAAAACTCCTGGCCTTATGTAATTCCATCCCTATATGGAATGGCAATTTGGTTTACTTCCCCCGCGATTATTTTAATTTTTAGGGCAAAAAAAACTCTTTTAATGTTTGCCTGCTGGACCGCAATTATTACCACTTTTTTTATGATATCTCTTTGGGCAGAAGCCGGCTTTTCTCAATTTGGCTATCGGCTTGCTCAAGATTTTATGCCCTTTATAATCATCTTAGTTGCTCTAGGAATAGGTCAAAAGCCGGGGAAAATTGTTTATTTTCTTCTCTTAATTAGTATCTTAATCAACCTTTGGGGAGTTATAATGATTAACTTTCTAAATACCTGGGTAATTTAATTAATAAACTTTAACCTACTTCCAGCTCGTAAACCAAAAATAAGAATCGTACCAACTGGTGCATCCCTGAGGATTTATACACCGAGGTATATGAATTGCCGTCCACAAAGGAAAGAAATAAACAAATAAAACTAACAACAGAGAAAGAAAAGTTATTACGAATGCTTTACCGATTTTTTGAAACAAAAGTTTATTAAGAACATAACCCGTTGCAATTGCCAAAAACGGAACTGCCGGCATATAATGATAATAAAACATAATTCTCGGAGAACCAACCCATGGCAGAAAAAACCCAAAATATCCAATAAGAACTACTGCGATGCCTAAAGTCCTTTTTCTAATGAATTCAAAGAGAAGAAAAATAACTGATACTAACCCAAACCACATAAAAAGCGGGTTGCCCAAGTTATAAATACTGGCGATCGTATTATCTTTGTAATCTACATAAATCCAAACCGGACGAAGATCAAATACCCATTGAGCCGGGGTTGATTGGGATGGATGATGTGCCTTAAGACGTGTATGGTACCAATATATCTGTTTCTGCAAGCCAATAAAAGTTTCCGTGTTAAAAACTGACGGGTTGTTTCCGGGAGGAGTATGTTTTCCGGTAAAAAATGGCAAATAAACAGCTAAATAAACAAGCAAGGGAATAATTAAAAAGAATAAAGGCGCTGCTATTAAATTTTTAATAGCGATTCTTTTGGAAATATTTTTTTTCCTAAGCTTTAAAATAAGCTCACCTATATATATTATGCCGATTATTTCTACTCCAAAGAGTCCAGTCCATTTTGAAGCGATAGAAAGTCCCAACGACAAGCCCATTAAAAATTTTCGGTTGTATAAGAAAAATAAGAAAGCGAGCAAAATAAAAAATAAAAGATACATATCGTTCATTGCAATACGCGACATAACAAGAAGCAAACCATCTAAAGAAGCGGTAAGAGACGCAAATAATGCAATTAAACGGTTTTTAAAAAGTTTATAACTAATTAAGTAAATAAGAACTATTACGCCAAAACCAAAAAGGGCTGAAAAAAATCTCCATGCAAAAGCATTATCTCCAAAAATAGACATTGCAATTACCATAAATTCTTTAGCTAAAGGTGGATGCGTCCATTCATACGCAAATCCTTTCGGAGGAGTGTTCCACCATTCCCACGCAGCCGGATTGCCCTTGAACATTTGTTCTGCGGTAAAAGCATGGTAAACTTCGTCAAACATATAAGTACTTGGTACATTTAATCTTAGGAGGCGGGTAAAAAATGCAAAGGCAAAAATTATAATTTCGGGAAGCCAGTTTGTTTTGCTTAAGATTTCTTTAATTAGGTGTTTTACTTTTAATGTGATTACTTTTAACATATCGCTTATTTTTAATAAATAACCGTTGATTTTTAAAATAAACTACAATCATAATACCAAAAACAGTAAGTGAAATTATAGAAAAAATCAATTTATAACTTGAGGATATGTCAAAGAGAATGTTTTTCGAAGCTATAGGGTTATTGTAGATAACGTTGTAGTAATAATATGAATAAAAGAGATTAATAAAATTTACAATTGTAAGTATAATGTAACTTGCTATTATAATTCTTGATTTTAAAATACACGCTGAAATAATAAGTAACGCAAAGACTGGAAACAAGTGACGTTCATGAATGCGGGTCAAAAACAAAAAGAACCCAAATGAAGACAGTGCGCTGGCAAAATAATCTAGCTGTGTTCCTATTCTTACCTTTTTTCTTAAATAAGGAACAAGAATAATACAGAGAACAAATACATATAAAATGTAACTCCAAGTATGGTATGGTAAGTTAAACCACATAGTAGTATCCGGCTTCCACCAACCAAATAAAGCCCAAAAATTATATGCGTTAATAGAAGTGTAAGGATAAGTGTTAACCGCGCTAAGAAAGTGTTTAAATCCTCCAAAAATTGGGTCCGTTGGAAAAAATGGAACAGAAATAAGAAAAAAAACAAGAAAAGTTAATAATAATGCGGACACATTTTTTTTTGCCGAAAAACTTTTTATCAATCTAATTAAAATAATCGGAAAAGCCGATAAATTTAAGGGTTTTATAAGAAAAGACAATGTATTTGCTATTGACCACTGTTTAATATTACGTCTCTCTTCCAATTGATAAAGGGAGTATATAAATAGAAAAGTGGGGATTGCATCTATTTGTCCCCAAACAGAACTGTTAAAAACAGTGCTTGGATTAACCAAATACAGAAGGCTGCCTACCGTAGCCCATTTCTTTGAATATTTATTTATAATGACAAAAATTGTATATGCCGTTAAAATATCAAAGATATTGCTGATAACTTTTATGTAGATTTCGAAAGTAATTGAAAAAATAGCAGCTTTGCCAAAAATCACAATAAAGATCTCTGAAAGAACCCACAACAAAAAATAGTAAAAAGGTAAATAATCCGCAAAAAAATTGGATGTATAAAAATTAAGAGGACCTACGTCAACAAGCCTAGTCGCCCATGCTTGCCAATCATTCATATCTATTTTAAAACTTGGTTGAGTAAATAAAAATATTCGAATAAGTAAAATAAGTATTAGGAATAATTTTAACAGTGGGGGTATTTTCTTGTATTCTCTTAAAATTTTTTCCATTGTTATTTAACTTTGGGGCTTTATAGAGACTGGGCAATTCTCGGTCTTAATTTCACAATCAATATATTTTTGAATCTCGGAAAAATTACTATTGCCGACTCTCGGTATAAGAACCCACTCGAAGTTATATTCTTCTGATAAATCGGGGTGAACCAAAAGCCCTGCTCTTTGTTTTTGCTGGTTTCCTATATCAATGACAATGCTTTCAGTTTTTGCTTTTTTCATCTTATTAAAAAGTCTTATGAAATCGTCAAACTCTTTTTCTTTTATATCGGTATCTATGCTTTCTTTAAGAATATCGTATAGACCTATAACCTTTGCAGGATTTACCAAGCTTTGAAGAGAAAAAACTTTATCTTTAAAAGCTTTTATGATTTTTTCCTGCCTTTTGCTTCTTGCAAAGTCTGACCCTTCCTCCCCTTGTCCATGACGGGATCGAACAAACATAAGAGCGGTTTTGCCATCCATACGCTGAAAGCCTTTACTAAAACGGATATGCATATAACGGCAAGGGAAGGCTTTAAGCTGAGACGATGCTGTTGCAAACTCCTTAAGCTCCTCCTCTGAGTGCCCGCACGGATCATCCTCCTTTCCTGTTATCGGATACTCGTAGTCATCAAATGACCGCTCAACATCAACATCAAGACCTCCCACCAGATCAACAGCCTTAACAAATCCGTCAAAATCTATCAGAAGGGCATAATCAATTGGCTGATTAATTACTTTCCTAACAGCCGCCTTTGCCAATACCAAGCCCCCTCCTTTTCTCTTGTCCTCTCCTTTGGAATAAGCCGTATTTACCTTCCCAGTTATATCAGGCACCCAAAGATCTCTTGGAATAGAAATAAGTTCAATTTTATCCCCCCCTGAAGAAAGACTTGCAAAAACTATTGTATCGGTTAGATTGGGCCCCTGATGAGCTCCGCCACCAATGCCCAAGAGAAGAACATTTACATTATGGTCAGTCTTTTTAAGATCTATTTCTCTATTGAATAACAGCTGAAACAGAAAAGGAGACAACTTTGCAATTTTAAAAACAGCTTGCCCTGCGAAAAACAAAATTATAATTCCTAAGATCAGCAAAATAATTTTTTGGGGATTTTTATTTTTACGCATTCTTTATAATTTCTACGAATTCTCGTGGATCAAGACTCGCCTGTCCTACTAACGCACCCTCTATGTTTGGCTGGGAGAAAAAAGAGGCAACATTGTCTGAATTTACACTTCCACCATATAGAATTTTTATTTCCCCAATCCGTTCTTTTATTTTACCAGCATACAAATTTGAATCTTCCGGAGAATCAGGTTTGTATTCTCCTCCGCCGCTAATCGCATCGGGGGGCTCATAAACAAACAATATTTCCTCAGATCTTCCTATAATTTGTCTTCCTCTATTAACATAAGAGTCCAATTGTGACAAATCGCTAATACAAAGAATGGGCATGATTTTGTATTCCAAAAGAAGCTTTATTTTTTCAATAACATCATCATCGTTCTCATTAAAATATTTCCTTCTTTCAGAATGACCAACAATACAATACTTAACTAATCCGCTTATCATTTGTGCTGTTACTTCTCCTGTATAAGCTCCTTCTCTAAATTTAGAAACATTCTGAGCGCCAAGCTTGAATGGCAATTTATGATTTACAATATATGATTTAAGATTTGGAAGAAGAGTAAACGAGGGACAAAGTATGATTTCTTTATATTCTATATGTGATATTTGATATTTGATATTTGATATTTCCTCAAGCCATTCCTCTGCCTCATTGATTGTTTTGTTGGATTTCCAGTTAGCTATAATAAAAAGTTTTTTCATACATTCGGTATACTCAGTATGATCTCTTCGAGCCTGAGCCTCAGAGCCGATGGCCTGAGCAAAGTCGAAGGGTCATATGTTAAAATCAATAAGCAGTTTATCTATTATAGATTATGGGTGAAGACTTTCTCAAGGATTTAAACCGAGAGCAGCAAGAAGCAGTCAAACATGCACAGGGACCTTCCATAATTCTCGCAGGAGCAGGTTCAGGAAAAACCCGAGTCCTTACCTACAAGGTTGTTTATCTAATAAAAGAGTTGGGAATTAATCCTGAGAATATCTTAATGGTCACCTTCACCAACAAAGCCGCAAATGAAATGCGGGGAAGAATCCAGAAACTTGTTCCTACGTCTCCTACGGTTGCAACCTTTCATTCTCTTTCAAGTAAAATCCTAAGACGCGATGGAATTCACATCAGCATTCCCCCAAATTTTGTCATTTATGACGAGCAGGATCAGACCGAGGCCTTAAAAGAAGCTATGCGAATTTTGGATATATCTTTTCGGGATTTTAAACCCTCATCTGTTCTTTCGACAATATCAGAGGCAAAAAACGAGCTTGTTACAGATGTAGAATATACAAGTTATGCCCACGGCTACTTTCAGGAAACAGTTGCTAGAATCTATCCTGTTTACCAAAAGACTCTCAAAGAAAATAATGCTTTGGATTTTGATGATTTAATTTTAAAAACTATTTATCTTTTTGATGAAAATCCTCAAATTCTTAAAAAATATCAGGATAAATTTCAATACATATTAATTGATGAGTATCAGGATACAAACCACGCCCAGTTTATTTTGACAAAAATGCTTTCGGGAGAATCTGGATCCCCCAATGTTTGCATAGTGGGAGATTTCTCTCAAAGCATTTATAGTTGGCGCGGAGCAGATTTTAAAAATCTTACTAAGTTTAGGGAGGATTTTAAAGATGCACAAACTTTTTCCCTTTCCCAAAATTACAGATCGACCCAGAAAATACTTGATGCCGCAGGATCCGTAATTTCCAAAAATACTTCCCATCCCGTTTTGGAACTTTGGACGGAAAATCCAAAAGGCGAAAATGTAGTTTTGTATGAAGCCCTAAACGAACACGATGAGGCAGAATTTATAGTCAATCAAATAATGGAAACAGGATATAAAAAAAGAGATCTAAAATTTTCAGATTTTGCAGTTCTTTATAGAACCAATGCGCAATCAAGGGCAATTGAGGAGGTTTTTCTTCACAAAGGACTCCCTTATATTCTTATCGGAGGAACAAGATTCTATGAAAGGCGCGAAATAAAAGATGTTTTGGCATACTTAAGGCTTTTGGCAAATCCCAAAGATAAGATATCCTTCAAAAGAATAGAAAAACTTGGCAAGGGAAGATTTAAGAAATTTGAAGAATTTCAGAAAGAATTTCTTCCCAAAACTGAAAATCTCAAAACAATTGAAATCCTTGATCTTATTCTTGTAAAAACCGATTATCTATCTTTGTATGATGAGAAGGACGAGGAAGAAAGACAAAGGCTTGAGAATATAAAGGAGCTTCGCTCAGTTGCAATAGAGTTTCCCGATTTAACTACCTTTTTGGAAAATGTTTCCTTGGTTGAACAAGAGTATTTGCCCGACCATCCCAAAAACGGAGAAAAAAAGGATGCGGTTAATCTGATGACACTTCATGCTGCAAAAGGGCTTGAGTTTCACGCAGTATTTATGGTAGGCATGGAAGAGGGGCTTTTTCCGCATTCCCGAAGTCTTATGGACAGGAATGAACTTGAGGAGGAAAGAAGGCTTTGCTATGTAGGGATGACAAGAGCTGAAGAAAAATTATTCCTGACATATTCAAGGAGAAGGTTATTTTTCGGCCAGAGAACTTCAAATATTGTTTCAAGGTTCATTTTGGAATTGCCCGAGAAAGTTATTTCGCAAAACATTAGGTTAATGACAGAAGATTCTTCGGAATTTTTATGAAGCCTCAGGATTTTAACAAAAACGTGAATCACCCGCTCCAAAGCTACGAATGGGGGAAATTCAGAGAAAAAACAGGCATTAAAGTTATAAGAGGCGGTGATTTTCAACTTACAATTCATAAAATTCCCTATCTTCCGTGGACTATTGGTTATCTGCCAAAAGGAAAGTTGCCCGATAAAAAACTTGTCGAAGAACTTAAAAAAATCGGTAAAGAAAATCACTGCATCTTGATCCAACTCGAGCCAAATGTTGAGAAAATTTCAAATTTAAAATTTCAAATTTCAAATTTAGGCATGGTGCCTGCAGCGCATCCTCTCTTTACAAAATATACTTTCATTCTAGATCTCACAAAGAGTGAAGATGAATTGTTAAAAGTAATGCATCCTAAGACCCGTTACAACATAAAAGTAGCACTTAAACACGGAGTCGAAGTTATTGAGTATGATTCAGATGAAGCTTTTAAAGCTTATTTAAAATTAACCGAGGAAACTACCAGAAGACAAAAATTCTACGCCCACACTCAAGATTACCATAAAAAAATGTGGGAGATTTTGAAATCTGAAAATGGAAAATCAATGATAAATGATAAATGGAAAATGGAAAATTTTAATCGCTTAACTGCCTATTTGCTACTTGCGAAATATCGAAAAACGAAGAACAAAAAACCAATAACTTTAGTCGCTTGGATCTTGTTTACCTTCAAAGACACTCTCTACTATCCTTACGGCGCGTCATCAACTGAACATCGAGAAACAATGGCAAGTAATCTTATGATGTGGGAAACAATAAGATTTGGTAAAAAACTGGGTCTTGCGAAATTTGACATGTGGGGAGCGTTAGGGTCCGACCCTGATCCAAAAGACCCTTGGTACGGCTTCAATAAATTTAAACAAGGCTATGGCGGAAAACCCGTAGAATTTGTGGGAAGTTATGATTTAGTTATCAATCCTGTCTTATATAATCTTTATAAAGTAGCCAACAAAATCAGATGGGCTATTCTAAAATTTAAAAAATAGCTATCCTTATGATATATATATATAATTATATGAGAAAAGAATATGGTCTCTTTATTGTTGGCGTTATTTTAATAGCTTTCTCCATAGTCCCTGCGCCGGAAGTTGTATGCATCAAATCTCCATGCGGGGGCTCAGAATATCTTTTTGGGATCATACCTAGCATTTGGGCATCCATTCTAGGAGTCATTCTGGTAATAGTATCTCTTGGTTTGATTATTAAAAAGAAACCTAAACAGTAACTCTCTTAGAATTTGTAAAGAAACAGATTATCCTTAATCCTTGATTCATAATTCTTAATTCCTAATTCATACTTACGACTCACGATCCTTGTTCCTTTTTTTAATTCTTTCTTAAACTTTGGCAAAAGTTTTTCAAGAGCTTTGGGGACAAGATAAACTACTACAACCGTTGCCTTTGATAAATCGGTCTTGAAAAAATCTTCCTGTCTTATCTCAACTTTATTTAGTAGATTATTAAACCAAACCCTAATTCTTGCTATCCAAACTCGCAGAGGATCAATCTCTATTCCAACCCCCTTAGCCCCAAACTCTTTTGCTGCTGTTATAAGAAATGTTCCGTCTCCGCATCCGAGATCATAAACAAGGTCTGACCTTGTAATCTTGGCCAATTTACAAATCTCTCTTGCAATTTTTCTATTTGTTCTCCACCACGGCGCCCATGGGCTGTCCGGCGGCCAAACCGCAGATAAAATTAATAGCAGAAAAATAATTATCAATAATAAGATCAGTTCAAGCATCCTAACTAAAATCTCAAACTCAAAGCACCAAATCCTAAATAATATTTAATTTCAAATTACCGAAACCCAAAACGGTTTAATATTTGTATTTTGTATTTTGAATTTATTTGGAATTTGTAATTTTGGATTTAAAATTTATAAACAACTTTCCCTATAATCTGTTGTCTAGATATCCAACCAATTTTCTTACTATCGAAACTGTCTTTAATATTATCTCCTTCTAAAAAACAACTGTCACTTTTTATCTTCGATATTCTTTTGATATAAGTTTTGCCCTTATATTTAAACACTGCAACATCTCCAACCTTAGGTTTTAAAAATATATAAGGGATAGGGCTTGCCAAAACTGTCTGCCCGTTTTTCAAAAAGGGCTCCATGCTGTGACCAACTACTCGAAATCTAGCCAGAAGGGAAAACATGCTTCTTAATTTTCAATTTGAAATTTGAAATTTGAAATCAATTTTGAATGCTTTAAATTTAAAAAATTTAGATTTGAATGAAAATTAGAAATTAAAAATTTAAAATTACTACTTGTGGCTTACAATTTCACCTTCCGTAGGATAGCCTGAAGAAACGCGTACAGGTTCTAAATTTTTTGTTTTATAAAATATTTCAGCAATTTGCATAGTAGCATCAAGCAATTTTTTTGCAGCATCGATATCTATATTTTGGCGTGTTTTGATAGAAAGCATAACCCCCTCTTCAATTAGAGATTTCAAATTCGGAAACTTTTTAAAATGCTCGTCTTTGAAGTAATCATTTTCCAAAGTTCCAAGCTCTTCTTCGACTAATTCCCCGTGCTCTTCTTTAACGCGAGTTAACCTTGCAATCTGGGATATAATTCTTTTTCTTTCTTCAAAATCCGGCTCTTGTCTTGAGGGCTTTAATTCATCAAGCATATTTGTCATGCGAAGAACAGTATGTGCTGCCATTTGTGCATTATGAGGATCATAAATTCCGCAGGGAATATCACAATGCGTAAACGCTGTCTGCTCCGGCAAAAATTTTGAGATTAAACTAAAAATCTTCACAGCAACCCCATTATACCACCCTCCATCAAAGATTAATAAGAAACTCGTATGAGATAAGGAAAACTTGACAGATCCGTTGATCTTAAGTTATATAGATATTATGACCAATAAGATTCTGTATTGGGGAATAGGAATCCTAGTACTTATTCTGGCCCTCGGAGGGTATCTTTTACTATCAAGACCGGGAAATTTAAAGTATCTCCAAGAAGAAAAGCAGGCCGCTCCTCTTACAAGACAGAATGCTGATTCATCCCTACAGCAAACAGAATCAAACATAGAGACTCAGTTAAATCAGGCAGATCAGGATCTTAAAGCAGCTGAAGAAGCAGATATTTCCACGCAAACACAGGAAGATTTAAGCACGATAAATGGTTTATGAGGAAAATCTTAATTGTATTTATAACATTTGCAATAGGGTTTAATTTTATTCCCACTGTCTCGGCTCAGTTTAATGTCGATAAAATCCGCGAACAGATTAATAAAGAAATAGGAAGACTCGAGAAGAAAGCAAGCACAGCCGCTGACAATCAAGAAAAGCGGCTTTCAAAAATCAAAGAGACCGCAGGAAAACTTATAGACAAGAGGGTAAATGATCTTAATAAACTTTTGACAAGAATTGAGAATGACAAAAAATTATCGACAGAAGAAAAAACAACTCTTAAGGCCGGGATTCAGGCATCTATAGATGGGCTAGCGGCACTTAAAGCCAAAATTCAGGCAGATACCGATATTGATACTGCAAAACAGGATACAAAAACCATTATTACAAGCTACTATGTTTACAAAATTTTTATCCCAAAAATCAGACTCTCGATTGCAATAAGCACTCTTGAGGAATTGTCGACAAACTTATCCTCCTTATCAAATGAGATACAAAATCTTATAGATACCCTCAAAAACGAAGGCAAAGATGTGTCAAGCTTAGAACAGCTTCTTGATGATATGACCTCAAGAATCCAAGCCATAAATACAACTCTTTTAAATGACAAAACAAAGCTTGCCTCTATAACTTTATCAACATCTGATGCAACTCCTATTTTCGTTGAGGTAAGGCAAGATTTGGCAAAAGTGAGAAGCGAATTTGCCAAGATAAGATACGATATAGCTCAAATGAGGGCAGACTTCAAGATAGTTTTAAAAACTTCAAAAGGCGCTTCCGTGACTCCCTAGCTTTTGCGCATAAAATCAAGAACTACCGAAACTGCCATTAGCACAACTCCTATCCAAACATTTGCCAAAGACGGGATAAGTACCGCAATCAAAAGCCCCAAACCAAGCCCAAACAAACTGTGTATTAACACATGGGGAGTAAAACACTCTTTCATTTTTGCATTCATAAAATAATCACACCCCCTCCAGCTCCAGAGCTTTAAAATAAACTCAATAACAACATCTTACTTGGCACTGCAGATCTTACAGTCCTTCATGTGGGTTGCAGCAATATAAACCGCTGAAAGACCTACCAGAACATAAACAAGCTTTGTCAGACCTGAACCTGCTCCCAAAATTAAAGCTACAACATCAAGATTTAAAAGACCGACCAATCCCCAATTTAATGCACCTATAATTGTAAGAGTAAAGGTTACCATGTGAAGCGCTTTCATCCTCATCACCTCCTTTCTCTTCTATCTTAGGCATATTCTTAAAAAATAATCAAGGGATCAACTTGACTTAGTTTGTACAAGCTGAAAATAATTACCCTCCGGATCCTCAAAAGTCGCTATAAATCCGTAGTCTTCAACATGATATATATCCTGAACTAACTTGACTTTCTCCTTTTTAAGCTTCCTGACATCTTTTTTAATATCGTCCACTTCAAAATTAATTATAGTCCTTTGCGGATTCTTGTTTTTTCCTTTCACCTCCGAGTGGTCTATAATATAAAGATTGCTTCCGCTTTTCATCTCAAAAACATAAATTGATTCATCGTGCTCACCCATTATTCCTTCAAAGCTTACCTTAAGACCGATTTTTTTCACATAGAAATCCGAAAGCTTCGCAGCATCTGATGAAAAAAAGTTTATTCCTTCAATTCCTTTTATCATATTTCACCCCCTTTCCTTGGAAGATTTATTATGTGCAAGGATTTATATTCTGTCAATATGTCTTTTTTACTTCAGGGCCCAAATTGTAGCCTCTTTTATAAATTTGAGATTAAATATAAGACGATTATTTGGAGGCAAGATTAAAGACTGAAAAATAACTATTCATTGTCCCGCATCCGTACTGCCATTTACTATTTAGGATATTTTCTCTGTGTCCTGCCGTTGATTTTGCCCACCCCTCATTTACTACATAATCAGGTGTCCTCTGATCACTTGATGAAAAAGTTACCTCCCCCATTGATTTAAATTCTGACTGGGATTTGAAATATTTATCAAACCCAGCATGATTATCAAGACTTCCAAGAGAAATTAGTTCACTCAATCTGCTTTGTGAAATAGAGCAAAGAGTTCCGCTTGACAACAATTCTGAAATGCCGTTTGATCGCCTGAAAGCATTCACCGAGTTTAATAAATCAGAAGAACTTGAAGGCTGATTATTGTTCTCTTCTTTGCCCAAAATAGGAGGGGCTATGGGGGTCGGCAAAAAACTATTCGGAGTTCTGGTTGGGATTGGAGTTGGGATTAAGGCTGGAGTCGGGGTTGGAATTATTTTAAACTCGGGGACATCCACTTTTGATTCTGAAGCGGCCTTGATTGATTTTTCGATTTTCTGATCCCCTGTTGAAAAAGATACTAGAGCAAAAAACAAAAGGATAAAAAGGGTTGAAGAAATTCTGGGAAATTTACTTAAAAATTTTACTGCTTCTAAAAATATTTCTTTTGAAAAATGGGCAGTTTTAGACATCAATATCCCAAAATAGATTTTCTGTTGTTTGACGGGTTACTGTCCGGCTTGGTTTTAAGATGAGAATTGATAAATTTTCCTGTCGCCTTTCTTATGTATCCACTCTGAAGATAAAGCATGCCACCGTTTTTATATTTCCTGCGAGTTTTTCTCTTGGGCAAACGGGATGGGGCTTGTTTGCCAACCATATATTTTATAATAACAACCTATAGAATATTTTGCAAACAGGTTATTTAATTGCTCCTCCTCCCGGATCCCACCTTCCATGCTCATCCCGGGTATTTTTGGTCCTTTTACTCAAGATAAAATTCCCTTCTCCATCATGGCAAAAGAAAACTACCCCAACACCAATATATTCAACTCCCTCTTCCATCTCTTTGACCCTTCTGATTCTTGCAAACTTACTATAACTATTTAACCAGCTCCTTAAGGTTTTTTGGGAAACCGCGCAAAAGCAAAAGTGCAAGGGGTGCTCCCCAATTTGTCCATCTTTCTACAAAATCCCATATCGGCTCTCCCACCAATGGCCTTACAAGTGCGGTCCAGAATCCCCAAAAGACAGCCCATAGAAGCGCCAACTTAACAGGCTTTACCAAAACAATAAGTGCTATTAATAAATCCAACAAACCTATAAGAACCAGAAGTTGAGAAGCCATGACATTATCCGCACCTGTTAATTGCTGGACCCATCCAATCCACTGCTTTTTTCCCTGAAGGGCAAAAGTACCGTGTCCTAAGAATTCTCCTGCGACTACTATTCGTAAAACCCATTGAACTTTATCATTATTCATTTTTCAATCGAGTCTGACTCGATTTTCACCTCCCTCCCTAATTTTATAAATTCGGTTATGGTCTTAGCCATGATGATGCGGAGATAACTAAAAAGATTCCAGATGCATTCAGGATAAAGGATAAGATTAAAAATTTGTAAGTTTTCATTCTTGAAATACCCATCAAACTTACTCCAATCTCATCCGGAAGAGGAGATGCGATAATTATTGCTCCGAAGACAGGAAACGTCCAGCTGAAGTATTTTGTGTGGAGAATCCTTACGAGATGATTGTTGTGATCTATATGATTATAAATAGCTTTTAATTCCCCTGCCAAATTATCTCTTACAAATCGGAAGATTGTAAAATCTCCCAATACTGCTCCGAGTCCTGCAAAAATTCCAATTTCAACCGGAGATAATTTTTCCGAAAGAACAAGTAGAATCACACCACCCGTTGCTACTGTAAAAGTTGAAACGAATAAAATTCCGGCTATAAAAGCTCCTATATAACCTAAGTCCCCCAAACCCAGAAGAAACTGATGAAATGATTCCAAACGGAAAAGGATTACGGCAATTATCAATGAAACGCCTAGGAGAGATAAATTTTTATACTTTAAGTGCTGCCAAAAATTAACCACATCAAGGGTTAACAAACTATTTTTTGCTCTTTACAAGAACATTTGCCGAAAGAGCAAAAAAACCTGCGACAACAAGAGCAACGATGCTTGCCCACATTGGGACGACCCAGTTGCCCAAAGTTGCCTGCCAGCCAAAGATGAGTCTTAAAAGATGAAGTATGGCAATACCTGCAAAGACTATTCCTGAAAATTGGATATATCCTTTCCCTTTCATTTCCTCACCTCCTTAAAATACCTGTATTCCTAGAATAGAACTTTTTAATTACCTAAGTCAACTCCTTTAGTCTTAGGTAATTTTCAATATTTTTCCTATAACAAGCCCTATTGCTGTGGTTATTCCACCAAGGCTCAATATCTCAAAAGCGCTAGGAATAGGATTGACTTTTACCATTTTTGCTTTAAGAAAACCTAGGATAAAAAGACCAACAAGAGCAGATATTACGCTTATGCTGGCAGAGGCAGGAAGCGGAAAAATAACAACCGGGATAACAGGAACAAGCCCTCCTAGAAAATAAGAAACAAACATCAAAGAACCGACAATATAAAGATTGTCTGTATGTCTTCCTGTTTTGTCCATCTGATGAACTGATTTCTCGCTCTGGTATTGTCCGACTCCCATTGACAGAGCTTCTACAATTATTGTGACTATTCCCGCAAGAACTACCGTATCTTTGTGATTGGATCCTGCAGCAACTCCTGCCACAACTCCTGTTGTTGAAACTAGTGCATCCTGGAAACCAAAAATAATGCTTCTTAAATAATCTTCATGAATATCTTTAAACATAAAATTATTATAACAGAAGACAAAGCGGTTGCTGCCTATTCAACAATTATATACCCATTCATTATGGCTTCATGGGCGGAACAATGGTAAGGATAAATTCCGAAAGTACTAAAAGTTAAAGAGTAGGAATCTCCCTTTTTAAGAGCTTTTGAATTTTGATTTGGATAATAAGTATGGGCCGGATGTGAATCCGTATTTACATAATGCTCCGCCTCATCATCATTTACCCATGTTACTCTTGTTCCCTTGTTTATCTTAATGTCCATCGGCACAAACTTAATTTGTGACATACTAATTGTTACTTCTTTCTTGTCTGTCATATCCTCAAATGAAGATTTTAAATTTTTATCTACAGCAAATTGAAAATGCCCATCATGACAAGTCCTATCCGGCCAGCAAGCATTGTAGAAAACAGTATAAGTTCCATCCGGGGAATTGGGATCCATATTTCTTCTCATTGAAAGTTTGTTCCCGTCAATTACTGTCTCGCCTACGCCGTAATCTTTTCCATCTTTTTCAATTTTTATTTCGGAAGGTTTTGCCAAATCAAAGTTAAAATTTATAACAACATTCACAGGAGCTCCCGCAAGAGTTAAGGCATGCTCCGGGGCATTGCTTTCATAATGAGCGCTTTTTTTAGGAGTGGCAAAAGAAGCAGAGGAAGAGCTTTCTTGGGAGGAAGTATTAATGGCTGGGGTTGGTGATGAGGGTCTATTCAAAAGTAAATAACCCCCTCCAAAAACAACCGCAACTGCTGCTATCAAAATTATTACCCTATTCATCCAGTTTTTGTTGTACCTTTTTTAAAAAACGCTGTCAAACTCTATTTTCGTTTATTGATATGGTTCTCACGAAGAAATTATAGCAGCCTAATTTAGGCTATTTTGATACTAATTCTCTGGTATTTTCTTAAGTTTACTCTTTTTTGTCTCTCGTCGGTATTCTTTATTCTTAATGCGGTTTCCCTGTCTATTCTATCCTGGCATTTTTTATCAAGACATCTATATTCTTGGGTCGTGACAGGCGTTCTTGATCCTTCAATCATTTCAATTTTCTCCCGAAGCAATATTAATCTCCCACTACACTGAGCACAATATCTCATATTTTTGAAGTATGTTTTTAGGACATGGAATTAATAGATAGAGGAAACTAAAAAGGGGCCTTTTTTAATTAGATCTAGAATTAATTCCTTTCTAATTGTACCACATTTTGGGAAAAAATTCCGGGGGGATTAATATCAAATTTTTCTTGAAGATTTCAGATCGGAATCTTGAGAAACTTCACGACTTTTTACGAAAACAGGAGACCCAATGGCACCCTCCATCTTCATGAAAAAATTATAGCAGGCGTGTCCTATTTTTCTATTTTAAGAATTTCAAAACCTTTCCTAATTGCATTTCCTTCATCGTCATTATCTGCAAAATAATTACCAATCTCATTTTCCGAGATCCACTTGTAATCTTCGTGATCTTTTTTTCTAATTCTGATTTCCTGACTGGGATTCTTCATCTTAGCTAAATATAAAACTTCAATAACATGATCGGAATCATTGTTCATAATATAAGTAAACTCAAAATACGGCTTTCTAAGTATTATTTTCATATTAAACTCTTCCTGCATTTCTCTTTTTAAACATTCCTCCAGTGTTTCGCCAAATTCAACATGACCACCGGGCAATTCCCATTTTCCGGGCAAAAAAGATTTAGTCTTAGCGCGTTTGCCAATCAAAGCTTTTCCGTCTTTGTAGAGAAAAACACATGCAGTTATTATTTGCCTCTTCATGAAGCAATTATAGCAGGAGAGAAATTATTAAAATCCTAGTTTTTTGTTTACGAGGATAAATCTTATTTTTCTGTCCAACATTGGATTTTCTCCTTTAAAAATCAGAATTTTGTTAAGTGAGGTTCCCGATCCGTATTTTTGCATCATATGTTCATTTTCAAGCGGAACTACATATTCCTCCAAACGCTCCATCGCGGCTTTTAAAGATGGCACGATCTTCTGGGCTCCGACAACAAATATAAGATTTTGCGAAGTAGAGGCTATATGAGGCAACTGGCTTGCGGTGTTTGAGGCAACTATAAATTCTCCATTTTCTAAAAGAGCGTGAACACTCCCCAAATAGTAATCAGAGAGCGCGGCTTGTTTGCGAAGCATTGATTGCTTGATGGGATCTTTTTCCTCAACGATTGCTTTGTGTATGTTATTCCATCTGTGCTCTCCGGACTTAAGATAATCAACGAATCCTATTTGCTCAAGCGTAACCGAAGATCCATTCATAACTGAAGCGCCCTTCGGAATTAGTTCTTTAATCTCTGATAGCGCATCCTCTGCTTTTTCTACAACAAAGACCTCATACCCCTTATTCTCAAGCGAAGATTTTGTTCTTTCAATTGTACTTCGGTCTGCTAACTTACCCCAATTATTTTTCATATTAACTATGTATTAGATCCTTAAATTAGGAAGAGTTCCCAAAGAAGCTCTATTTGCGTCGCTTGCTTTTTTTATTAGCAAGCATTTCGTATTTTATCGCAAGTCTTTTTTTGGTTTTATATGAGTGGGTTCTTTTCATTTTCCCAACTCCTGTATCTCTTTTTGCCATAGATACAATTATACTATTTTATAAGCAGCATTACTAAGACTAAAACCAAACCAATCGATGTCACTGGTAAAGTGATCTTCCCTAATGTGATAGCATAAATGTGATGGCAATAAAAAAATACCCCCTACAAGCTTTTGTAAGATGGAAGCACGTGTTTGGAAAAACGTATTTAATCATCGTGCCTATCGCCGCATTACTGGTTGCTGCTGTCCTTTTTATCCTGCAATCCAGTAATCTGAAGAGTTCTATGGCGGAGTTTACCGGGGAAATCAGCGGGCTTGCGCCATTAACCAATGGTACCGCCTCACGAAGCGCAATTATTAATATTGTAGACCCAGGTACAGCACAACTTATTGTCGGAAAAGAAGTTAAAGATAATCTTTCTTCATACCAAATAAAAGCCTCTCCCGGCTGGAGGATGGCAATCCTGAAAGTGTGGGATTTTGACAGCAAAAAAATGTATGTTGGCGCAAGCAGGGCTTTTAATGTTTCAGAGGGGGAAACCTATAAGGCAAACATTGTAGTTAAAGAAACAGGAACCTTCAATGATATTTCCGCTGCAGTGTCTATTAAACCCGCTATCTTCGATATCTTTCATACGCTCTCCAAAAGTTTAATTGCCTATGCGGCAGAAGAAAAACCGGTTCTCGTTGTAATCCACAAGCCCGGACCACACGGGCCATATTCATTCGAGGTATCAGTTATTGAGACAATCTTGGCTATTGATGGCAATTATGTGCAAGCGATCGACGAACAATCATTGGGTGTGGTCGGAGAAGAGCGCAACTTGGAAAGCCTTACTCCGGATGCTTACGGCGACTTTACACCCCGCAACCCGAATTTCGTTGTGGAACTGGATATAAAATTTAAAGTTAACTGGCCGGTAGTGACAATTTCGTTAATAAATGTGGGAAATCAGGAAGTAATCTGGAAAGATACAACAGATTCTAGAGTAGAGACGAAGGCTTATGGTTTTAGTAATGTTGTTGAGCTTGCCGCGGACAAATTAGTTAAAAGTCTTAGCGGAAAAGGTCCTAATCCGGTGCAGTTTCCCAAATTTACTCCATCAGTCCCAAAACCGGTGAAGTCTCCTGCAGAATGGGGGGCAAGGATGCGAAAAGCACTCGGTCTGGACAAGCAATCCGAATCCGGTACGGGTGTAGCTGGGCCCCAGACGGGCTCAGGGCCTCAATCACCGCCGCCTCCAACCACAATTTCTCCCTGTGATTTTAATGGCTTTATCAGCTGTAGAGATAAGTTCAATTTGCAGGGTTGTATAGATGCATGTCCGTTGGTTAATAAAACGTGCCCTGAAGGTACATCTCCTGATACGGAATGCAAAGAAACAGACGGGGAATGTTCAAATAAGTGCTGGAACCAGGGAAGCTCTCATGGCTCCCAGTGCGCGGCTATGAACCACTGTTCAATGAAAGAAGTTGAGGATCGTCTGCGCGCACAATAAAAAATCCATTAATGCTCCTCCGGGAGGATTCGAACCTCCGACCAATCGCTTAACAGGCGAGTGCTCTACCACTGAGCTACAGAGGAAGGTGAAGATATTTTACCATTTAAGATCACCAAAATCCATATCTTGCTTCATTTATAATTGCCCCGTGAATTTGAAATCTTGTTATTTTTTATTTCTATTTTGAGTTAAAGTGACCAAAAATGCTATAGAAAACGGAATAATATAAAGAATTCCTCCCCATCCCAGCCAGTTTGTATATTGTCTTACCGTCTCGTTTGTTTTGTCAATAAAGTTAAAATCTAAGATATACCACAGCTGTATATTTTTGATATGCATTACATATTCGTGGAAAATTTTTGGGGCAGCAATAGAAAATACAATAAACAGCCAGACTGCTTTTGATTTTGAAATAATTTGTCGGCCAGAAATCTTTAAAAATATAAGAGACCAGATAAAAAAGTTCTCAAAAACATTGGGAAAGAAAAACAACAGAGGTTTTATGTTAAAAATAAAAAAGAGGAGTACCCCGCTTGCCCGCAAAAAATAAAAAAATACCGCGATTTTTTTTGCAAGAATATCTTTCCAGCGGTTTACCGTAACTGCGGCAATGGTCAGATAGATCATGTCCATTACCTTATCCCAAGTCTGGTAAAAATCATAACTGAAGTCTTTTGATGTATGTAGAAAATCCCAATCATACCCGTCCAGAAGAGCAGATAGCAAAATACCAGGAAGGGGCCACTTAAAGATAAGAAGTGCGGCAGAGATTCTAATCAGAGAAAATATTAGAAAAGATTCCATTTTTAATCTTCCGATCTATTTTACCATTACTAACAACTTTTGTTTGAAAAGCAAGAAGCATAATTATATACTGGTATAGGTGCAGATTAAGAATTTTAAAGCCCCATCCTTTCTCCCTGTTATAAAAACAAAGCTGCCTATTTTTTTTGCTTCTATATTAGTGGTATTGTCCATTGTTTTTATATTCTTCATAAGCTCCTCCCAGACCGCAATAAAAGACGCAAGCATTAAAAACGCAGATCTTGAGAAAAAAATAAAAAACTTAAGTAGTGAGCTTTCAAAACTAAAAAACCAAGACCAATATAAGGCAAACCAAGAACTTAAAACCAATATTAATAACATAGAAAATACTTATAAAGAGTCTCTGGGAATTTATAACAGGATGGCCGATCTAAGGGCTCAAAACGTAAAAACTGCGGATTTTGAGAAGCAATTTGCTAAAGTCTTAAATTACTTATCAACTCTTAATTATTCATCAGCCAGTGCAGATCTTAAACTTCTTTCTGAAAATATTAAAAAGTCCGAAGACAGTCTTGTACAAGCTGAGATTGCTCAAATTGCCAACGTTGCTGTCAATAATAGTGCGCCCGGCGCTGGCTTCTCCCAGCAAAAAGTAGAAACAGAAAGAGGCGAATTTTTGGTATCTTTGGTAGCAGCAGATTTAAACTCAACCCGCGTTCTTGTAGATACAGCATCAGACGGCGATTGTCGGAATAACTGTCCTGTTTTGCCCTTGGCTACTTATGTGTCTCGCTCCGGAGGATTTGCAGGAATTAATGGTTCATATTTTTGTCCACCTGATTATCCAAGCTGTGCCGGAAAAGTAAATTCTTTTGACACTCTACTTATGAATAAGAATAAGGTTTATTTCAACTCCGATAATAATGTCTACAGCAACGTTCCGCTTGTTTATTTCACTGGCAATACTATGGGAGTTCGGGGGCGCTCATCGGATTGGGGCAGAGACACAGGGGTTGATAGCGTAATTGCAATGCAGACCTTGCTTGTGTCAGGCGGCAACCCCACGGGAGCTGTCGGAATAAGGGGAGCAAAAACTTTTATTGGAGCAAGAGGAAACATGGTCTATATCGGGGTTGTCTATAACGCGACATTTAATGAAGCGGGAATTGTACTTAAAACAATGGGAATTGATAACGCACTTAATCTTGATCAGGGAGGATCAACTGCCCTCTGGTACGGAGGTTACAAGGCAGGTCCCGGCCGCAACCTTCCCAACGCCGTGGTTTTTGTTCGGAAATAACTATCCTAAATAATCTTTTAATTTATTTCCCCTACTTGGGTGACGTAACTTCCGAAGAGCTTTTGCTTCAATTTGTCTTATTCGCTCACGGGTTACCGCAAACATCTTTCCAACCTCTTCCAAGGTCTTTGGTTTTCCATCTTTTAAGCCAAACCTTTCCTCAAGGACTCTCCTTTCTCGATCCGATAAAGTTGATAAAACCTGATCCACTTGTTCTTTGAGAAGTTCACGGGATGCTGAGTCAAAAAGAGTTGGAGCAGTCGTATCATGTATAAAATCTCCAAGCCTTGAATCTTCCTCATCTCCGACAGGTGATTCCAAAGATGCAGGTTCTTGGGAAATTTTTATAATCTCCATTGCCTTGTCTGGATCAATTCCCAAGACTTTTGCAACCTCTTCAGGTGCTGGCTCCCGGCCCAATTCCTGCATAAGTTTTCGGGATGCCCTTAAAAACCTATTTATATTCTCGACCATATGGACCGGGATCCGGATTGTTCTTGCCTGATCGGCAATTGCACGGGTTATGGATTGGCGAATCCACCAAGTAGCATATGTTGAAAATTTATAACCGCGCCTCCAATCATATTTCTCAACTGCGCGTATCAAACCTTGATTTCCTTCTTGAATAAGATCAAGCAGTGTCAAACCGCGGCCGACATATTTTTTAGCAATTGATACAACCAAACGCAGGTTTGAATTTATAAGGATTTTCTTTGCCTCCTCATCTGCCTTTTCCACTCTTTTGGCAAGAGAAATCTCTTGTTCAAAATTAAGAAGGGGAATTCTTCCGATTTCTTTAAGATACATCCTTACAGGGTCTGAGATCGTTCCTTCTGTAAGAACAGTAAGTGCCTCAAGTTCTCTTTCCAAATCCTCTATAGGTTTTTCACTCTCCTGATCCTGGGAAACTGATTCAAAAACATCAACATCAAGCTTTAAAAGTTTGTCATAGAGTAAGTCAAGCTCATCTATGTGTTCTTCAGGACGCGGAAAAATTGCCAGTATTTCATCCTGGGTAATATACCCTCTTTTTTTGGCAGAATTCACAATATCTCTTAAAAACGCTGCAGTTTTTTTAATCCTCATGCTAAATCTATTTTACCACAATAACCTATAATTTTGAAGCTGAATTTACGGCCCTAAGAAGCTTAAGAAGTGAATCCAATTCTTTCTGAAGGACAAGTCTTTCCTTAGGTTGCCTCTGATTTAGGTTTTGGGATATACTTCTTATTTTATTTCTGATATTTAAAACCTTAAGTTCATCTAGTACCTTCTCAACTTCTTCCTGATATTTTTTATCATCTTCAATCTTGGGAAGGGAAAAAAGAAAACAAATGTCAAAGAGGGGTAAAATTTCTTTGGGAAGAGTTTTTGCGAATTTTTTCTCATCAAACTTTTCATTTCTCGCAAGATAGGCAGTAAGATTTTCGAGAATTTTTTTATAGGAGGGGGTATCAAAAGAATAATCAGAAAGATTTTTGAATACTAAGGCTGCCATCTCTTTTGGATTCTTCCCCTGAATGATAAGCGATGTCAAATATTCCTCAAGAATTTCTTTTCTTGTTTTTTTGTCCTTCCCTATAGGAAACTCGGGAATTTGTGCCTCTTTTCTTAAGACTTTTTCAAGTTCCTTCAGAAGGCTATCAAAAGTTACTTCAAGTCTTAAAGAAAGTAATTTAAGATAGTGTTCTTTTACAATCTCGTTATCAATAAGAGATATAAAAGGCAGAAGATTTCCTGTTATTTTTTTCTTTCCTTCTCCCGTCTGTCTGTCAAATTTATTAAGGAAACTGTCAATCAAAAAGTCGTATATTCCTATATCTTTTTTAAGTGCTTTTTTGAAAAATAGAGGGTCTTTTTTGATTGCCTCATCAGGATCCTTAAAAGTTCCAAGATCTATTATTGTGGTGGTAAGGTCTTTCTTTTCAAGAGCTGCTAAGCTTCTTTTTATAGCCTCAAAACCTGCCTCATCCTGATCAAGACATAACGTCACTTTTTCGGCAAATCTTGACAGAAGAGAGACCTGATTCTCCGTAAGTGCCGTTCCTTTTATTGCAACAACATTCTTAATCCCTTGTGAATAACAGGAAATAACATCAAACTCTCCCTCAACTATTATTGCCCGGCTGTTTTTCTTAATCTCCTCTTTGGCAAGATTAAGCCCGAAAAACATACTTCCCTTGTGGTATGCAAGGGTATCCCGTGTATTTACATATTTTGACCCCGCCAAAGGCGGGGCTGATTCTCTTTCTTCTCTTAAAATCCGTCCTGAAAAAGCAACAAGATTATCTCTGTGATCATAAATTGGAAACATTATTCTGTCTCTAAAGAAATCTACAATTCTTCCTCCCTTTGAAAAAGAAAGACCTGATTCTAAAAGATCGGAAGGTTTATATTTTTTCTTTTCTATTAAAAATTTGGAGAGCGCATATCCCCTGCCCGGAGAATAACCTATTTTAAATGTTTCAATGAGCTTTGGGCTGATTTTCCTTTTATAAAGATATGAGAGCGCTTTTTTCCCAAGCGGGTGCTTTGTCAAAACGAAATGGTAAAAATCAGAGGAAAGATTATTTAATTTATAGATCTTTTCTTTTTGGGATGTTCCCTGTTTGACAAAATCGGTCTCTGAAAGCTCAACTCCTGCCTTCCTTGCAAGTATTCTTAAAGCCTCGATAAATTCGAGTTTTTCATATTCCATTAGAAACGTGTAGCAATCTCCACCCTTGCCGCAGCCAAAACAATGCCAAATCTGTCTTTCCGGAGATACCACAAAAGAAGGTGTTTTTTCGTTATGGAAAGGGCAAAGAGCCTTAAAATTCCTTCCCATTTTCTTAAGGGGAATATATTCGCTTATCAAAGAAGGCAAATCTATCTTTTCCCTAACTCTTGCAACTTCGTCCATAATTTTAAGATTTAAAGCAGGTCTATTTTATCACTCGTAGAATGAGTTTAAAACTACCCAAAATTTGGCTAAGGCTCTTCAAGTTTTCTAAAATATTTTACTGCAAACTTGACAAAATCTTAATACTATTTATATGTGATCAAAAATCGTTGATATGTGGATCTGTTTTGATTTTATTAAAGGAGTATCATCATAAATTGAATAAATTTTTTATCAAAAATTTTTATTGTCAAAGTAGAAACAATTATGGAATCGATACGCCCCGAACATAGCACTAATTACCGAGAATTTCCCGACTTTATCCCGAATGCGAAGCAAAGCCATGCGCTTTGGAACGATTCACAATTTTACGCATAGCTTTTTCCGACGTTTGTGACTAAGATGCTGTGAGGATGGCTTTCTGCCAAAGATGCCTGTGTTATTTGAATAAATTTTCCCTTTTTCCAAAGCTCTTTTATGCTCCTTGCCCCTACATAATACATCCCTGATTTTATTCCACCGATTGCCTGAGCAGCTAAATCCTCTACTTTTCCTTTGACAGGAACCAAACCTTCAACTCCCTCTGCAATTAGAACTCTGTCTTTATAATCTTTGTTATGAAACTCTCCTTCTGATTTCACCTTTGCTCCCTTTTTCATAGCTCCCTCTGATCCCATTGCCCTGTACTCTTTAAAATAAAATCGTTTTTGTCTTTTTTCCAAAATACTTAAAAACCTTTGAGGAACCTGTTCTCGCTTAAGTATCAGAACTCTTCCAGGAGATTCTAAGGCAGATGCAAAAAAACTTCCCATCATAACAGTTGATGCGCCACAAGCTAAGGCTTTTACAATATCGCCTGAATATTTTATTCCGCCGTCTGCAATAATCGGAACATTTGCATTTTTTGCGACTTTTGAGATTTCCATAATGGCAGTAATTTGAGGGACACCCATTCCAGAAATTATTCTTGTTGTGCAGATTGCGCCAGGTCCCATACCGACTCGCAAGCCATCTGCTCCCACTTGAATTAAAGCTTTTGCCCCATCCCTTGTTGCAATATTTCCCGAAATTACTTCTACTTTTTTAAAATTCTTTTTTATATATTTTGTTGCGTCAATAACTGCCTTTGAAAACCCATGAGCCGAATCAACAACTATTACATCGATTCCAGCTTTAACCAAAGCCTCTGCTCGTTTTTCAAAGTTGCTCGCGCCGACTGCAGCTCCAACAATTAATTTTTGAGCCTTAACCTTTTTAACTTCTTTCGCCTGATTTTCTATAGTTAAGTTGCGATGGATAATCCCGGCTCCTCCTAATTTTGCCAAAGCTATGGCAAGTTTTGCTTCAGTAACTGTGTCCATTGGGGAAGAAACAAAAGGAATAGAAAGTTTTGTTTTCTTAGTGAGTTGAGTTGATAACTCTATCTCAGGACGAGTAAAATCCGAGTAACCGGGCACAAGAAGAACATCATCAAATGTCAGTCCCAAAGAAAATACGCTAGTACTGAGCGGAGTCGAATGTACAGATTTTTGAGGCTCCATAATTTACTATATAGGCAATCTTTTACTTTGTCAAGCGCAGCGAAGACCCCTCTTTAATCGCTCCGTGAGCCGTTCCGCCAACTGGCGGATGAAAAGGAGAACGGGGAGATTGGTGGGGTCAAGATTTTAAAAATGCTATTATAAATATATGCTGGCAAAGGTAAATTCATCGGCGATTATGCGACTTATCAATTTGACAAGGTGTGAGATAATATCTATGATTACAGCATATGAAAATCGTAGATCTATCAAAATTGCTTAAAAAATATAAATCAGGCTGGGTGGCAATAGATAAAAAAAACAAGGTTGTGGCTCACGGAAAAACTTTTGCCTTAACTTGTCAAAAAATTAAAAATACAAAAGACATCTTGCTTGTTCCTGCTTCTAAAAACTACTTTGGCTTTGTAACCACATGTAATGGCTAAATATCCATATTTTTCCCCAGACAATAAAACATTCAAGCCATGGATTAAGATATCTCTTGGATATAGAAAGACTCACAAAGTAAGTCCGGGTGTAATTGCGCTCGTTGATTCGGGTGCAGATGTTTGTTTTTGCAAAGAGGATATTGGAATTTGGTTGGGAATTAATTTTTCAAGAAAAGAACAGACAATTTTTACTACCGCAAACAGAAGTACGTTCCGAGCCAAAAAAGAAACGATTACATTATATGCCTGTGGCAAAAACTATGAGTGCCTCTTTTATTTTACTAACGATTTGCCCCATGAAACACCAATTATTCTTGGGCAAGTGGGCTTCTTCGATCATTTTAAAATTACTTTTGATTTAAGAAATAAAGAGATAGAAATCCTCTAGCTTATCTTCATAATCTTTCTGTTATAATTTTTATATGCTGGCAAAGGTGAATTCCAGTGCGATTGTCGGACTTGATGCAGTGCCGATTGAGGTTGAAGTTGATATTGCCTCACAAGGACTGCCTTCTTTCACGATAGTGGGGCTTCCGGATAAGGCTGTTGAAGAATCAAAAGAGAGAGTAAGATCTGCTATTAAAAACTCAGGGGCTGACTTTCCTGCCAAAAGAATAACTGTCAATCTTGCACCTGCCGATCTTCCAAAAGAAGGACCTTCCTATGATCTTCCTATAGCAATAGGAATTCTTCTTGCAAATGGTCAATTTGAGGCCGATATTTCCGATGCTCTGTTTATAGGAGAGCTTGCTTTAGATGGTAGACTTAGGCATACCAACGGTATTTTATCCCAGATAATAATGGCAAAAAATAGAAGAATTAAAAGAGTTTTTATTCCCGAAAAAGATGTAAAAGAAGCTTCAATTTTGACGGGTATCAAGATTTATCCTGCCGACAATCTTATTTCTCTTCTTAAACATTTCTCAGGCGAAGAAGAGATTGCACCTGCAAAAAATATTAATATAGATTCCCTATCAAAAGACGTTTCGTTTGACTTTGATATGGCAGATGTCAAAGGGCAGGAGCAGGCAAAAAGGGCTTTTGAAATTGCAGCAGCAGGTGCTCACAATATTTTAATTAAAGGCCCGCCGGGCTCTGGAAAAACAATGCTTGCCCGAACGCTTCCCTCCATTCTACCCCGTCTTACTTTTGATGAAGCTTTGGAAGCAACCCGAATCTATAGCATCTCAGGGCTTTTAGACAACAACGCTCTCATAATTAAAAGGCCTTTCCGCGCACCGCACCATACGACTTCTCATGTAGGACTTATAGGCGGAGGAACATATCCTAAGCCTGGAGAAATTTCTCTTGCCCACCGCGGCGTTTTATTTTTGGATGAGTTTCCTGAATTCCCCCGCTTCGTCCTTGAGGCTTTAAGACAACCAATGGAAGATGGGATTATAACAATTTCAAGATCATCAGGCCGGCTTAAATTCCCTGCCAAATTCATGTTGGTTGCCGCACAGAATCCATGCCCGTGTGGCTATCTTGGGGACAAGTCAAATAAATGCAAGTGTTTATACAGTCAAATTATCAAATATCAAAAGAGGGTCTCGGGACCTCTTCTTGATAGGATTGACATTCATCTTGAAATCCAGCCGGTTAGAACTGATAAACTAACGGCAGATGATAAAAGCCTGCCCGCCCACCAGCGGGTAAAAACCTCAAAAGAAATCCAAAAGAAGGTACAGAATGCTAGAGATATCCAGCTTAAAAGATTTAAAAGCAACTTGTCTGCTCGCCTCGCGGCGGAGCGGACCGGCAGGCAGGGAAAAATTACTTCAAATTCCGAAATGTCAACAAGAGACATAAAGGAACTTTGCAAGCTATCCGAAGAGTGTTTGGAAATTTTAAGGCTTGCGGTTGCGCGCATGAGCCTTTCGGCAAGATCTTATTATAAAACTATTAAGCTTGCCCGGACAATTGCAGATTTAGAAGAGATAAAAGAAATAAAACCTGTTCATGTCGCAGAAGCTCTGCAGTATAGACCAAGGCAAGAAACAACAATCAGTTATTAGTTATTCGTTGTTAGTTATTAGTTTGAATTATGGAAAAAGGCCTGTCCCCCCAAGAAGTTGAGGAAAATCTTCTTAAATTTGGCAAAAATACTATAAGGGAGAAAAAATCAGCCTCCAAGATTCAGCTTTTCTTTTCCCAATTTCCAAGCTTTATAAATGGCATTTTATTTTTGGCTTCTCTTTTTTCATTCTATATCGGCAACCTCGTCGATGGATCATTAATCTTGGTAATTTTAATCCTCTCCGCTTCTTTCTCCTTTCTTCAGGAATATAGAGCCGAGAAGGAACTTGAAAAATTAAAAAATCTAATCGCTCCTATGAGTCGCGTTATAAGAAACGGCAGGGAAGAAGAAATTTCAAGCTCTGATATAGTACCGGGGGATTTGGTAATCCTAAATGAGGGAGATAAAATCCCGGCAGACGGAACAATTGTTCGCAGTTCTAATTTCGAAATTGATGAGTCAGTGATCACGGGCGAATCTGCCTCTATTATAAAAGACTCACATGAAGAGGTTTTTTCAGGCACCTTAGTTATCAAAGGCAAAGCGCATATAAAAATTACAAAGACGGGGAGGGATTCAAGACTTGGGCAAATAGCAGAAACTTTATCTCAAATAAAAGCTGAAAAAACCCCTCTTCAAAAACAATTAGACAAAGTAGGAAAAGTAATCTCCGTAATAATCGTTATCATCGCCTTTCTTTTAGTGCCTATTGGTATATCAAACGGTCTTCATTTTTTCCCCTTACTTCTTCTTGCGATTAGCATTGCGGTTGCGGCAATCCCTGAAAGTCTTCCCGCAGTTATTACAATAACTTTGGCGATTGGAACGTCAAGGATGGCAAAAAATAAAGCAATTGTCAGGAAAATGGCATCGGTTGAAACACTTGGAGCCGTTCAAATTCTTCTTATTGATAAGACAGGAACGTTAACCCAAAACTCAATGAGAGTCAAAAACTTCTATCTTTTAGACAGGAAAAAATTAAAACAGCTTCTCATGAGTGCAGTCCTAGGAAACACAGCCTCTTTAATAGAAAAAGCATCGGAGGGAAGATTTGATATCGTAGGAGACCGTACAGATGGAGCAGTTCTTCTCTGGGCAAAGGAGCAAAACGGCGATATAAAATCCCTTATCGACGGCGGGAAAATAATTGAGGAAAATACTTTTGATCAGAAAACAAAAACTATAAGTACAGTTTTTGAACAAAATAATAAAAGGTATGTTTTTGTAAGAGGCGCTCCGGAGTCAATCCTTGAAAAAAGTAAAGTCTCAGAGCTTGAAAAAAATAAAATAAATAAAATAATTGAAAATTATGCAGGGCAAGGCTTGCGAGTCATAGGGTTTGGTTCAAAAATTGAAGATCACGAAAGAATAACAGACAGAAACCACATAGAAGATAACTTGGAATTCTTGGGAATCGTAGGTATTCATGATGCTCCAAGACCTGAGGCAAGGGAAGCAGTCGAGAGTGCGAAAAAAGCCGGGATAAAGGTAGTAATGGTGACAGGAGATAATGAGCTTACCGCCCTGGCTATTGCAAAAGAGGTAGGCCTAATTGATAAAGATGAGGATGTTATAACAGGAGAGGAACTTTTAAGAATGACCGATGAAGAACTTATAAAAATCATTGAAAAGACAAGAATTTTCGCAAGAACAACTCCTGAGGATAAATTAAGATTAACTACATTGTTTAAAAACTTAGGATACATAGTCGGTGTTACGGGAGACGGTGTCAATGATGCGCTTGCTCTTAAAAAAGCTGACGTGGGAGTTGCGATGGGGCAAAAAGGTACTGATGTTGCCAAGCAAGCAAGTGATATTGTGCTAATGGATGACAGTTTCGCAACGCTTATAAAAGCCGTCCTTGAAGGAAGGACAATCTATAATAATATAGTCAAATCAATTGTCTATCTTCTTTCAGGGAATTTATCAGAACTCTCGCTTATTTTTTTTGGACTTTTGCTTGGGCTTCCCTCTCCTCTTCTTCCCACACAAATTCTTTGGGTAAATCTAATAACAGACGGACTTCCGGCGCTTGCCCTGGCAAGCGACTACAGAAATAAAAGAGTGCTGGCAGATTTACCCCGCGATCCGAAGGAACCGATATTGGGAAATGGAAGACTTATTTTTATAAGCTTCGTGGGCTTTGCAGTTTCAGGAATTTTAATTGTGCTTTTTTCTATCCTTCTTAAATCCTATTCTGAGGTTTTTTCAAGAACTGTAATCTTTAATCTTCTCGTTCTTTTTCACTTTGGAATAGTAATGTTGGTACGCGGACGGGAGATGTTCTCTCCCAATAAATTCTTGTATATCTCGCTTTTAATTATTCTAGCTCTTCAAATTGCAATTACCTTTGTACCTAATCTTTCGAAGATCTTTCACCTCGGGTTAAACTAAATTTAAAAACTTAAGAACAACTCAAAAGAGGTAATGTTAGGAGACTCAGATTGGGCAATTATATCAGAAGAATCGGGGGAGATTTTGAAAGCAATTAATTTTGATCCGGTCTTCTAAAGACTACCGTTATTCCTTCACTCTTGTCTTTTGTTATGCCCTCTATCTCTGTAAATCCGAATTCCACTGCTAGTCTACCAGTCCAGGTAGATCTTGCAGCATCTTCAGGATCAAATCCTTCCTTAAGCATTTCTGAATACTGATCGTAATTGCTAGAGGCAAATTTATCAAGACTTGGCACCCAATATGTAGAAATTCTGTCAATTTCATAACCATTGGCTATAAAGTATTCATATGCGAAAATTAAAAATTTTCTTGCAAACAAATCCGGATGCCTTTCTCCTGTTATGTATCTTCGGGTAAAGACAACTGCTATAAAGGTGCCCTCGGAAACTTTAGCATACATATGATACCAACTGAACTCCTCATCTTCTATTTCAATAAAGTTACTTCTGATATAGTAATGCAAAGATTTTCCGGATCCACCCTTTGTTACACCTCTTGTATTTAGCGGTAGGTCTTTAAAAGGAATGCCATATTCCCCTTCAATGTATGGATATCCAACTTTACTCTCAACCATAGGGGAAGATTATAAATCCGGGGAAGGAAATTATCAAATCGGGCAATTATATCAGCTTTTGTTGGGGGGAGGATTTCGGTGGGGTTTTGCCGAGGTGTTCGTAGGCGACGGGTGTTGCGACCCGACCTCTTGGCGTTCTTTTGACGAATCCAATTTGAAGAAGATATGGTTCGATAACCTCCTCAATTGTTCCAATATCCTCTGATATTGTCGATCCGATTGTCTCAAGTCCGACAGGCCCTCCTGCGTGTTTATCAATAATTGCTTTTAGAAATCTTCGATCAGAACTGTCAAGCCCCATACTATCAACTTCAAGCATCGCAAGTGCTTCTTTGACAAGTTCGCTTGTAATTTTTCCCTCACCTCTCACTTGCGCAAAATCCCGTGCTCTTTTTAGTAATTTCAAACTTATACGCGGTGTTCCTCTTGCCCTTTTGGCAATTTGTCGAACACTCTCCTTATCAATTGAAACTTTAAGTTTTTTTGCGGCATTTTCAATAATTGTTTCTAAATCCTTTGGATCATAAAAGCTTAAACGGTGAACTACGCCAAACCTGTCCCGAAGAGGAGCAGACATAAGACCGATTCTGGTTGTTGCGCCGATTATCGTAAACTGCGGAAGCTCTAATCTTAACGTCCGGGCGGAAGGACCTTTTCCCAAAATTATATCGAGTGCATAGTCTTCCATGGCAGGATATAAAGTTTCCTCAACCACTTTATTAAGCCTATGAATCTCATCGATAAACAAAATGTCTCCTTTTTCAAGATTTGTAAGAATAGATGCAAGGTCTCCGGCTCTCTCAATTGCAGGACCAGATGTTACTCTTATATTTGCGCCCATTTGTTTGGCAACAAGATGAGAAAGAGTAGTCTTTCCAAGTCCCGGAGGTCCGTAGAGAAGTATATGCTCGATTGCCTCTTTTCTTTTTTTGGCGGCATCAATTGCAATATGCAAGGATTCCTTAACTTGTTTTTGCCCCAGAAACCCTGTCCAGTCTGAAACCCTTAAAGAGGTAAATAATATCTGTTCTTCAGGAGTTTCCTGTTCATCTAGTTTAATCTGTTTCTTGCTTAGCATAATTTTAAATTTTTAATTCTTAATTTTTATTGAATTTTTAATGTTTTAAGTTTTAAAATTTAGATTTTATTTAAAATTTCAAATTTCAAATTCTAAATTTACTTGCCAAGGTATTTCAATGCAAGCCTTATCTTCTCTTCAACACTCTCTATCTTCTTGTCAATATTTTTGAGGGCTTCCCCTGCTTCTTTTGAAGAAAACCCAAAACTTTTAAGAACAGCTAAAACTTCTTTTGCTTCCCCGTCTCCCTCTTGTAATAAATCGAGCTCCTCAAGGCTTCCTACTTTACTCTTAAGTTCGATTATTAATTTTTGTGCATTCTTGGTCCCAAGACGAGGAATTGCTGTAAAGAAAGAGACATCTGCTTTGGCAATTGCAGATATTATTGAGTCTCTATTCCCAAAGGAGAAAATGTTTACTGCGATACGAGGTCCGATTCCTGAAACTCCTATTATTTGTTCAAACAGTTTTAAATCTAAAGGATCGGAAAATCCGAAGAGCTCTAAAGCATCTTCCCGAACATGAGTATAGGTATAGACTTCGATTTCTTGATTAATTTTTGCTTTTCCCAAAACCTCAGACGGTACAGTCACCTTATATCCTACGCCTTGCGTATCAATCACAATTGAAGCATTGTCAAAATACTTTACTTTTCCTTTTATAAAACCGATCATAAGCTTAATCTTTTGTTCGAAAAAAGATATGTTAGTCCGACAGCCAGTGCGTCCGCGGTATCATCGGGTTTTGGGACAGAATTTAAGTTTAAAATTGTTTTTACCATTTTCCCCATTTGTGCTTTTTCTGCTCTTCCATAGCCCGTCACTGCGATTTTAACCTGAAGAGGAGTGTAGATTGCAAGAGGTATGTTTTTTTCTGCTCCTGCAAGAAGAATTACTCCTCGTGCTTGTCCTACAATAAAAGCAGTCTTTGCATTGGTATTGAAAAAAAGCTCTTCAATTGCCATCGAATCTGGCGAATATTTTTCAATAAGTTTTAATATTTCGCTATAGATTTTTTTGAGCCGGTACTCTACATCATCCTTTGAACTCGTCTCAATGCACCCGAAGTTTTGACTTTTGACTTTTGACTTTTGACTTTCGATTACTCCCCATCCTGTTCTTGCAATTCCTGGATCAATACCCAAAACCCGCATAAGTTATTTTCATTATAGCACCTTGTAAAATAGCTAGCTTTGAGTTAAAATAAATCCTTAATAGTTTGCTCATCTAATTATTTATGGTGAGCAAAGCTTGCCCTGAGTTTATCGAAGGGTCGAATAAACTTGTATTGAGCGGAGGACAAGTATGAAACGGGAAAATCTGAAAGTAGAAAAAAGAAAAGTCTTAGGTAAAAAGGTTAAGAAACTTCGAAAAGAAGGAATTCTTCCTGCAAATATTTATGGCAGGGGCTTTAAGTCTTTATCTGTTCAGGTTCCGGTAAAAGAATTTGGAAAAGTCTTTGGAGAAGCCGGAGAAACAGGGCTTGTTGACCTTCAGGTTGATAGCCAGACAATTCCTGTTCTCATTCATAACGTTCAAACTGATTACCTTGGCAATCCGCTTCATACAGACTTCTATAAAGTGAATCTTAAGGAAAAAGTCAAAACAATGGTGCCTATAGAAATTGTTGACGAGCCAAAAGCAGTTGTCGATAAGGTGGGACTTTTAATTAAGATCTTAAACGAGGTTGAGGTTGAAGCTCTTCCTGCAGAACTTCCTGAAAAAATTGAAGTGAATGTTGAAAATCTTGCAAATGTTGATGATCAGATTACAGTTGGCGATTTAAAAACGCTGGAAGGTGTTGCTATTTTAACCGACCCTTCGCAAGTTATTGTAAAAATCGAAGAATTAGTTTCAAAAGAAGCAGAGGAACTCGCAAAAGAGGAGGCTGCCGCAGCTGAAGAGGCTAAAGCAGAGAAAGCTGCCGAGGCAGGCGAAGTACCTGTGGAAGGCATCGAAGGAGAAGCTCCGGCAGAAGAAGCAAAGACCGAAGAAAAACCCGAGGACCTGTCTGCCGACAAGGCAGGAAAGAAAGACTCGGCAGCTGAACCAAAACCTGAAGGATAAAACCCCTATGACACTTATAGAGGCAAGGAAACAAACTCCAAAAGAAGCTGACTTGGGACACAGACAAACTCCTCTTGATCAAGTCTTTAGCACTGTTTGCCAACAATTTGATCTTAAACTTACACAGGGAGATTTACTGGGATCTGTTAATAATCCCGACGCAAATATGGGCCGTTCAATTGTGATCTCTCTTTTGTTAAAGTCAGGCGTAGTTCCATACAATATTAGTCTTTTGTTTCACAACATCAAACTCGACGCTATTAAAGATCTAAACCAAAGAATAGGTGAACTTGAGCAAGCTTACCCTGGATTCAGAGATGTCATGCACAGTCTGGGAGATACTATTGATGTTTTAAGAGAAAGAAGAAATGTCGCGAAGATACAACAACAGATTAGGACGGTATCGGAAAGATTCACGGCAAGCCCAGATGGATTTTATAAGAGGGGTAGAATATTACCCCCAACAGAAATCCAAATTGCTATCTACCTTGCAAACCAAGCAGGATTATCTATTAAAGAAGTATGTGTTGTCTTGGAAATCAAAGATGAAGGAACAGTAAAACACAGCCTTGTAAGAGTGGCACAACAACTCTCAAGGGATCCGGAATTTAAGGAGGAACTAACAGATGCAGAGGATAAAGTAGATGCAATAAGAGCAAAAAGAGAGCTTCAGCAGGCAATATCCCAAAGAATATCTAGGGGTTACTAACTCTAATATCTATATAATATCTTTTCAAGTTTTCTTCCCTCTCTAAAATTTGGATCTATCTGTAAGGTTTTTTCTAAATATTTTTCTGCTTTATCAAAATTTTTAAGCTGGTGGTTTAGAAGGGCAAGCTTAAAATATGCGTCCCTGTAATTTGGGTAGTTTATTAATGATGATTCCCAAAAAGTTATCTCATTTTCAATTTTTGCCCTTTCTCTACTTATTTTTTGATTTTCCTTATAATTTCTGTATGAATCGACAGCAACAACCAATACTGCTCCGAATATTAAGGTGGAGACAAATCCTATTAAAATTGCCCTTTGATTTTTTTTTACCTTTAAAAAAAAATTATTCTCGGCAATAGATCGGAAAATATTCGGGAATTTACTCATCTGGCCACAACTCTTTCATTATGGATTCTCCTCCGCCAGCTGGCGGATTAAACTTTTGGTAAATTTCCTCTGTTACAAAAGGGGTAAATGGGTGGAGAAGCTTAAGAAGTATTAAAAATAGGCAATTAAGAATTAAGAATGAATTCCCATTAATCCTTTTCTTAACATCTTCAACATAAAAATCTGCAAACTGATGCCATATAAATTCGTAAAGCTTTTCCGAAGCAAAATTAAAATTGTATTCCTCAATATCGCAAGTTATCTCCTCAATTAGTTTCTCTGTTTTTGCAACCCATTCCTTGTCTGTTTTATTTTTGGCAAGATTGTTTAAGACTACAATGTCATTCTTAGGCAAAGCCGAAGAATCTAGATCCTTCACGGAGCCTACCCTGAGCAAAGTCGAAGAGTTCAGGAAGACATCCCCTTTTTTCATATTAATAAACCGGGCTATGTTCCATAATTTATTTATAAACTTTCGGGCAGCTTCCAATCTGGGATAAGAAAGAGACTGATCGTTTCCCAAGGATGTTCCAAAAACAAGAGCAAAACGCACCGCGTCGGCTCCATATTGCTCGACAAGTTCCAAGGGATCTACGATATTACCCTTGCTTTTACTCATTTTCTTTCCCAAGGGATCTTTAACAAGGCCGTGAAGAACAACATTCTCAAAAGGAACCTTTTTCGTTACATAAAGTCCCACCATAATCATTCTTGCAACCCACCATCTTAAAATATCGTAGCCTGTTTCCATAACAGTTGTCGGATAAAAATATTCAAAATCTCCGGATTTTGTAGTCATAAGGGTTGCGAAAGGCCATTGAGATGATGAAAACCAAGTGTCAAAAGTGTCGGGATCTTGCTCGAGCTTTTTTGAACCACAAACCGAACATTTATCCGGTCTTTCTCCTTCGGTTATAATCCAATACTCACCACTGTCATTCTGAGGCTTTGTCGAAGAATCTGAAGATCCTTCACGGAGTCTGCCCTGAGCGAAGTAGAAGGGTTCAGGATGACATTCTAAACATCGCCACGCCGGAATTCTAATTCCCCATACGATCTGCCTTGAAATATTCCAATCCTTAATATTGTTTAAAAACCAGAGAAGTGCTTTCTCGTGTCTTTTTGGATAAAATTTTATCTTCTCCTTTTTAATAACTTCTATTGCCGGTTTTGCCAAAGGTTCCATTTTTATAAACCACTGAGGCATAAGCATAGGCTCAATTGTTGTCCCGCATTTATAACAAGTTTCAATCGCATGGATATAATCATTATCAACCTTCTCAATTAGTCCCCTCTTCTTCATGTCTTCTGCTACAATTTTTCTTGCCTGCCTCACTCTTAAACCCTTATATTTTCCGGCAACCTCCGAAAGTCTTCCATCAAAATCAATAACTTTTAAAATCGCAAGATTGTGTCTTTTCCCCATTTCAAAATCCTTTTCATCGTGTGCAGGAGTTACCTTTGCCGCTCCTGTTCCGAACTTCATGTCAATTACATCATCTGCTATAACTTTTAATCTTCTTTTGCCAAGAAGAGTATCAAATTCAATAGTCTTTCCGACATATTTTTGGTATCTTTTATCTTTCGGGTTAACAGCAACTGCAGTATCGCCAAATTTAGTTTCAGGCCGCACTGTTGCAATAACAAGTGGCCCGTATTTTATGTAATAGAGGGGATCTTTTTGCTCTCTGTGATTTACCTCAAGGTCTGAAAATGAAGTCCCACAATGAGTGCAGTAATTAACCAATCTTTCTCCCCTATAAATTAATCCGTCGTCATGCATTTTTTTGAACGTCTTGTAAACTATTTTTACAATATCGCGATCAAGAGTAAATTTTTTTCGAGTCCAATCAAGAGAAAACCCAAGTTTTCTAAGTTGATTCTCCATTACAACCCTGTTTTTCTCAACATAATCCCAGATCATCTTATAAAGAGTTTCTCTGTCAAAATCGAATCTTGACTTTCCTTTTTTCTGTAGATACTTTTCAAAAACAAATTGTGTCTCAAACCCTGCGTGATCTGCTCCGGCAAGCCATAAGGTTGGACTGCCTTTCATGCGGTGAAACCTTATAAGAATATCTTCAATAACATACATCGCGTGCCCGAAATGAAGGGGAGCATTTGCATTGGGAGGAGGAAGAATTATGGAAAAAGGTTCTTTTTCTTTATCGATTGTTGACGCAAAATATCCTTTTTCTTCCCAAGTTTTATAAATCTTTTCCTCTGTTTTTTTGTGATTATAAACTTTATCCACGGAGTTATTTTATCACAATTTGTCCTTTCAATATTCGAAAATTAGTTGAACAAATATTATAGGTTCGAAAATTCTTTTGAAAATGGCAGAGGAAAAGTTATTTGTTAAAAACGAAATTTAAGCTTTGATCGGTTCTAATATTATCGGAAAATATAATCTCTTTTTCACTCTGTTGCACCTTGGAGGATGAGGAAACAAAATTAAAAGAGGACGGATAGGAAAGCATAAAATTAAAAGGGTACTTTTCTGTTCCGGGCTGTTTAAATATCTTAAGATTGTAATTAATTACGGCTCTATCCTGAGAAACTTTGGCAAGATGAACATAGGACACCTTAATACTTTTAGATTTTCTTAAAGGAACAATAGTTAAAAATCCGTAAATAGTTTTTCCTAACTCATCTTTTTTTTCTACCTCCAGCGCTTTCGGAGGCTTGAAGTTTTTTGCCTCGTAAAGTAATGGGTCTGTAACAGCGTTCACTATATTTTGAGAAACCCCATCGATGGCGATTGAGGACAGAGAAATTCCTTGGGGAAGAATTATTCTAAGATAAGTTTTATAGTCTCCTCCGGGCCATGAATCCGATTCGTTTCTAAAATCCAAAGAAAGATCCGATTTAACTATCCCATCACTTTGGATCTGAGTATTTAAACTAACACTTCTTCCTATAAAAGCATTGGCCTTATTTACACCAAGATTTGCCTCATTAATACCAATAAAATCATTTATAGTCCCTTCCTTTTCTTCTCTTTCTTCCCACAAGGAAGAAGACCATCCATTGACAATTGAAATGTTCTGAATATTTGGATTCGAAAAAGCAAATATAATATGTTTTTCTTCAATAGAATCTGAAACAGATTTAAAAAGAGAGAAATAAGGAAGATTTTTTCTTTGCGAAATGTTGTTCTGAAGTGCTTTAAACAACGAATTCAAAAAATCTTTTTTTTGAGCTGAAGAAGGAAAAGAGTTTTTCTCTACATGAGATTCAGTAACTTTAAAAAAGTTTTCAGAATTGATTGTCTCATTGTAGTCGGCGACTTTAATAGGCCCCAAAACACTTATCAAATTTTTTATAAAAGAGACGTCTACTCCTATAACGGCATCTACCTTCTTCCCTGTCTCTTCAAAAAAAAGAAAAGCAGAATCAGAAGCTGCTTTTGGGAAATCTATGTCAAAGTTACTGTCCCTTAAATACCAGTGGACCGAAGGAAGGTATCTTCGTATCGGATAGGGGGGTTCGATGTGTCCTTTAAGTTGTCCGTCTGCATCATAAACATCATGAATGGAAAAATCCGAAAGCTTTCCTTTATCAAAAGACAGTATCCCATAAGATCCTATAAATCCGCCCGTTGGCCTTATTTCCATATTATTTTGAAATAGCACAAGATAATCTTTTTTACTACCAGGATCAATAAGATAGTAAAAAGCTTCCTGAGAATTAAATACAATATTAAAAATCGAAGAGTAGTTTCTAAGCTTTGTAAGATAATCCTTGGGGATATTTCTCTCAAGCTCTACCTCTTTAAGGACGCCAGCTGCCCTTCTAATATCCGAGAGCGAGGCTAGCAGCTCATCTTCAGGCAATTGCGATTTACCAAGAAGAATCCTTTCCATTCCATCCGCTGCGTCCATAAATTGAGAAATCCCCTCTGATAATTTTCTTACCCCTTTTACATTATCTTTTAAATTTTCTGCTTTTGCGGAAAGTCCCAGCAATACAGTTTCTTTTTCAAGAATATAGGAACTTCCCTCTGCAAATTTTAGAAAACCACTGGAGATTAAAAGAAACTTCCTCGCCTGACTAATATTTCCTTGTTCTAAATTATTTATAAAATTGTAAAGCCCCATCCCTCCAAGCAGATAGGAAGACGCTGTTGAGACAAGTGGAAGAAGAAAAAGAAATATTAAAAGTGTGAAAAAAAATGAATGTTTTTTAAAAGAGAATTTTACTGTTTTTATCGGCAGACTCTCCAGTTGAGCATCTTTGGGAAGATCTTTTATTGCAAAACTTGCCTTTTTAAATTTTTCTTCAAGATTATATTTTTCATCAATAAGAAATTCTCCGGCTCCGGGAATTTGCGGTTCTTGGTATTTTCTTTTTTCATCAAAATCTATCGAAAGTCCCGGATCCCTTCTTTTGAGAATTTTGAACAGAGACATGAAGGTTACCGGGTTTTTTGGAAAAAGAAAAAATACCTGAGATTTTCTTAACCCAAATATTGCTTCTATTAATCCCTTTATCGTATCCTCAAAATATATCGGGAAAACCTTCCCCAACCCATCACCGGGAATAACTAATTTACCAGATTTAATAGTCCTTTTTATAAGCTCCTCAACGGGATTATCAAAAACAAAATTCTGATCTCCGAAGACATCTCCCAACAATACAACTTTTGCTTTTTTATAGGAATTTTTTATTTTCCCAATCAGTTCTTCGGAAAAACTTGATACATGAGAAGCAAAAATAAGAACCGAATCATCATTTTTTGCCTTCTTTAAAAAAAGCGGGAAAGATTCTCTTAAAGAAAAGTCTTCATAGTCTATTAATACTATATAAGAATAAATGTTGTCCGGTATTTCGGGAAACTTCTTATTGTATGGAACATGAATAATATTAAGGTCAGAAGAGATAGCTTGATAATTACTACTGACAAATACTACCAACAAATCCCTGGCAAGTTCTTTGGAAAGAATTTTACCTATTACGCCCTTCTTATCTACTATCAGAATAGGGTTGTTTTTCTCCTCTGAGGTAATTAGGGCAGACTTTCCCATTAGACCTATTTTAGGCTAAATTATTCTTTGGTGCAAAGCGCCTTGTTGACCAACTTGTCCGCTTCCTTATTTTTTTCTCGAGGAATATAAGTATAAGCTATAGGTATATCGATTTCTCCTTCAAGTTGTCTTACAGAAAAGAGATGATCCCGAAGATTAGAATCTTTAATCTTAAAAAGACCGTTTAGCTGGGAGCACACCAAATTTGAATCAAGGAAAAAATTTATCTTGGAATAAGAGTCAAGAGTATCTAGATTTTTCCTAATCCACCTTAAAGCCTCGATAACGGCTCTGTACTCTGCTCTGTTATTGGTTGTTATTTCTATTCTTGTCCCAAATTTTTCAACTACGCGGTTGTCCTTGTCAATAATAACTACACCTATGGCTGAAGGCCCCGGATTTCCTCTTGCGCCACCGTCTGTGTAAATACTTAAAACATTAGTCATATTTTATTTTTGCAAAGTAAAGACTTAAGAAAAAAGTTAACATTAGCTGTCCTTGCTGGAGAGTTAGAAAATAATGATCAAAAAATCCAATTATAATAATATAGAAAAAAGTTAATTTTATAAATAAGGGGGTTTTTTTATTAAAATTTTGTATTGTTTTAATAATAAACCAGAGGGAATATAAAAATCCAATAAGGCCGACCTTAAGAAAAACTAAAACAAAGATATTGTGAACAGGCTGAAGATAAAAAATATTTCCTAAGACTTTGGAATCAGTAAAATAATTATTAAGTCCGTGTCCGATTATCGGGCTTTCAAGAATTTTTTGAAAAGCTGAAACCAAAAGCTCACTTCTTAAGACAAATGATTCGTCAAAAAAAGAAGTTTCAAAAAATCTTAGGTAAAATGGTGTATAAAAAATAAAAGAAACAACTATTGAAAGTGCCAAAAGGGAGGAAATAATAATTTTCTTAAATTTTTCTTTGTTTTTTTTAAAGGCAAAAATAGCTATAGTTAAAAGCCAAAGGATAAAAGGAAATCTTCCTAAAGACAGAAGAATCCCTAAGGACCCTAAAATTAAAGAAATTAAATAAATATTTTTTATTAATTTATTTCTTCCCTCCATATTAAATAAAATAAGCGTCATAAAAAGAAGAAGATACCCTGCCAATACATTGGGATGGGGGAATGTGCCATAAGGCCGTAAAATTAAATCTCCTCCCAATGAGGCATTGGCTATTCCGGGAGTTTGTCCTGTAAAACTTCTTTCCCCGAATAAATAAAAAAATCCCCCGAGTGATTTTTGATTTAGATACTGAAAAATGGAAAGGGAGGATTCAAATATTATTCCAACAGAAAAGGCAGACAAAATCTTTTCAAAACTTATTTTTTTAAGAATATTTACAGAATAAAATCCCAAGAAAACAAACTCAAAAAACTTAATTTCTCCGTAAAATCCCGCCAATACATTTTCTGAAAAGACCGAAGTGAGGGCCAAAAAAACAAAAATCAAACAAATATGCAAGATTTTATTTCTGTTTTTCCTCAGAAAATTCCCGAAATTTCTTTTTTTAAAAAAACAGAAAACAGAGATACAAAAAAGACATAAAATAAATACATCGGTTAAATAAAGAGTGGGCGATAGATAATCAACTCTGATTCCGAATAAATAAGAGAACCGAGGCCAAAAATGTCTTCCAAGCTGGGTAGGAAGAAAAAGAAGAATAAGAAAAAATAAGATTTTTCTTAGGTTAATTTTTCGGGCGGACAACCAGAGTTCTTTCTTTCCCTTCCCCGATTGATTCAGAAACAACCTCCTTATCATCCTTTAAAAGAAGGTGGATAATTCTTCTTTCCCATGCTTTAAGAGCAGGAACAATTATTTCTTTGTTTTCTGAAATAACTTTTTCTTTTGCTTCGTGTGCCATGCTCTTAAGCCATTCCTCTCTATTTTTTTTGTAATCTCCAACCTCAAGAGAGATTCTAAAAAACTTCCCCAATTTTTGAGAAATACAAAGAGATAAAATTATTTGAAGAGCTTCAAGAATATCTCCGTGTCTACCTATTACAATCCCTGAGTCCTGGGTCTGAAGGTTAATATTAAAAGACTCGTCATCGGCCTTAACTGAAACCTCTCCTTCGATTCCTAAGAGCTTGATCAGTTCTTCTGCTGTTTTTTTTACTGTTTTTTCTTCTTTTGCCATAAACTCTCAAGGCCTCCAAGACCTGAAATTTGATATTGCTGTATGATACCAAAAACAGTAAAGGTATTCCAATATAGAGACAGTCCAATAGGAAATTGATAAGAAAAAAAACCTATCATTAAAGGGAATATATATAGAGACTGTGACTGAAATGCAGAAGCAAAATCATCTTTTTTCTTTTTCTCCTGCCCACCCTGCTCTGCCGGAAGGCGCGTAGTAGGCAGGTTCTTTTCTCCTGAGGGAGGCGACGAGAGTGTCATCATTTTCGACTGTATAAATTGAAAAAGGGCTGTCAAAAGAGGGACCAAAAGAATCAGTGGTCCTGTCGTTGAAATCAAATGAGCAGGGTTTTGCCCCAAGGGCAGGCCAAAAAAGGAAGGGTCCCAGGTTGAAGTTAGTTTAAGAAAATCAAAATAAACTACCTTATTTATACTTGAAACAACAGACTGAGGACCAAGGGCTACGATTTGTGATAAAACCGAATAAAGCCCCCAAATTATAGGTATTTGAACTAGAACTGGAAGGCACCCAGCAGCAGGATTTACTCCGTGTTCTTTATAAAGCTTCATTGTTTCTTGCTGAAGCATCTTTGCATCATTTTTATGTTTCTCTTTTAATTTTGAAAGGTGGGGGGAAACCTCCTGCATTTTTCTTGATGCTCTAAGCTGGGAAGCGGTAAGTGGGTAAAGAATAAATCTTATAACTACAGTGAGACCTATTATTGAAAATCCTAAAGCATAGGGGGTATTAAGCAAAAAAAGAATCTTATAAATACCTACAAGGGCATTTAAAATTGGCCAAACCAAAACAGTATTAAACAGCGATGGGTCTGTCATAAGTTTTATAGAAAGGCTGGCATTTCAAAAGTCGTCTGAGAGAAGATACCGATCCTTTTAAAATTCCTTCTTTCTCAATTGAAATCTTCGCATATTCTGAGCACGAGGGATTAAATCTGCAGGAGGATTTTATTCCCAAAACATTTTTAATAAAGATAGATAAAACATCCTGATAAAAAGTTATTAAAAAAAGAGTTAAACTCTTCATTTGATAAGCCCTTCTTTCTTAAAGGAATCTAAAACATCATTATAAATTTCACCTGTTGTTTGTCCGATAATATTTTTATTTAAAACAATCAGTAAGTCTTTTCCAGCTTTTATTTTTAGCATGTTTTTTTCTATACAACTTGCTACTTGCCTTCGTGCCCTATTTCTCAAAACAGCTCTTTTTTCTGTTTTCTTGGAAACTACTATTGAAAACCTGTCTATCTTTTGATTGTTGTCTTTTATCTTTAAGACAAAAAAACGGGAAGAACTTTTTTTTGCGCCCTTAAAACTCACGTTCCTTGGGAGCCGGTGACCTCGAGAAAGCATATTATACCGTAATCCTCTTTCTTCCCTTTTTTCTTCTCCTTTTTATTATTTTTTTCCCGGAACGCGTTTTGTTTCTCTTTAAGAATCCATGCTTTCTTTTTCTCTTTAGTCTTTTTGTCTTTACCATTTTTTCCATATAGATTTCTAAAGTATACCAAAAGGGAGGAATTTTTAATAGAAGGAAAAGGACATAGTTTTATCCACTTAATGTTCTTGACAAAAAGTTATCCACATAATTAAACTAGACTCCACCCCTAAATATATGATGCAGGATAATAATCAACTTTGGAAAATAATTCTTAATGAAATAGAAACGGAAGTTTCAAAAGCAAATTTTTTAACACTTTTTAAAAATACTTCTCTTTTGTCTTTTGAAGATAATGTTGCCACAATTTCAGCACCCTCTACCATGGTGATTGATCTTCTTCAAAAAAGATTTTATCAAGTTATAAAAAAATCCCTTGATAAGCACCTAAAGGGAAATGCCAATATTATTTTTGTCCCAAAAGCTATAAACAAAAATGAGGACATTGGTATGGGCCCCCTTTTTGTGGAGGTTTCAAAAACTCCTCTTTTAATAGGACATTTACCCAAGGTCCGAAAAGACTATACTTTCGATACTCTTGCAGTATCATCAAGTAACCAACTTGCCTATGTTTCTGCTCAAAGTGTAGCCAAAAAACCCGGGTCCTCTTACAATCCTCTTTTTATATATGGTCCGGTGGGGGTTGGCAAGACCCACCTTATGCATGCCATAGCAAACCACATCTACAAAGAAACCCCTGGCAGAAAAATAGTTTATATAACAAGCGAGGAATTTACTAACGAAGTCGTTGAGGCAATAAGAACCAATGACACGGCAAGAATGAAAAGGAAATTTAGAAACACTGATATTCTCATCATAGACGACGTTCAGTTTCTTGCAGGAAAGGAAAAGATTCAAGAAGAACTTTTCCATACATTCAACACGCTGGTTGATAAGGAATCTCAAATTGTCTTATCTTCCGATAGACCCCCCTCTGACATTAAAAAAATGGAGAAACGTTTATCTTCACGGTTTTCTGGAGGACTAACCGTAGACATTGAACCGCCAGACTTTGAGCTGAGAACAGCAATACTTCTTATTAAAGCAAAAAAATACAACTTTGACCTACCTATCGAAGTTGCAAAAACAATCGCCGAAAAAATTCTTGACACAAGAAGTCTTGAGGGAAATCTTTTAAGACTTATGACAGAAATGGAGGCACAAGTTTCTCCGATTGATGTGCTTTTAGATAAAATATTAAAAGGCGAAACACAAATAGAGCCTTCCTACCATCACCCTGATGAAATTATCAAAAATCTTTGTAATTTTTACAGAATTAAACCGACCCAAATAAAAAGCCAAAAAAGGAGCGCATCTCTGGTAAGAGTAAGACAGATAGCAATGTACCTTTTAAGAAAAGAGTTGGGTCTTTCTCTTGTTGAGATAGGAAATATCCTAGGAGGAAGAGATCATACTACCATAATGTATGGGGTTGACAAAATCGAAAATCTTTTGGTGGGGGAAGGGTTTTCTGATGAAATCAAAAAGGTTGTTCATTTTAGCAAAACAGGTCGCACAAATTAACAGACCTGCGGGTTCTTAACCCTTTATCCCCCTTTTTTTCAACAGTTTTTCCACATTTTTAAACAGTCCCGTCTTGCTTTTTTCCACTTTTCCATATAGACTACTACAACTACAAATATTAATATAGTTTTAAAAATGAAGGCCTCTTTCCTTTGTGAAAATGTAGACAAAAAACTTTCCTTTGTAAACCATGCGGTTTCTCAAAGATCCCAGTTACCAATTCTTTTGAATTTTCATATTCAAGCAAAAAAAGGAAACCTTATAATCAAAGCGACCGACCTTGAAATAGGAATTCAAGTGAGTATCCCAGCAAATGTTGAACAAGAAGGAGAAGCAACGGTTCCCGCGAGAGCTTTTTACGATCTTCTTTCAAACGTCCAGAAGGGGATAATTTTTCTTGCGACCAAAGACAACAATCTGATTTTTGGGACGGATAAAATAAAAACCGTTTTTCAAACAACGCCCGCCGGAGAATTCCCAAAGATATATGAAGAAAAAGGGGGGAAAATTGCGACCATACCGGAGGAAACAATCGAAAAAGAATTTTCCTCCGTTGTGTTTGCCGCATCACCCGACCCCGGAAGACCTGCCCTATCGGGCGTTCTTATTAAAAAGATTAGCGGAGGAAAGGAGGGGTTTTTGATGGTAGCAACGGACGGGTTCCGCCTGTCTTTAAGGGGAACCCAGAATAAAAACACAGAGAGCGATGGGGGTTTTGTGGTTCCTGCACGAATTATAAAGGAGCTTTCCTTTATGAAAGACAACAAAGACGTAGGGGTTTATGTTTCCAAAAAAGGCAATCAAATCCTGTTTGAGCAGGAGGGGAGCATTTTGGTGGGAAGACTCATTGAGGCAAAATTCCCAAATTACCAGAAGATAATCCCCCAGGATTTTTCAACAAGAGCGGAATTTGATAAAACTGAATTTCAGTCGGCTGTTAAAACCTGCGCTGTTTTTGCAAGAGAGGCGGCAAATATTATTAAACTTTCTATCTTAAAAAATAAGATAAAAGTCTGGGCAAGCGCACCGTCTCTTGGGGAAACAGAAATTGATGTTGACGCAGAAGTTTTAGGAGAGGAGAATGAGATTGCATTTAATGCAAGATATCTTCTTGAATTTTTATCAAACATAGAGGGAGAGGTGATGGTCTTTGAAATGGCAGGGCCACTAAATCCCGGAGTTTTTAAATTAAAAGACGACCCCAGCTTTCTTCACATCATAATGCCCATTCGTCTGCAGGCACAATAAAAGCATCAGTAATTTTCACAAAAACTTAAAGTTTTCCTGGGTGGGGCAAGATAGGGGTTTGGGACATATGGAGAGGTTACTTTAACTTCTAGTTGGCAAGCTTCCTCCCTTTTTACTCCAAGCTTTGTAATAAAAGCCATCTCCGCATTCAGTCTAGTCTGTGAGGAGGAGGTTGATATATTAATTATAAATTGACTAAATCTTGTTAAGTAAGCAATTTGGAAATCTCCTTCTTTGATAAAAAGCACGTCTCCTTCACTATTGGTTTGTATGGGGCTTTTTAGGAAATTATTTGTTTTGACACCTGAAATAATTATTTTATCTGATTGGGGGATTCTAGTTCTCTCCTCTATTTTTGTCGGAGTTGGAATCTCCCCCTCTTGTCTTTTGTGTTTTGAAGGAAAGAAGAGGGAGAGGAAAAAATAAATTAACCCTAGAGCAATTAGGGTTGAAAAAAGAATGATAGCAATTCTCTTCATAGACCTATTTAAAAACTTATACCACACTTAGTCAATATGTTTTTTACCGAGAGGCGATCTTCCCGATCTGTATCCCAGACACCCCATGGTTCCCAGCTGGCCCAGTTTTCGCGTATTTCACTTGCTTTGAGTATGTTTTGGGTGGGGTTTTTCCAGTTGGACTCGCAGGCATTTCTCAAAGGAAGGCTTAAAATGTTATCGCAGGACTGATCGCCCCAGGCACCTGCCCCATATGCACCCGAGCAGTGGGCGACTGCATTTATTTGGAAAAGACCGATGCTGTAGTCGTTGGTTTGGCAATTGTCGTTTATTTTAAATGGATAACCTCCGCTCTCCGACTCGCATATCAAAGATGCGGTAAGGGCCTTTATCGGATCATTTCCAAAATAGGGCAAAAGATTGGCTACCGAGCAATAACCAGTCCCTTCGTATTGTTGTGTGCATGTGTTGCTTGATGTATTGCTTGATACAATGCACATTCCAAGTTCCTTGTCTGCCGCAACCCATCCTGGCCGTGTGTCCGTGCTTCCTGCGGGAGCAGATTCTGGATTTGGAATGTCTTTTCCCATAGAGATATGGACATGATCAATTGCGCTTGATCCAACAATTGTCCCTGAGGGATAAGACCTCCCGGGTTGCAAGCCAGTAAATCCGATGTGGCCTAGAAATAAAGTCCAGTTCTTGTTCCCTTCTAGATAACTGACAAAAACAAACTCCTTACCGCAGCTTCCATTAACTGGTTTTGTACAGTCATTTTTTTTAAGATCAAAACGGTTAGCAAAAACCCAGTTTACACTTTTTCCTTCAATTGCTGGTAGAATTATGTTTTTTCCCTCTGTGGGGACGTCAATTGACTTTGCCCGTCTCGAGTTTGGGTCGCATTCTACTGGATAATTAGTTCCGCAGTGTCCATTCACAGTATCTGCCTGATATGAACCAAAAGAAACTGTTCCACCTGGAACAGGGCAGCTTGCAATTGATATAGCCGGATTTGGAGTAGTAGCAGGATTTGCCGACCCGCTACCACCGCCGGTTGCCACGATTATTATTATAACAAAGATAACTATTATAAGAATAACTGCAGTAATAATCCATCCCACAGGATTTGATTCTGCAGCGACCACTCCGGTTCCGACGGCAGCTACCCCTCCTGTGGCTGCTGCAGCACCCGCTCCCGCTCCAACAGCTCCTGCTCCTGCGCCGACTGTTCCCACGCCCACAGCGGCAGTCCCTGCGCCAGCACCTGCTGCTCCGGTCCCTACTCCAGCAGCACCGACTCCTACTCCAGCTCCCATAGCTGCAGCTTCGCCAGCACCAGCGCCCACGCCTGTAGCAGCTGTGAGGCCTGTTCCTGTACCCACTTCCAAGCCAGCAGCCGCTCCCACCTCAGCACCTGTGCTAATCCCAACGCCTGCAGCTTCAGCTCCTGCACCAGCGCTAATTGCCTCAACTCCCGCTGACTCTGCTGTTGCAGTCTCAATAATTGAACCTGCCTCGGTTCCTGCAAGCGGAGCTTCCGTAGTAATTTCTGCCCCAGCGGTTTCAGCGCCAACAGAAGGTTCAATGGCTGATTCTTCCGCAACGGCAGTTTCCCCAGGAACCGCAGCTGTTTCAGCTTCTGGGGCAGTTCGGATTTCAGAAGGTGTTTCAACTGCGGTCTCAGTGGTTTCCTTAATTTCTCCTTTGGTTTTGCCTCGCAGGCGTTTGATAAAATCTACGGCCCTTTTTAAAAACCTATATCTGTCATACCACCTGAAGCCCTTTTCTATACGACTTTCCTGTCTTTCTTCTTTTGGATTTTCCCCTGTTTTCTCCATAAGTCAATAATGTAAATTAAGTTTTATTAAAAACCGGAGGGGCTTGGGGCTGCGCAGCTTGCGGTGTAGGGGAGGGAGCTTCGGGGAGAGACTCAGGAGGTGGAGGTTGTTGGGATGGCTGGGAAGGAGCTTGCTCAACAGGATTTTCCGGAGGGGAAGCAGCTTCCGCCTGCTCCTGCGATTCTTTTTGCTGGATCAATTCCTGAGGGTTTGAGGTTATTATTGTGTGCTCAAAGGGTGCTGCAATAACTTTTATCACAACATGACTTTGTCCTGCAAAAAACAAACCTTCTCCTACATCTGATGAAAGAAGAAGCTCTTTTTCTCCTTGTGAAAGGTAAAAAACTTTTGAGATAAGATCTATTTCTGTAGGAGACTGTTTAAGAAGCATCTGTATTGATGAATTTGATAAAACTGCATTTCCGTAGTCGGTCGATAAGAAATCCTGAACATCCTGAGTTGCGGTTGTTAAAGCAAGATAATATTTTCGAGCACGTTTTGCGATTCCATAAACAAAAGACGCTGAATCTTCATATTTCATTATATACCAGGCCTCATCTAAGACAAGAAGTCTTTTTTTAAGGCTTTTTCTGATTCTTGTCCAGACAAAATCCAAAATAATGTGCATGGCAATGGGGCGAAGTTCATCCTCCAAAGCCTTAATTGAAAAAACGGTGAATGGGTTTGTAATATCAAAATTAGACTGCTGATTGAAAATTCCGGAGAGGCTCCCCTTTATAAATTTTTCAAGCCTTAAGGCAAGTCCTTTTGCTGTCTGATCCTCCATACCAATTAGAACTTTATATAAGTCTTCCATCAAAGGAGGCTGATTTTTTTGAGTCGAAGGATCTGCAGTTACCCCTTTTTGTCTATAGGTTTCAACAAGAGCGCGGTCCAAGATTGCATCCTCGCCTGCAGACAGCTCTCCCATGACTATCCGCAAAAGCCCATGAAGGGAGAGTATTTTAAGCCCCAGCTCATTTTCGCCTTCCTCATAAAGGCCCGAGAGGTCAAATGGATTTATCTTAATCGGATCGGATGGAGTAAAGGATACATGTTCTCCGCCCAGTGTTTTGGAAAGAGCTTCGTATTCCCCTTCAGGGTCTATTATTATAACTTCGGTCCCAAACATAAACTGTCTTATGGCCTCAAGTTTTATCAAGTATGACTTTCCTGCACCCGATTTGCCTAATACCACTTCATTTGCGTTTTCCAAAGAATATCTGTCAAAAACTATTAGTGATCCATTCTGCTCATTTATTCCATACATGATTCCCTTATCTTGAGTAAGAGTTGCAGATGTGAAAGGGAAAGTAGAGGCAAGAGAAGTTGTATCCATGTTCCTTGCAATGTAAAGCTTGTCAACACTTTGTGGAAGGCAAGATTTGAATCCTTCTTCCATTTGAAGTGTGGCAGGTTTTGTTATAAGAAGAATAGAGGATAAGGTTGATGTGAGTTTTTTTGAGGCCACATCAAGATCCTGTATCGTTTCTGAAAAAAGTGTTATGTAAAGACCGAACTGGAAGAATCTTTCGACTCCCTTTGCCAGTTGTTCCTGAAGCGAAAGAGCATCTTCCAAAGCTGCCTGAACCTTGGGATCAACTATCTTTCCCTCCTCTGTCTGTGACGAGATTGTTGCTTCCATCTCGGCAATCTTTCTTCGGATATCAGAAAGCACGTCATTTGAGGAAGCAGGGTAGCAAAACATCGAAACATTCATTGAATGATCAAAATCAATAAGAGGAGAAAGCCAATTGGGCGAAACAAATCTTGGATAACCTACAACAAAAAAGGTCCTGTAATAAAAATCACCTACTCTTATAAAGTTGAAATCTACTTCAACCGAAGGTGGGGCAATAATATCAAGAAGGGAGGATGTCCCCTTTTCAAGAATTTTGATTCCCTTTGCTTCTATTGTTTTTGCACCCTGCCTGTCCATTTGTCCTGAGCTCAGGGTTGAAGGACCGGCAGGCAGATCCTGCAAAGGAGTTTGATTATTGGTTTTTTGTTTTTTGAAATTTAAGAATTTCATACCTGACTCCCCATTTTTATAATAGGGGTTTTAAGCTCATCGGTTATTTGATTAGTTTCGATGAGGGATCCGTTGAAGATCTCATAAAAAAGTTTGACCAGCTCTTCCTTCTGAAGAGTTTTTGCGCGAAGACCTAATCTTGCAAGCTGTGAGTGAACGGAGTCTCCCTTGGAATGAAGAGCTGCCTTTGCCTCTTCAAAAAAGGAGTCTTCGGATATTTGACCGGGCATAGCTTTTTTGGCTGCCCCAACCCCCTTTTCAAGATAGGAATATGGAATAACAATATAAAATTTTTTGTCAAGTACCGTATTTACTTTGACCAGCTCTCTTATAAAATCCCGGTAAAGCCTTATCTGGGAAGATAAAAGCTGATTTGTTGACCCCTGAGCCTGCTCTTCCAAAAGTTTTAAATAAGAGGAGATATCAAGCTTTTTGCTTCTTATAAATATCTGAATCGGGAAAGATAGGGAATTAAGAAGAGAAGCATAGGAAAAAACTTTTGTGTCCTGTTCTTCTTTTGAAAGAAGAGAGAAATTCGTGGCATTGACCTCAATTATAAAACAGGCATTTTTACCCGATAATATAACTATGTCCTCTTCGATTCCCTCAATTTCTATAAATTTTTGCGTTGTTGCTCTCTTTTTTTGGGCAGTTTTAGTCATGATTTTTGAACGGGATTAAATAATTCTCTTCTAAGTTCTTCTCTTTTGTCAATTGAAATTATTTCAAGAGGCATTAAAACTTCACCTCTGGCTTCTATCTCAATAGTATCAAATTTATGTTCTCCCTTGGGATCTTCAAAAAATATAGTGTAAACTCCGTTACCTAAGGGGGTTGCCGAAGCAAATTGACCTAAGACATTTGTTTTGAATGCTCTTACAGGATTTCCTTCCTCGTCTTTCACCTCAACAAGTATATTAGGAAGAGGATTATTTCTTGAGTCTTTTGCTATTCCCATAACCAAGTTTGGAACATCGGGAATAAAAGGGAGTCCTGCAGTTTTACTCAATTCTCTCGGAATTCTTCTTGCATGTTTTGTTTCAGGCTTGGGAGTTATAGTTGAGGGACTATAAATATTTTTTCCCTGCATCTTAAGTTTTTTTCTAAGCTCTATTATTTGATTCTCCAAAATTTGTTTTTGTGAAGTCACCTCGCTTAAGACCTTTTCAATCTCAAGAATTTTTTGGTGGGCCATTTGGTATTGTTCTCCCGTCTCCTGTTTTTTTTCCAGATCCTTGGCTTCCTCAAGCTCTTTCTTGAGAACATCAGCCTTTTTGTCAAGCTCTTTTTCTTCCTCTTTTTTTTTGCCTTCGTCTGTTAAATTTACATTCTCTCTGATCTGATCTTCAAATATCTTTTCATAACCTCCCAAATTCTCCGATATGTCAGTTGGGGATCCTTTGCTCAAAGAAAGAAGAGAATTTAAAAAATTAAGCTCTTTTTCATCCAATTTATCTTTTGGTTTTTGGGGAAGATTTTTTAAAAACTCTTTAAGTTTTTGGGTGGAATCGGATGAAGTCATAAGCTTAGATACTGTTTGTACTTGACTTTCCTTGGGTGGCTTGGGGAACCACATATGACCACCTATTTTCTGATATATATACTGAGTTGGATTAAATAAAGCTTTTATGTAATTTGAAATCATAAGATCAAACGGCCGACCCTCAATAGGAACAAACGCCGCTCCCACCCCCAGGCCTACAAAAAGAAGAACGAGGGGGATTTTTATAAGGATAAAAATCGGGAGCGCAAAAGTTATCCAGCCTAGGACAACTCCTGTCGCAAGATAGGCAAATTGCTTAATGGTCATGTCCCCTATCAGCTTAAACTGAAAACCTGTAATATCTTGGGGAATAGGATGATTTTCCATAATTTGAAAAGCAACTAGTTCCTAACCACTAGCGGCTAGTTGCTATTTTTAACAGTGTATAACGTGAAAAAAATGCTTTCAAGACAGTCAAAATAGATCAAAAAAGAAAAAAAAGAGGCTAGTGTGAAAACTGAATAGTAAATCACAAACTCTAAATAACAAATCCTAAATAATATTTAATTTCAAATGCTCAAAATCCAAAAAATTATTATATTCGAATTTTATACTTTGAATTTATCCTTCGACGCTACTCAGGATGGTGAGCTTGTCGAACCATTTGGAGCTTGTAATTTTGGATTTAAGATTTAGTCTAATTGCAGTTTCCGAAGCCGAATTGTTTTATGCAGGAGACGCCAGTCAAAGCGCTTATAAAGTTTATTATTGCAAATGAAAGGAGAATTACAACAAGACCGATAATCGCATACGTAAGAGTTTCCCTTGCTTCTTTTACTTTATCCTCTGTTCCGCCTGACCTTATGTATTTGATTCCCGACCAGATGATGAAAAAAAGAGCTACTATTCCTCCTCCGACAAGCGCCCAGTTAATAACATTCTGAAACACAGTCGGAATACACTGAAGAGTTGCGACGCTGTCTTTTACGCAATCTCCCCAGTCAACACCGGGAATGGTAATTCCGCCCCCTCCTCCGCCTGGAGGCGGAGGCAGTTTGGCAAGAAGTTTATCCATAGTTTTAGATTAGCAAGAAAATTTTAAAAAAACAAGGAAAGATAGAGAAACTCTAAATTTTACTGGAGCTTTAATGTGGGAAGAGTGAAGGTGGTTATGGTTTTACCGAGGAAGAATCCGACGACAAGATTCAAAATGAAGTATGCCAAAAAGACTATTACAAGGCCGACGACTGCGGCAACAATCGTGTTTCTTGCAGCTTCGACATTAGTTTTATCTCCACCCGACAGAATCCACTTAATCCCTCCCCAAATTAAGAACCCTAATGCAATAAGAACCGCAAGTATGAAAAGAAGGGTAATAACATTTCCGACTACGTTCCCAAAATTACTTGATGTGAGTTTGCAAAGACCGGCGAAGTCGCCTGTGGGACAAGTGTCAACTGTATCAGCAAAAGCCAAAGCTGGGGAGAGAAGATAAGATGAAAATGCGGCTGTTGTAGCAATTAATTTTTTCATCTTTAATTAAATGCTATATAGATTTTCACAGTTTGTCAAGCCCCGATTTAACAATTGAGCAATGGAACAATAGAGCAATTGGATTTTCTAGAAAATCCTTATATTAAAGAATCCGAAAATAAAGTTTATCATAAAAAATGAAAAAAAAGCAATAATCAAACCTACAACAGAATAAGTCAGTCTAAGTCTTGCCTGTTCAATTCTTTGTTTATCTCCGCCTGATGTTATCCATTGAATTCCTGCCTGAATCATATAAAAAAGAGCAAGAAAAATCGCCGCAAGAAGAAGCAAAGTAACTCCTCCCTGAATGATTTTTGAAATGTTCCCTCCTGTTGGAACCTCGCTAGGCGGCTCAATTTCCCGCCCTCCTATTGTAATAGCTATTTTATTTAACATTTCTTATTTATCATTGATCATTAAAATCGTAAATTATAAATCATCAATCACGTTTTATTTTATAAAGTCTGGAATGCGTAAAATGTTAAATCCGATTACTTGAAGAATCACAAAGGAGAATATTATAAAAACAAGCCCTATTATCGCGGCAATTAGCTGATCCCGCGCTGCCTCCAAAGCTTCAGGTTTGCCCCGCGCTGCTATAAGCTGATATCCCGAATAGATTATGAGAAGAAGTGCCAGTCCTCCTGAAAGAGAAAGAATAATACCAAAGATTGATTTTATAAGACCCGATGGATCTGTGCCAATATCTATTCCAAGGCCGGTTGTTACAGAAGTGCAGATTTTTATTTGTTTTTCATCTGTGGTTAAATTCCCTTCTTTATCAAATCCCTTGGAACAGGGTGGAGGAGGGGGGCTGGGATCAGGTTCTTCGGGTTTTGGCTTATCTGACTGAGGAGAGCAAATTGTATCATATTTCTCAATTTCCAACGTCCATGTCTGCAGAATTGTTTTTTTAAACTTATCCTTATCAAGGTTGGCTACTAACCCGCATGAATAAACCTTACACTCAGAATTAGCTGGATCGCAGAGTTGGGAATAAAGACATCTGTCATTATCAGTTAAACCAGAATCATCTCCGCATTTGCCATCAGAAGATATAGGAGGAAGACATCTATACACTCCGTCATTTTCCCTGCAGTTAAATTCCTGACATCCTGCATCTGTGCAGGGCTGGGTTGACAGGCAAAACGGCGAATTTTCATCGTTGCATTCTATAGGGGAGTTATAAGGATTCGTTTGGGGGGCAGGGCCTCCGCCTGTATCTCCTGTCTCTACTGCCAAAGAGGGCGGGGGTTTGAAAATTAAAATAAGGAGAATTATTACAACAACTCTTAGAATTTGTCCCACAATTTTATAGTAGACAAGTTGAGAATACTTTGCAAGAGCCGTCAAGCTATGCTTGGAATTTTCAATTTTCAATTTTCAATTTTCAATGAATTTTTAATGTTTCAAGCTTTAAATTTTAAAAACTTAGATTTGATTTCAAATTTCAAATTTAAAATTATTTATGGTGTAAATTTTATTCCTCTTCCCTTAATTGTTTGCAAGTGAGATGGATTATTGGGGTCGTCTTCTATTTTTTTTCGAAGGCGAAAGATTAGCTGATCCAGAGCTTGATCGGTTACTCCTTCTGTTGATTTTGAATTTTTCCACACGGCGTTTATTACTTCCTCCCTTTCTACAATTTTATCTTTATTCTCAATCAGGAACTTAAGGAGCTTAAATTCGGAAGAGGTCAGAATATCAGAAAGGATACTATCTCCCTTTTTTATCTCGTTGGTGATAGGGTCAAACGAAATGACTTGATTACCCAATTGTTCGATTACCGTGATGAATTTTTCAAAAAGGGGAATTGAGATTTTACTGTTTTCTATTAATCCAACGTTTTGTAAATAGCCACTAGAAATTAGTTGGTTAGCAATTAGTGATTTCTGTTCGGAAGGTGTTAAGGAATACAAAATCTCATAAAGAGAACCTCTTATCGTTTTTTGCTCAAGCAAAAAACTCTGTAACCCTATTCTGGTTGCTAGTTGCCAATTGCTAGTCGCTAATCTTGTCTCAAGACAAAGCCTTGTTAATTTTCCGTGGCCTGCGGTTAGTGAAATTATTTTGTTAGTTAGTTTTTCGTTTATTCTTTTACCGCTTACTTTTTCAAGGTATGAGATTCGGAAATCAAGACCGGGCTTGTCAAATAGCGGTAAATAAACGATGTTTCCTGCCAAAAATTCATAAAAATCCGAGAAAAGCATTGGTTCTATCAAATCCTCAAGGGGTCTATTAAGAGAAAAAACAACAGAGAATCTGTATTTTGCCCTGTTTCTCAAGATTCTAAGATTGGCAAAAAATTCAGATGAGAGCATTGGTACATATTCTTCAAATCTGTCAAACAGAAAGACTACTGTAAGTTCTTTCTCAATACAAAGGTAATCAATTGCTTTTTTAAGGCCCCCAAACAAAACCATCTCGTCATTGGTCAGAAGCGATTCTTTGAAAATCTTATCCATGGTTTCATGTAAATTCATCTTTCTTTCTCTTAATGAATCAACAAGTGAAAGGAAGATGAATTTTGTTGCCTCAAATAAGGGCTTTTTTCTAATCTCCGAAAAATTTAAGAGGACAAAATGAAACCATTTCTGGTCTTCTCCTAAATGTTTTAACCGGACAGTGCGGTTATAAGATAAAAGACCCAAAAGATTTGATCTTCCAACCCCGGGAAGACCAATAAGCTGAGCCGATTTTCCTTCCTTTGCAAACCTTAAGATTTTTTCTATTTCATCAAATCTTGAATTTTCAGGGTATAATGATTCGAAATGAGCCAGTTCACTACCATCGACCATTGATGATTTATTATTTACCATGTTTGTTAAATTACAAATTCAAAATTACAAATAACAAATAATTGCAAAGTTATAAATACAAAATTCAAAACAACTTTATCTACTTTTTTCTAAGATTGCAGCAAAAATTTTAACAAGCTCGGTAGTTTCTTGCAATAGTGGAGTAATCTTATTCTTGAGTTCCGGGTTTGCCTCTTCGATCAATTGTAACCAGTAAATTGTTTCTTTTCCTTCTTTTCTGCAGATTCTAATTCTAAATGAGAAATCTTTCTTTGTTTCTGTTTCATTTGCTTCTCGATAGTTAGCACCCATAGAAGTTCCGGAACGAATAACTTGATCGCACAAATTAAAGTTAATTGTGTTTTTCGGCAAGTCTTTAGCTAAGTGAATAATTTTTTTTCCAAATTCAAGCGTTCTATCTTCTAAATCGTACTTTTTATTATTTTGGTTATTTGACATTTTAATTTATTTGGAACTTGTAATTTTGTACTTGTAATTTTCCTTACTACGTAAGGATATTGTAATCTTCTTGAAAGCTAATTATCAAGCGCTTCGGCTTCGCTAAGTGTAAACTTCCCTCGTATGAAAGAGTTTGATTTGACAGGCAGAGCTAATCGCCCTACACTTGAAGTGAAGGGAGATATTTTTATGTCAGAACCCGGACAAAGAGAACAGCCGCCAAAACAGCTCGAACCTGCCTCTGGAGCTGGTGGAGGATCTCCGCCAGAAAAACCACCAATCACTACATCCGGAGAAGCAAATGGCAATGGGGAAGATTCTGGTGAACAGGCGCCAAATATAAAGACCGGCCCTGCGAAATGGAAAAACAAAGATAATGATCAGCCTATTGTTGTTACAGAGTATGCAGGTAAAGGTCCAGACGGTAAAGATTATGTCAATATTGAAGGAAGCGAAACCAGTGTTCCTCTTGATGAAATAGAATATCCACAAGAAGAAATTCCAGCTGCAGGCGCAGGCGGAGGAGAGCCTCCCGAAGAACCCCCAGAGGTAGTAACTGCAGAAGAACCTGGGGAGAGTGACGGTGGTGAGGATCGTGGGGAAATTAAAGAATATATAAAGGCATTAAATAAGTTATTGTCAGATGAAGAAGTAAGAAGGGTATTGATTTCGGATAACCCAGACTTTGATCAGCTCCCTCAGCTAGAAGAATTTATAAGAAAGTACATGAGTCCTGCAGACAGGAGCGGAAAGATAGGCCATTTTGCTAGATTTGTTACCGGAAAAGATAATGATTTTTCTTCTACATCAAAGAAGCTTATATTCGAGCGTTTACTTGAAAAAATTATAGGCATGACAGATAAAACTCCCGATAGGCCATATCATGCTGATTCGGGCAATATATATGTTTCATCCAACTTACAAGAGCTACTTGAAGTAGCAAGGGCAAATTTGGCTGAAGATTTTCCATATTTCGGAAACCTTGCTTATGTAAGAGAAGTTGCTCATGAATTGAATAGAAATCTTAAATACGGGGAGCAATACAAAAAATATGTAACAGAAAGTTTGCGTACCGGGGGACTTAATTTTATGCATAATAGAATTGCAGGTGTAAGTGCAGTTATAAGAGAGTATGAAAGAATAAGTTCATACAGAATAAGACAAGTAAAAACCTGGTTTTCAGAAAAGGATATAAGGGCAATAGACAGTGAGGTAGAAGAGATGATAAAAGATCATTCGAGAGAAGAAATGAAGATAGGTAATAGGAAATTATCAGATTGGGAGATTGAAAGGGCTTTAAAAATAGGTAAAATTCTCTTTGCAGGAAGCCAAAGACTGGCCGCGTATGCTGCTGCAGGGGATCTTCCTCACGACGCGTTGCTTACTGGACGATTTGGATCTGTTCCCTATGAATATATAGCAAGATCTTTATTTCCATTCAAAATGACTTCCCCAAGGTTTTTTGCTGGAGCAGGAGGTTCAAGAAGATACATGGAGAGAATATTTGAAGAACAAAAGAAAGATAGCCCGTGGTTTGATGAGAAAGAAAAAAAATCAAAGCTTTATTCTCTCTTTGGACTTGATGAAAGAACCATCCTTATGGATAGTTGCGGAGCTATGGATTCTCAGACTCAGGCATGGAGAGCGGAAATGATGTTTTTGGGAGCCATTACGATGAACATAGACGGAGAACACGTTAACTTACTGGATTACTTGAATGAGTTTGCTGTTCTACACGGTGGAAAATCAGGAGATCCTAAGGATCAGATTCTGGGTGGAAGGGGCGTTGATGAGAAGGAAAGACCAAATTTTTCAAAAGACGTTAGAAATGTAGTAATGGGTCAAAGATTATATTTATCTAATCTTGCTCGATACGGAAATTTTGATGACGTCCTAAAAGCGGATATCTGGCAAAAAATTAGTCTTCTTACTCCATCAACAATAGCATCTGTGGTTCCCAGAGCCATCGGCAAAGAAGATGAGAAAATATGGGAGCAGATGCGATATAAACTATATGCCGCTGAGAATAAAAGAATAAACAATGATTCAGTAAGGTACAGGAAAGGGTTAACAAATGATGATTTAAAGGGCGAAAATGAAAAATTCAGTAAGGTTTTAGAAACTGTAAAAAAAGATGTTTGGACAGAAGGAGATTTTGATACAATTTTGGAATATATGGGGATGGGAGAGCTGAAGCTAGAGATAGATGAGAAGAAATTACTGAAAAAAATAATAACAGCTGGTATAGAAGAGTCAGAGAAGCTTGGTAGGGCAAAACTTCCCTTTGCGTTTGCGATTGTCGATGCGCCTGAAGTAGCATGGTCTAAAACAGAGGATGGGACTGGAGGACTTGAGGATGAAGATTTGCTAAGGATACTTTTAAGTGATCAGGAATCATTTTCCAAGGCATGGACAGAAATGAACGGTCTAATAGAAAACCCAACCGCAGGTTTACGAGAACATACAGCAAAAGCAGTTGAAGGAATAGGAATGGTAATAGGCAGAAAAAGCGCACAGGAAATAATTCGCCCATTTATAATAGCTTATATTAAGATGGCATCTACTACGCCTTCTTCAGAATGGATAGGCGATTTTCAAAAACTTCTTAGGCAAGCTACGTCAGAAATGGAAAGGTATTATAGAAATTCCCACATATCGTGGGATGCTAAAGAGAGAGAAATAACTCTTGAAGGAATGTCTCAAGATGGCTCAATCTCTGATGATATTTCTGAAGGAAATATATCTGATCTAGATAAAGTTAAGAAGAAAACAAAATCGACCAGAAGAGCAACTTTTCTTAGAATGGCAAGATTAATAATTATGTTACTAGGTCCGGAGGCAGGTATATCATTTCTTAAACTTTTTGTGCCACAAGATTTACTAAACTCTTTACAAAAAAAATAAAATTATCCTACGCCGAATCTTCGACCGAATGCTCGTAGTTTTCCGACTTTGCCGTAACTTACCCTTCCTGTTGCTTGATCATAACCTGCCAATCTATATTCCTCAGAACCGGCTATAGTTTGACCTACACCCTTAGCTACAGAAATTGGGTAACCTGCTCCCGCTCCAACTGCGGCACCGATTGAGGAGAGGTCGATTTTGGGTGCCTTGAGAGCTTCTCTTAATGTTGTTACAATTCTTGGCGCAGTCAATATGATTCCAAGGGCAATTATTGCGCCGAAACGCTCTCCATTGGGGTTTCCTATAAAAGGCGGCACGAACATGTCTCCCCCTCCTGCATCAAAAAGATGCATAAAAGTCTCTCCCAGAAGGAAAAGAACAAGAGTTGCCGGGAAAGCCGCAAGGTTTGAAATAAGACTTCTGAGCCAGGAGGTAAAGCTGATTGTACTTCCCGGGAAAAGTCCTGCGACAATCCAGAAAGGCGCAAATACTATGTCTATGAGAATCATTATATAGGCCTGAAGAAGGATAAACCAGAGTCTAAACAGCGCCCAGAGAATTGCAATAAGAATCACCAGAAATGCAATTATACCGGCCAACCCTCCGATTACGATCTTCCCAGCATAGTTTGTAAGGTCGCACGCTCCTCCTCCAAATAACCCAAAACCAGAAGTTATAAAATTGAGGGCTCCGCTTAAAAAACCTCCCACAACAGGAAGACTTTCAAAAATCGCACAAGTACTCCCCGCAACCGCACCAATAGGCCCGGCAAGTATGAAACCAAGTACTGCGGTTATAATACTGCCTAAATAAGTAGTAAAAAGACCTGGGGTGAGACTGGCTATTATATTACCCACACTATAAGAAGCATTAAACGCAACTGTAAAAATATTAAATGTATCATGCGCAACACTAAAAGGAGAAGTATATAGCCGCGGAACATCGTGTTCAAAGATATTTAGGATCAAATATAGGGCGACATACATAAGGTCAATAAGAAAAGCTGCAATTGCAAGAGAGAATGTCACAAGAAGTATCCCTATAATTAATTTGGGTATTTGGTTCTGCAAAGTCATGACAGTTCGCGGATCTATTTTTACCCTAAGCATTATTGCAACTCCTATAATCACAAAGACAAGGACAAACAGAAGATATACAATGTCTCTGAATTTACTCCAAAGAGGAATAAGAGGAGAGACTCTGGAGACGCCAAGTCCTGTATTCTGGGCATAAGTACTTTTTGCTATCCCAAAATTTTGAGCAAGATCTTTCATATAGTCTGCCGCGTGAACAGGAGCCGTATAGAGCATACCGATCATGCCTCCCATAAAACCCACTGCTCCTCCACCGCCTTCAACAAAGCCGATACTTCCGGTCTTAGGATCAACACCGAGGCATTTTTGTGAGACATTTGTCGGATCAATTCCCGAAAGCTGGCAGACAAGAGCGGACATTACTTCTATCATCACACTTTGGGTATAAGTATGAAGGTTTTTTGGGACATCAGGATTTGTGTTGGGGGCAGCGTAGGGATTGGTTTGGTTATTTTGGTAATTGGGTAGATTGGAGTTCGGAATGCTTACTGTCTGAGCAAAAGTTGGGGATTTAAAAATTAAGAATGAAAAAATAAAAAATAAAAAAACCAAAATAAGATACGGGCCCCACTTCGTTAAAACTTCCACCGTCGCTAAGGCTTTGGCGGACAAGTCGCGGGGCAAGGCAGGAAGTCTCATCTTATTTGAGTTTGATATATTAATTAAGAATTGTCAAGAAAGGGAAGCAAATTGCTGGATTGTTAGATTGTTGGAGAAGTGCGGAGGAGAGGAGATTCGAACTCCTGATACGGTTGCCCGTAAACCTGCTCTCCAAGCAAGCGCCATAGGCCACTAGGCGACTCCTCCAAAATTAAATTCCAAAATTCGAAATCTTGAATCCTAAATAAATCCTAAACCCAAAATTACAAATTTCAAACGATTGGACAATTTAGCAGTCCTTATTATATCATCAGATCAATTTTCTTGCGTTTTGCCAAACTTGCCTGTCAGATTTATATGTAAGTCTTTCTTCAACTTTTTCAAGAGGGATCCATTCAACGTTCTGCATTTCCCAGTCATGCTCTTTGGTGTCTCCTGACCCGTGCTCCATAAGAAAATAATAAACAGTTTTTTTAATCTTTTGACCTTGAAAATTATACCAGTATGTAACAGGCTGTAAAGCTTTAATTATTTTCCCATTTATCCCTGTTTCTTCCTTAACTTCTCTTATTGCAGTTTCTTCTTTACTTTCTTTCTTTTTATGGTCACCGATTACCCCTTTAGGAAATACCCATCCGTGATGGCCTGAATGCTGAGCGACAAGAATAAATATCTTATCTTTAGATTTTTTATATACTATTCCACCGGCAGAGAACTCGAATTTCATTTCTTACCCCTCTGTTAATATTGGTTTAGTCCACGCTTGTCTTCGCTGACGCTTCGCAAGCGAGCTCCGTCGCTTCGCCCCGTACCAGTCTGGTACAGGGCTTCGCTCGTCCGCTCCACCTGCAGAAAATTCAAACTTCATGATACATTAGTCTTTCAATAATTTAATAAACTCATCTCTGCCCACCCGTAGATCTCTCTTTATTATTTTTGTTAATAATCCGATACCGATCACTTGCGCAGGATGGATTGGAATAGTAGTTCTTCTTCCGTCAGGATGCATATAAATTGCGTGGCTTCCGCTTTGATCGCGAAAAGTAAATCCAAGTCTTAACACTACCTTAACTAATTCTCTTGCTTTGACTTGAGGAAGTTTTGGCATTAGATAGATACTTCAAGCGAAGTCATACTTACGGGTTCAACTTTTGGAATATCCTGATGTTCTTTGCGAAGAACCTTTAAATGCAGTTTGATTGCGTCGCGAATATTAGTAATTGCCTGTTCAAGTGTTTTTCCTTGCGTATGACATCCTGCAAGATCTGGGCAGTCTGCCACAAAAAATCCATCCTCATCCTTTTCAATGATAACCGGAAATTTATAGGTAGTAGTTTTTATTTTTTGCATTTTTCCCATATACTTATTATAACATTTTTAGTTCTTTCCTGCCGACAACTCCGCCTGCAGAAAATTCAAACTTCATGCGGAGGGTACAGGATTCGAACCTGTGAGGGATTACTCCCACGAGTTTTCGAAACTCGCGCCTTAAACCGCTCGGCCAACCCTCCAATTTTATTAAATTGCACCCTCGAAAGGATTCGAACCTTCGACCTCGACGTCCGCAACGTCGCGCTCTATCCAACTGAGCTACGAGGGCATCCTCTAACCGTCCCGCCAGAGGCGGGATGCTACTATCCGTTGAACTACGGGCACAAAGTGGTTTTTATTCTATCTAATTTTAGATTATGAAGCAACTTTTGTGTTCTCAAGAGGAAAATTTTTGGAAAGAAAATTTCCTGCATTTTCCATAAAAGTAGGTTTTATCACCTCTCTATAGGGAAGATACGGTAGGAGAACAGATCTTACGTGCTCTACGTCAAGGTTGCCAAGCGGAACAGTCAAAACACCCGGAATAAAAGCATGCGTTCTCACATGAAGAACTTCTATTCCTTCCACCCTTTTAAAATAAAAATCATAAAGCTCCTGCCATAAAAAGAAATGATCTTCAATTGTTATGCCCTCTGTTGAGATCCGATAATGAAAATTATGAGGGGGGACAATGGCAAGTGCAAAGGCAACAAAAACAAGAGACAGGACTACAAGCATCAAAAGATATTGGGAGAATAAAAATAAAATAACTTGGACAAGAAGCATTATAAGAAGGCTAGTTAGAAAGTATTGCTTAGTTCTTTTCTTGTACGGTCTTCCGGGAGCGGTCCAGGACAAAAGGGTTTTTATATGGGGATATTGCGTTTCCGCCTGAAGTTCTAAAGGCTCTTTGGGAAGGTCTGCCTTGCCGGCAGGCAGGTCTCTGGCTTCTTTGGGAAATAATTTTTCCTCTTTTTGGGCAGCCATAAGTTTAATTTATAGGATTAGGAGGAATTAGTCAATGGCGAATAGAACTAGATTCTGGCAGCGTAATTGAAGGCGTAAAAGTATTTTTTAAAAGAGCTATCAGTGGAAAGATATTGATTGTCTAAATACCAGTCAACAAGAACCTCTCGCATACGGCATAGTTCTTTGAGCCGCATGCGGTTTTTTGGGTCTTTTAGAGTTAGATCAATTAGCTCCAATGCCCGCTCGAATGCCAATTTTTGATATTGTTTATTACCTTTATTCTTCCAGATTATAGTCCGCTCAACTTCACTACCTATATTAGCCATTTGTTCTACGAGCCTCATATTAAACCAGTGTTTTTTGGATAAATTTTTATGATAGATAAGATTCATCTTTGAACTAACTTATTTATTATTTGAATTATTTTTTTTTGAATTTTCGGATCATCAACACCACGAGAGTAATTGTCTTGTGATGGCTTAAGATTGATCATTGAATCAAATTCGATAAAATCATCGCCCTTTTTTTCTGGATAGAGATTAATACCCCATAAATCTTCCTGCTTAGATCCACGCTGCAATAAATATTGCTCTTCGTCGGCATGCAGTTCGGCGTTGATCACCATTATTTCTTTTTTAACATCAATAACTGCCTTGACCAAAATACCAAACATTCTTTTGGCCATTCTTTTAATTTCTAGAATACTGATTTTTTTTTCAACAACTTTCATAAAACCATTCTAACATGCCAAAGATATTGCTTCAATGATTTGATCCCGGGGATCATGGCAGAGGAGTATTATTTTCTGTTGGAGTTTAAGATTTTTTCTAGTCGATTTCTTATGTTTACCAACTGGCGGTGGGAGTGAGATTCACTTCGGCTCCGCTCAGTGTAAACTTCTCATCCCATTTACACTTCGCCAATCTCAGAACATAAAGTCCTGAGCTTGTCGAAGGGCGGTGGGAGTGAGATTCGAACTCACGGCGGCATTGCTGCCACAATGGTTTTCAAGACCATCCGGATAAACCACTCCCGCATCCCACCAAATGCGGAGAGGGTGGGATTCGAACCCACGCGAGCCTTGCGGCTCAGGGGATTAGCAATCCCCCGCAATGGACCAAACTATGCGACCTCTCCAAAATCAGCCGTTAGCAATTAGCCACTAGCTGTTAGCAGTATTATACCATCAAAACTCTAATTTTTGCTACACTGATATTGTGGATTTCTTAGATATCTTTTTCCCAAAATATTGCGTAAATTGTAAAAAATTGGGCGATTATATTTGCTCTGACTGTTTTTCCTTTCTGTCTTTTGATGTGGAGAAGATTTGCGCTGTTTGTAACCTCCCTACTTTTAATAACCTGACTCACCCAAGGTGCAGGAAAAGATATACGATTGACGGAGTTTTTTCAAGTATTTCCTATAAGGGGACAGCCAAAAAACTGATCTATAACTTCAAATATAACCCCTATGTTTCGGATTTGGAAAAACTTTTGACGGACATTTTTTACGAAGGACTTATCCAAAAAGAGGAGTTTCACAAAGTTTTAAATTCTCAAAAAGTAGTTTTGGTGCCAATTCCGCTCTATCATTTAAGAGAAAGAAAAAGGGGATACAACCATGCTTCTATTTTAGCTGAGCAAATTTCAAAGAAATTAAATATCCCTGTTTGTAAAGTTTTAGAGCGCATAAAAAACACAAAAACACAAGTAAATTTAGACAAGGAGGAGAGGAAAAAAAATTTAAAAAATGCTTTTGTGATTGCCCCTGAGTTCAAAAATAAACTTAAAGGCAGAGAGGTTTTTCTAGTGGATGATGTATTTACCACTGGCTCAACCCTTTTGGAGGCGGCAAATACTTTAAAAAGAAGCGGAGTAAAAAAGGTCTTCGGTTTGACTTTAGCGAGGGGTTGAGATATAATACGCCTACTTGGGGATGCATTGCATCGACAGGAAAGCACATTAAAAACTGCAAGCCGACTTTGATGACAGTCGTCCCGCTGATAGTTTTCAGTCGGGATCCCGCCATCGGCGGTGATAAAACAGGGTCAAAAAATAAATGCTAACGATCAAAAGTTAGCGTACGCATTTGCTTATAATTAAGTAATTTCGTACTGTTCATTAAATCTTTTCTCAACGAGATTTTATGGGCATAAATAAAGTTGAGATATAAATAAAAAGTTGGTTGGCTTTTTATCCGAAAATTTCAACCTTTGCTTTGTTTGTTTCCTTCCGATTTGGAGAAAATAAAGCGAGACTTAAAAATCGGATAAGCTTGTAGATGTTTTTGGTTCGGCTTTCTTGGACTCGAGCTCACAGCTCGACATCTCCACACTACGCCCACGATTTCATAGGGGCTCCGCGTGGTAAACCACACTTTAATCTTTTGTTCCCATTCTTTTAATGCATGCGAAGTGTGTGCCGCGAAACTTCAGTGAAGTGGTACAATTTATCTGTGTATTACGTTTACATTCTAAGACTCAACGACAGATCATATTATCATGGTTACTCTACGGATCTTAAAAAAAGACTAAAGTACCACAGACAAGGGTTAATTCCATCAACAAAGAACTTCCGTCCAGTAAAACTAATTTTTTATTCTGCTTTTGAATCAAAAACTAAAGCTCTTGAGTTTGAAAAATACTTAAAATCCAGCTCGGGTTTTGCTTTTCGAAACAAACATCTAATTTAAATATTTCATCATATCCACAAATTAACCTATAATAATTGCTTTTAACTTCTATTTTTGATACAATTCCGCAATGGTAACAACTGAGCTCCAAAGAAAGTTGCATGCGAACGACTATCCTCATGCTGAAGAATTGAGGGGAAGATTGGTCCCAGTTTATCACATAACTGACAAGGACGCCTTACCTTCCATAATGCAAACTGGATTATCTGCCTCTAGAGACAAGAGCAGAAGCGCAAAAATGTATAAGGAAGAGAGAAGAATAGTCGATGGGATAATTGATAGGTTCGTTTTTAAACTTTGGCCGGGATTCTCAAGAACCGATGCTATTTACGCTGATCTTGAACCAGCAATCCGCATTGTGCCTTTTAGATGGCAAACAACAAATTTAGAAGTGATGGTTGACCCCAGTAAAGTTTTGGTTGTTGATCAATGGTATTATGATGAGACAAGAGGAGCTCTTCAACGGCATAAATTAAGGGAAGTAGTTTGGAATGCAAGGCAATACTGGAAGACAGCAGTAACGCTTCAAGAATATAGAGCTCGGGGTGGGGGATTATTTGCTATACCAGAAGTTATTATACCCAACCCGGTTGGCATAGGAAGACTAAGAGTATTAAATGATTGAAGAAGATTAGGCTAACTCCCGCTCGACATCGCGCTCTATATCCTTCTTCTTCTTTGCTTCTTTTTTCTCAAATTCTTTCTTTCCTTTTCCCAAACCAAGCGCTACTTTTATAAAATTTTTGGTTGTGTAAATCGAAAGAGGGATAATGGATAGATTGGAACCTTCAGTTCTGCCTTTTAGAGCTATTATCTCTTTTTTGTGAAGAAGTAGTTTTCTTGTTCTTCTTTCATCATACCCCTCCGGTCTTGCGTATTGATAGGGGAAAATTTTCGCATTTATTAAATACGCCTCGCTTCCAATTATTTTAACAAAACTTCCTTTTAAATCTGCCATCCCAAGTCTTACAGCTTTTACTTCTGCGCCTATCAGATTTATACCGGCCTCAACTTTTTCAAGAACTTGATAATCAAAAAATGCTTTTTTATTTACTATTTTCATCCTTCGGCGAGCTCAGGACAAGTTACTTCGCTTTGCTCAGTTCAATAATAGAGGATAAGAAAGTAAAAGTAAATTTACTTTAAATCTATTTGGTAGATTTTATTGCCAGATAATATATAGATTTTTTTGCCAGCTTCTTTTACTTCAAAATCTTTTGCATTTTTTAAGAGATTTGTTTGATATTGCGACTTGTAGCCGCCGTTTTTATCAGACACTACAATCCGCAAGTTTCCGTTATCAAGTATATAAACATTATCAGAATCAGCATCTGTAAAAATTCTTGAAGGATTTGAGAGGGGCTTATCGAGTCCTGAAATATTCAGGTTGTCTGATTTGCCCTTCGTGTATTTACTTATTGATCCATCAGAAGAAAGAATCCAAATCGAGCCGTCAATTGCAATACTTTGAGCTTTCGAAAGATTAGGAGATGAATCTTTTGGGAAATAATTAGTTTTGGAATATTCCTCCTCAGATTCAACGAACTTATAAATTTGACCACTATCTTTATCAAGAATATAGAAATTCCCAAAATATACACCAAAGCCCCCAATATTTTTGGGAAGCTCTGAGATTTTTATTAATATTTCCTGGTTTTCTCCATTAAGATCTTCCGAAACTACCCCATCTTTTTTAAGAAAATAAATTTTCTCGTCACTCTTTACAAAGTAAGAAGAGCTGGGGTTTTTAAGCTCTGAGGAGAGCAGGGGACTTGAGGATTCATTTACTTCTTTGGCCTCTGCTGATTCTATTCCCGATGCTTGCAAAAGTGCCTTAGAGGTTTTATCAAAAAGAGAAAGAATTTGTTTTTCCTCTTTTGAGTCTTTTGGAAATTTTGATTTATTTTCATTTAAAGTATTGTAAGCCTCCTTGAAGCTGTCTCTTGCAAGATTTTTGTTAAGAGATAAAAGACTTTGTCCTTCATCATATTTCTTAGAAGCGTTTGGATAGACGCTTTCAAAAAGAGCTCGTACTTTGGCATCGTTTCTGCTTTTAATAGAAAGATAAATTGTTGATATTAAAACTAGGGCAACAACAATTGTTATAGTCAAAAATAACCTTCTTGTATGGGGAATTTTCCTGAAGCTTGATATATTAATCCTGCTTCTGATAGACGCCAGAAAGTTTTTAAGATTAATTGAAAATCTCTTTTGGGAAGATAAAGAGGTGCCATCCGTTATTTTTTCCAAGATCAAGGGCTCCTCTTCAGCAAATTTAAGCTCAAAAATTATTGCAGAAGCACCTCCTTGTCCTTCCTCCCCATGGATAATAGGAGCAATAGTTTCAGCAATATCGGAGGCAGATTGGTGGTCCAAAGATGAAATAAGAATTTTTGAGGAAACAAGATCCTTAAATCCTCGTGTCTGAAGTATCAATAAATCTTCGTTTTTTATCATTCCCGATATCGCAGAAATTTTGCCTTCCTCGTCTTCTTCAAGAAGTGTTCCCAATTCATCTGCTCTTTTGATATTTACTCGGCAGGGACCTTGGGAAAAAATATAAATTACATTTTTGACAATGGAGGCAACTACAAATGAGATAGATAGATCCTCTGGGATTTTCTTAGTTGTCGCTTCGAAGGCAGTTTTTATAGAAGGGAGATCCTTTGTTTCAAGAGTAAAAAATTCCTGTTCAAGACCCTCAATTATTTCTTTACCCTGCGTACTTAAATAATCCTCTCTTTTTTCTTCGGGAGATTTTTTTTCAAGAGACAAAACTGCAAATAGTTTGCCTGCATTGTAGGCCTGCGACCAGGAGGACGCGGTTGGGTTGGCAACGACCTTTGCAACAGAGATACTTATCTCATCGGCCATAATTTATAGTATAACAACTGCTGCAATAAAAAGCGAAATCGCCAAAAGAAGATTGATAACTGTAACGCCTGTCAATACTTGCGAGGAGGGAGGAATGTGAATTATTTTATTCATTGTTATTGTTTGAATTAATATAACAACCGTAAAGATAATATAACCGAAAATAAGAATAAGACCTGAAATCTTTATGAAAAAGGCAAGATTTGGAAGTTGAACAATGTTATCCACTTGTGCCCCCTTTTCCTATACTCTCGCCAATGATTCTTGCGGCTTCTGCGGGATTAGGCACGGCCAATGCCTCAAGATTCTCTTTTCCTCCTGCCGTTTGAACGAAGAGATCGCCGTAGTTTAAAAGCGATCTTATGAAACCTACTTTGGTATAATTTACGTCCTCGATTAAATTCAAATTTGTCATTGCTACATCGTGATAAACAATGTTTGAATAATCAATGTCAACAACCCCCCTATCAGTAATAAGAGTTATATTATAAAACCAGTCCATAAAACTGATTAATATATAGGAGAGAATAATAAGATAATAAAAAAGGGCTGAAAAAAATAGAAGTCCATTGGGCAAAAATGGGAAAAGATTGGCAAAATCGTTTGAGACAGATATAAAGATAGGAAAGGCAATAATGAGAACTGCAGATATTAATAACCAACTTAAATTGGTTATGAAATGCCGTCTTAAGAGAAGAATTATCTTTTCATCCTGTTTCTGATGCTGAAAAGTTATTTTTTCTGGGTCCCTTGTGAATCTCAAATGTAGCCGATTAATCTTCCTTATTCCATCGGACTTTTTATCTATATGTGTCTGCGTTTTGACTTTGCTATTTGCAATAAAAATGTCAGGCATGATAATAAATTAAAAATTAAAAGTGAAAATTTAAAAATTTACGAAACTTAGATTAGTTCCGCTCTACATTATATAACGGACCGACAATTTGGATATTTGCAGGAGCTCTCAAATTGAACCAGTCTTTAAATTCTGCTCCTTGGAAGGTAACTGTCCCGGCATCCCCGGACAGATTTATTGATGTTGTTCTTCCTGACCCAAAGTCTGCTCCAATAGAAACGCTTGATATCCTGCCATAAGGAGTTATATTTCTTGATTGAAGCTCACTTTTTACACGATCCTCATTCCAAATTTCTCCTCCATAAGGATGAGGCTTGTCTGTCTGGTAAAGTTTTTCCTTTGTCGAAGAATCTGCCCGCGCTAAAAGAATTATGTTTACAATATCTGCAATTTCCTCCTCTTTTAGCCAAGCTGTTTTATTGTATTGTGTTCTTGATCCCCAATCGCAATAGAACCACGGAGAATCACGATCATATGCGCTTCCATTAAGATCGCTAAAGCTTCCTGCATTTCCCGTTGTTGTGTCGGTTGCATGTTTTGTCCAGGAAGTTTCGGACCATCCGGGTAGTTCACTTGTTGCTAAGATATATCCTCCATGAGTCGATGAATACCATGCCTTAATTGGTGATCCGCCTTGAATCATAACCCAACCTCTTGTATCATTTACAGCCTGTTCCCAAGCTCCTCCTTTAGGATCGGGTTTAAAGACCTGACATTTTTCGGTTGTACAAATAGAATTCGCGCCGTTATTGGTATACGAAAGTGCATACGATCTTGCAGCTATTGCTTGAGCCTTTAAGGCTTCTGGGTGGAAACTATTGGGCATCTCATAAATCCTTTTAACGTAGTCTTCAATGTTATACCCGCCATAACCCTCAACGTTTATTGTAATTGCGGTATCATAATCTTTTTTAAGTTCATAATTTGTATAGTAAGCTAATAAAATCTGTTCCGCATTCTGTGCTGCGTTTGCTCTTCCATTTGCCCCATACTGGTTGAGTCCAGTTCTGTTTGGGACTCCGTAGGTAAAAAAGGCAAACCTTGGCCCAAAACCCGGATCTTTACCTCTGTCATCAACGCAGGCTGGCGCTCCGGTTCCTGCAGATCTTGGAATTCCTAAGGCAGAAAGTCTTTGGCCTAAAATTTCCTGTTGTCTTTGGGAAAGCTGGGCTATCTGGCTTGATAGACTTGCCTGATAAGACTTTGCTCCTTTGACGACTTGGTCAAGTTTTTCAGATTGAAGGTCAAGGTCTGCCTTTAGCATTGCTAGCTGTTTTTTCTCCTTCTCAAGATTCTTCTTTTTTGTCTCAAGGTCATTAATAGATAAAGCAATGTTTGTAATAATAGCCTTATCTTGATCTGTTGCCGCTTTCTGATATGCAAGAATCTGGGTAATATCAGAGACAGAGGAAGAGGAAAGAAAAACCAAAAAAGGAGTATTATAATAAGATTTAATATAGAAATCCCTAATCGTCTGGTTTAAAATTTTCTCTTGTTTTTCAAGATTTTTATACCCCTCATTTATACTTTTTTCTTTATTTTCGATGTCATTTTCAATAATGGTCAGTCTAGTTTTGATCCCGAGAACCTGGTTCTGAAGATTTGTAAGCTGTGATTCAAGAGGCTGTGTAGCTTTGATTGAGTCGTTGAGGGCAGAAGTTAAGTCCTGAATTTGACGGGTAATATCGGAAAGCTCATCAGATAATGTTTTGGGAGCAAAAACAAAAAAAACCCCAAATAGCAAATAAAAAATGAGAAAACAAGAGAGGATCTTTTTCATGCAATTGTTATTATATCAAATTGAACCTTGCTAAATTGAAACTTATGTGATAATATTCGGCTTAAGATTTATGGAAGAGAATCCATTTCCGACCCCAGCGATAAATAAATCTGCCCGAAACCCCAAAAGATTCCTGTTTTTGCTAGCCGGATTTGCTCTTCTTTTAATAATTATTTTTGCAGGGACAAGGCTTATTGGGGGAGATAAGGAAAAAAATATAGCTCCTACCCCCACCCCAACCGAGTTTTTAATCCCCACTGATACTCCTGTCCCTTCGGAGGAGGAAGCGACTCCTACCCCAAAACCTAAGAGTACTTCCACTCCCACCCCGAAGGCTTCTGTATCACCAATCGATCCTGCAACAGGTCTTGATAGAAGCAAGTTATCTGTTGAGGTGCAAAATGGAAGCGGTGTGGAGGGAGTTGCGGGAAAAGCAGCGGATCTTCTGAAAAATTTAGGTTATAGTATAGCTTCTACGGGAAATGCGGATAATTTCGACTACTCAAATGCTACGATCCAAGTAAAAAGTTCGAAAGCATCGTATCTTCCTCTTCTTAAAACTGATTTGAGTTCTGACTATAATATTGGAGCAAGTTCTTCTGATCTCTCTGCAACTTCCTCTGCCGACGCCCTGGTTATTATCGGCAAGTAATTGACCCCGATTGACCCTCTAGCCCCTTTCCTGTAGTATATTTTTATGGACTTCTTCGATGTGGTAACAGTCGGAAAAGCGACCCTCGATATCTTTCTTTTTTCAAAGGAGTCAAACAAACATTTTCGCCTAGACAGGGAGACGCATGAGATTTGTATTAAGTCAGGAGATAAGGCTATCGTAGACAGTTCTTACTTTCTTACCGGAGGAAACGCAAATAATGTTGCGATTGGACTCTCAAGAATGGGTTTTAAGGCAGCTATAATTGCCGAGATTGGCGCTGACGAGTTCTCTCAGAAAATCATAAATACTCTAAAGAAAGAGGGAGTTTCTACCTCTTTTCTTAAGCAAACGCCTCATCAGCCTTCTTCTTTTTCTGTAATCTTAAATGTTCAAGGCGATAGAACGATTTTTGAGGAAAATATAGTAAGAGAACATGATTTTTCTTTTGAAGGAGTTAATACTAAATGGATATATCTTACATCGATGGAAAATAAATGGCAGAAAGCTTACGAGAAAACTTTAGATTTTGTAAAGAAAAATAATGTTAAGCTTGCCTTTAATCCCGGTACGACTCAATTGGATGATGATTTAAGTCAAATAGAAGAGACAATTGCACTTTCTGAAATTCTTTTTGTAAATAAAGAAGAGGCGGCAAGAATCTGCGGGTTTGAAATTACAAATGATGAAAGTTTTGTCCCCCATCTTTTGTCTCAAGTTAAAAGTAAAGGTGCAAAGACGGTCGTTATAACAGACGGAGCAAGAGGAGCTTTTATGATTGACAGTCTAGGGACTGTCCATTTTGGTGAACCTTCGGAGGCCTCCGTTCTCGAGAGAACTGGTGCTGGGGATGCTTTTGCAAGCGGATTTTTAAGCGCAGTTTTGGCAAGTTTGTCAGGAGAAGATGCCATGAAGTGGGGTTCTAAGAATGCAAGTTCGGTTATAGGTAAAATCGGGGCCCAGGAAGGTTTGTTAAAAAAAGATAGTATTTAATATGACTAAAGATCTTGGATATAATAAATTTCTTTTTATTCTTCCCTTTGATCATAGGTCTTCATTTGAAAAAGGGATGTTCGGAGTTGAGGAACAAGGCTTGACTCCTGAGATTATCGAAAAAATTAAAGAGGAAAAACAAATAATCTATGCAGGATTTAAAAAGGCAGTTTCAGAAAAGATTCCAAAAGGACTTGCAGCAATTTTGGTGGATGAACAATTCGGAGATGAAATATTAAAAAATGCGATAAAAGAAAGTTATGTTACTTTACTGACAACAGAAAAAAGTGGGCAAGATGAATTTGTTTTTGAATATGGTGATCAATTTGGTGAACATATTAAAAAATACAATCCTGTTTTTGCCAAGGCATTAGTGCGTTATAACCCAGAAGATAAGCAAGATTTAAAAAATAGACAGAGAGCAAGCCTTAAGAAGTTGAGTGATTTTTGTCATAGTAACGATTATAAGTTTTTACTCGAGGTGTTAATTGAGGCTCTGGAAAATCAGCTCTTAAGAGTCAATGGAAATAAAAAAAGATACGATAAAGAATTAAGACCTCATCTTGCAGTCGAGGTCGTAAAAGAGCTTCAAGAAGAGGCAATTGAACCAGACGTTTGGAAAATGGAGGGAATGGAAACAGAAGAAGATTATAAAGCGCTTGTCAATCAAGCAAGAACTAATGGGCGGAAAGGTGTTGGCGTTGTGGTCTTAGGACGTGGAGCTGAAAAAGAAGAAGTTGAAAAGTGGATAGTAAATGGAGCAAAAGTTGAAGGAGTCATAGGTTTTGCGGTAGGAAGAACAATATTTTGGAATCCCTTGGCCGATTTTACAAACGGAAAAACAACAGAGGATGACGCGGTAGACCGGATAAGCAAAAATTATGAATATTACTGTGATTTATTTTTAAGACAAAAAGGGATCTTATGAAGGTTTATTTGGGAGCTGACCATAGGGGGTTTAATCTTAAAGGAAAAATTAAGAATTGGCTTTCAGAAAATAAATTTTCAACAGATGACTTAGGCGCATTTTCTTACGATCCAAATGACGATTACCCTCTCTTTGCAGAAAAAGTCGCAAATTCTGTTTCCTCTGATATTAATAAGGGGCTTGAATCAAGGGGAATTGTAATTTGTGGATCCGGAGTCGGAGTTGATATTGTCGCAAATAAATTTAAACATATCAGAAGCGGCCTCGCCTTAAACCTAAAACAGGTCGCGCAAGCGCGAAAAGATGATGACATCAATGTGCTTTCAATTCCCTCCGACTTTATGTCAGAAGAAGCAAAAGAGATTGTCAAAATTTTTCTTGCGACCCCTTTTTCCAAAGAAGAGAAAAAGATTAGAAGACTCAAGGAAATTGACGAAATAGAAAATGCAAAAAAGTTTTAATCTCATAATTCCAGGGATTCTTGAAAAGGATTGGGAAGAAATTGAGAAAAAAATTCAACTTGTTCTTCCTTTTGCAAAAGCAATACATATAGATATTATTGACGGGAAATTTGCTCCAAACTCTACCTTCATGGATCCCGGCCCTTTTAAAAAATACACAAAAGATATTCAATTTGAACTTCATATGATGGTCGAGGAGCCAATAAACTTTTTAAAGCCTTGGGCTGATGCTGGATTTGTGAGATTTATCGGACAGATTGAGAAGATGTCCGATCAGATAAAGTTTGTTGCTAAGGCTCAATTATTAGGAGAAGTAGGACTTGCAATTGATGGTCCAACCGAGATAGAAAAAATAGAAGCTCCATTTGATGATTTAGATGTAATACTTTTTATGACTATTAAGGCAGGAGCCTCTGGCCAACAATTTGTTCCAGAGAATTTGGAAAAAGTGAGAAAAATTAGAGGAAAGACGTCTATTCCTATTGAGGTTGATGGTGGAATTAATGATCCAACAATTATTCAAGCCAAAGAATGTGGCGTGAATCGTTTTGTCACCACATCGTTTCTTTTTAATGGGGATCCCTCGGAAAATTATAGAAAGCTTAAGGCTCTTATTGATTGGGAGGTGATAATATGACTGATGGAAAAGGAGGAAAAGAAAAACTTTTGGAGGTTTCAGGAATCATTGCTATTGTGTATGGAATAGGAACTTATCTTGTTGAAAGTTTGAGCTGGCCAGTTTATGGAGCTTTTATAGCAGGCGGGATGATCCTTGTTTTTTTAGCATGGGCAAAAAGATCGATGCAAGAATAATAATTAAGGCGTCTTTTGTGGTGATGGGGATGGTCTTTTGAAAGCACAGTTTACAAAATTTTCCGTCCCTTTTATGAAATATTCATTACGACTAAGACACTGTTTCTGGACAATATCAGATGGGATAGAATACTTTTCATCCTTCTTGGAAGACAAAAGATTTTCCATTATCCTATGCCAAATCGGAGCGGCACCTGTAATTCCCGATGCTAAACTCTGATTCATCGGACTATTGTCGTTGTTTCCCACCCAGACAGCCACCAGATAGGAAGGAGTGTATCCGATTGTCCAATTGTCTCTCTTATTATCAGAGGTTCCTGTCTTTACTGAAACCGTTCGACCCTTAATGACAAGAGGAGAATTTGTGCCAAATTCCATTTCTCTTGCCTTATTGTCCGATAAAATATCTGAAATCATAAATGTTACTCCCTCGTCCAATACTTTTATTTTTTCATTCCCTTTTTTCTCAAGAGCGTGACCCTTGGAGTCGGTTACCTCCAAGATAGGATTTAGATCAACTCTATACCCCTGATTTGCAAGTACCCCATAAACAGTTGCCATATCAATCATTCGGACTTCTGCTCCGCCGAGTGTTATTGAGAGTCCATAGTCTTTTGGATCTTTCCATGTAGTTATTCCCATTTTCTTTCCCAGCTCAAGCATAGCCGGGATTCCTATTGCATTTAAGATTTTAACAGCAGGAATATTTACAGAATTCGAAAGAGCCTGTCTTATTGTCAAAGGTCCATGGAATCTCCCGTCATAATTAACCGGTGAGTAGGAGGGGCCACCATTTTGGGTAAAAGTTATAGGAGCGTCTTCTACAATTGTTGCTGCTGTAAAGCCTTTTTGAAGAGCGGCTGAATAAGTGACTGCTTTAATACTTGATCCAGGCTGTCTTAAAGCAAGCGTTACATTATAGTTTCCGCCTTCTAGGTCCGAGTAGTCCTTGCTTCCTACCATTGCCAAGACATCTCCCGTCAAGGGTGCAGTTACCAGAGACGCACCGTTTGTGAGGGCAAGATATAAAGATTTTTCAATCTCCTCCTTTGTAATTTTTTCTGCCATTCCCTGTATTTTTAAGTCAAGAGATGTCCTGACCATGAGGCCACCTTTTTCTACAATGGGCAGTCCGTACTTCTTAATTAGAAGATCTTTAATATACATCACGAAGTGGGGAGCACGAATAGGATCTAAAGTTCTTTGAAAATTAAATTCAATTTTATTTGCTTCATCTGCTTGCTTCTTACTTATGAATTTCTGCTCAACCATTTTTTTGAGTACCTCTTCTCTTCTTTTTTTCCAAAGATTCGGATTGTTTCCATAAGGAGAGTAAACAGTTGGAGCATTGGGAAGGCCGGCTAAAAAGGCTGACTCGGACAAATTAAGATCTTTTGCACGCTTTCCAAAATATGTTTGCGAAGCCGCTTCAACTCCCCAGGCGGTCCCTCCATAAGGAATCTGATTAAGATACATCTCAAAAATTTCTTCCTTTTTGTAAATTTTTTCAGCCCAGAAAGCCAATATTATCTCCTTTATTTTTCTGGTAATACTTTTTTCAGGATTAAGAAGTTTTGATTTAATAAGCTGTTGTGTGATGGTTGATCCTCCCTGAAGAGGTTTTCCCGAAAGGTTTGAGAGTAAGGACCGTGCAATTGCTTCTATATTAAATCCGGGATTTGAATAAAAATCATTATCCTCGATTGCAATCGTTGCCTCCCTAAGATATTTGGGCGTATCTGATAGCGGAATTTGGGTTCTGTTTTCTGTTGCATAAATCTGGTACAAAAGATTTCCGTTCCTGTCATAAATTTTAGTTGTTAGTGCATTATCTGACAAAGCGAGAATTTTTGGATTGGGAAGGTCCTGGATAAAAATGAAAGAAAGAAGAGGGATGAATATAAAGATAGACGAGAATAAGAATCCAACAAGGAAAAATTTCATTTTTACAGACAATGGAACAGGGAAAATTGAGATTTTCTTGGTCTTTGTTTTTGGGTAAAATCTTAATGTTCTTATAAAGAATGAAAATCGATTGCCAAAAACTCTAAGAGAGTCTTTAACGGAAGACAGAAGAGCAGAAGATCCTGAAGGAACCCATTCCGAAGTTTTTCTTATAAATTTTATAATTTTTTCAAAAAGGAATAGAGTTATATCTCCTATCCTGATAAGAATTTTTACAATCAGAATGACGATGCTTGATAAGACTTTCATATCCTAAGAGCAGAGAAAAGCAGAGGAATTATACTATAGGCGATAGCTATTTTAAAGAGGCATTTTAAGGACTGGGGGACGGAGAAGGAGATGGATGTGCGCAACTCAGGCAATAAGCGTCTCCGGTTGGGTCTTTAATAATAGTTTGTTTTTTAACTTCTGTATTGGCGTCTCCCTCCTTTGCCATCTCCTGAGTATCTTTATTTACCCATACATCTTGATTGGTGATACTTATGCCTCCCTTAAACTCCGTTCCAAGGATGAAATACTCAAACCGGGTCTTACAAGAGTTTCCCTTCCCTGGAATAGAGCCGGTATCTTCACATACTGCTTTTTGTATTATTCCTCCCGGTCTTTGGAATGGTTCAGGAGGTTTTCCCTTAAGAAGATTTTCCATTATATCATGCCAGATTGGCGCTGCTCCAGTTATTCCTGATACAAGGCCGCCCATGGGGCTCCCGTCATTATTTCCAACCCATATGGCAACAACATAGGAAGGAGTAAAACCTATTGTCCAGTTGTCTTTGAAATCATTTGTGGTTCCAGTTTTTACAGCAACGGGAAGGTTACCGATCCTAAGAGGTGAATTTGCACCAAATGCCATTTCTCTTGCCCTATTGTCGGAGAGAATGTCGGATATTATAAATGCTACCCCTTCAGGAATTACCTTTTTGCCAAAGATTGGCGAAGAAGGAGGTTTATATTCCTCAAGAACTTTCCCTTTCCCATCAACGACCTTAAGAATTGGATGCAAAGGAATTTTGTATCCTCCGTTTGCAAAAACTCCAAAAGCCTGTGCCATATCAACCATGGTAACTTCTCCCCCCCCCAACGTTAGAGAAAGACCATATCTGTCAGGACTTTCAAATGTACTAATTCCCATAGCAGATGCTGTTTCTATCATTGTCTCAAGTCCGTTGAGCTTAAGCATTTTAACGGCAGGTATATTTATAGAATTTGCAAGAGCAAATCTCATTTGCATTACACCATGAAATCTTCCGTCATAATTAACAGGACAATAAGGACGCTGTCCCGGATTAGGGAAACATATCCTCTGATCAATAAAAGGAGTTGCGGCAGTGTACCCCTTTATAAGTCCTGTTGCGTAATTTATTGGTTTAATACTTGATCCAGGCTGTCTTTCCGCCAAAGTTACATTAACATTTCCGTCATTTTCGGTATCAAAATAATCTCGGCTTCCAACCATTGCGAGTATTTCTCCTGTTCCTGGTCTTGTAACCAAACCTGCCCCGTTATTCGCATTTGCATATTTTATTCTTTTCACTTCCGCAGAAATAGTTGCTTGTGCCATTGCCTGAATCTTTAGGTCAAGACTTGTTGTAACCTTAAGCCCTCCCTCCTCAACAGTCTTTTCCCCATACTTTTTGACCAGAAGATCCTTGACATAGAGAACAAAGTGAGGAGCTTTTATAGTATTTGACAGATTTTTATATTTCAGAGGTTCTCTTAAAGCTTTATCAAACTCCCTTTTGCTGATATGTTTCTGCTCATACGTCCTTCTTAAAACTTCCTCCTGTCTTTTTTTGGCAAGTTCAGGATGGGCTCCAAAAGGAGAATAAGTGGTCGGAGCCTCAGGGAGCGCAGCAAGAAGAGAACTCTCTGAGAGAGTAAGATCTTTTGCACGCTTTCCAAAATATGTTTGCGAAGCCGCTTCAACTCCCCAGGCGGTCCCTCCATATGGGGTTTGGTTAAGATACATTTCAAGTATTTTGTTCTTAGGATAAAGAGCTTCTGTTGCAAAAGAAAGAAGAACTTCCTTGACTTTCCTTTTGATAGTTCTTTCCTGAGTAAGAAGGCTGTTTTTCACAAGCTGCTGAGTGATGGTTGATCCTCCTTGGAGCCTGCCATAAAAAATTATAGAAATTGCCGATCTGACAATCCCTTTTATATCAATAGGCCCATGCTCATAGAAATCCTTATCCTCTATTGCTATTGTGGCTTCTTGCATGTGTTTGGGAATAGAAGAAAGAGGCACAAAGGTTTGGTTTTTCTTTCCGTAAATTGTAAAGAGAAGCTCCCCGTTCCTGTCATAAATTTGGGACGAGTAAGATGCGCTGTTTACCGAAAGGCGGGTTGGAGAAGGGAGGTCTTTTAATATAGATATGTAAAACATAACGAACCCCAAAAAGATAAAAATAATCGGGAGGGCATATCTTTTTTTAATAAGTTTCTTAACAAAATCTTTAACTTTCTTGGTATACTTATCTTCTGGCATAGCCTATATGATACCATTTAAAATAATACCAATACAATTGTTCTCTGTATGAATTTTGCAAATTTTTTAGAATCTTTCTTAAACACCTTTTCTCTTTCGGGTCTTAATCTAAACTGGGTTGATTTTGCCATCATTGTCGGGCTTATATTTTACGCAGTTGAGGGATATTCCTTGGGTTTTGCGGCAGCTGCCCTTGATCTTATTAGTTTTGTAATTTCATTTGTTTTCGGACTTAAAACCTATTCAATAGTAGGAAATTTTCTTAAAACAACTTTTTCTATATCTTCGGGATTTTCAAATGCATTGGGTTTTTTAATAGCAGCCTCTTTTTTGGAAATAATCCTTGGGATTGCCTTAAGAAAAATTGTTTACGGAAAATACTTTGACAGATTTACCTTAAAAGGGAGTTTTTTTAAAAATTCAGATAAGGCACTCGGCACTTTTTTTGGCCTTCTTTCAGGTCTTATTCTTTTTGCGTTTCTTCTTACAGTAGTAATTGCCCTTCCCGTATCCCCTTTTCTTAAACATTCAGTTTCAGACTCAAGAATCGGAAGCTTATTGGTTTCACGGACTCAGGGTTTTGAAAAAGAATTCAATAATATTTTTGGGGGAGCGGTAAATGAAACACTGAACTTTCTGACAGTTGAACCGAGGGGAAATGAGAAAGTTGATTTAAGATTCAGAACCCAAAAACTTTCGATTGATGGAAAAGCAGAGACAGAAATGCTTAATTTAGTAAACAAAGAAAGAACATCGAGGGGTTTAAGACCTGTTTTGGCGGATAATCTCTTAAGAGAGGTTGGGAGAAACCACTGCAAAGACATGTTTGAAAGGGGATATTTTTCGCACTACACCCCGGAAGGATTATCGCCTTTTGATAGAATGGCAGAGGCTGATGTAATCTTTAATTATGCGGGGGAAAATTTAGCGCTTGCCCCAAACGTTACTGTTGCAATGCAGGGATTAATGCAAAGTCCTGGGCATAAAGCAAATATTTTATCTCCGAATTTTGGTAGAATTGGAGTCGGAGTAATCGATGGAGGAATTTATGGAGAAATGTTCTGTCAGGAGTTCGCGAACTAAAGAAGTTAGTTCGAAGTTTGGTTATTGGTTATTCGTAAAAAAACGAAGAGCGAACTAGCAAACTAACTAATAACTGTCAAATGATTAAACTTCCGAATTTAAGAAATGCAGATGTAAAAGGTAAGAGAGTATTTCTCCGATTGGATTTAGATGTTCCACTCACGCAACACTTAACAATTGCAGATGATACAAGGCTTAAGGATAGCCTTGAGACGCTGAACTTTCTTCTTGAAAATGGAGCAACTGTAATTATTGGAGGTCATCTTGGGAGACCTGATCATAAATTCAAAAGTCAAAAGTCAAAATTCAAAATTGAAGAAAACAAATTTTCTTTAAAACCTGTTGCACAGTGGTTTGGAAAAGAATTTAAAATTGAGAATTTAAAATTGAAAATTGAAAATTTTGAAGGGCTAAGGGGTTGGAGAATTACAGACAGTTTATTTTTGCTCGAAAATCTAAGGTTTGATCCGGGAGAGGAGGCAAACCCTTCGACAAGTCCTTTGACCATGAGCTCAGGGTTGAATGACTCAGGGCAAGTTTTTGCAAAAAAACTTGCAAGCCTTGCGGATATTTATGTTAATGATGCTTTTGCATCTTCACATCGTGCCCATGCATCAATTGTTGGAACTGCAAAACTTCTGCCTCATTTTGCCGGTTTACAACTTGCACGAGAAATAGAAACCCTCTCTTATCTTTTGGAAAACCCAAAAAGACCATTGGTTGTGATAATAGGTGGCGCAAAAATAGAAACAAAACTTCCCTTAGTTTCGAAGATGCATAAGTTCGCAGACTATGTTTTGGTCGGGGGAAAAATTGCGGAAGAGACTCGAGTTTTGCTTAAAGTTCAACACGAAAAAGTGGAAAACCGAAAATCAGCTCTTTTGGTTGCGGATTTGAATAATGAGCAAACTGATGTTACCCCAAAAGACGTTGAGAATTTTGTACAGATAGTTAATCTTTCCCAAACTGTAGTTTGGAATGGTCCAATCGGGGTTACTGAAGGAAAAGAGGGCAATTATGAAATAGCATCTTACAAACTTGCGAAAGGAATCATCGACGTAGGAGCTTATTCTGTAGTCGGAGGAGGGGATACCATTGGATACCTTAAAAAGGTGGGATTATTAAACAAATTTTCTTTTGTTTCAACAGGCGGCGGCGCCATGCTCGAATTTCTTTCAGGAGAAAATTTACCGGGGATCGAAGCTCTGATTGAAAAAAGTTAATCTCTAAGTTTATCTTCGATGTGTCCGACAGAAACTTGAATGCTCGGATATTTGGTCCCGTACATCTCAGTAAACGCACCTTCTACAAATCTTACATCCCCGATTGCTACAGGAAGCTCGTCGTGAGAGAATCCAAATAAATATGCCGCAACATCTATAGCCATAAGTCCTTCGCTTTTGGGATCTTTAATTCCTAACACATTTTGACCAGTCTGCTTAAATCCATAAGAATCAGTTACCTTTCTATCGAACTGAACCCATACATCCCCAAATTTCAAAGGCGCATATACTGGCTCAAATCTCCTCCACAAATCCACAGCCTCAAAGCATGCAAGGGGTCTAAGACTCATTAATGTGAATCGAACCAGATCTAAACCAGTGATAAAATACCTGTACGCTTTAAGATAAGTATCTTTTTCGCCTAATGAAAGCCTTTGTGACAAGTGAACATTTACAGGAATATCAAATGTCGGAAGAGATCTTCCACCTTCTAGTTTTCTGTTCGGCATAATCCGAGTATTATAGGATAAAAAAAAGAGGAAATCAAGATATGATTACCAGCTTGTCCTAAGGTGGTTCATGGCGTAGTTTAGGTCGCCGGAGACTTTTTTGCGGGGGTTGAAGATATTTTGGGGGTCGAAGATTTTTTTTGTTTCCTCAAAAAGCTTTACAATTTCTTCTCCATACATTTGCTTAAGATACGGAGTTCGTATCAATCCATCATTGTGCTCTCCGGTTGTTGACCCCTTATACTTTGCGACAATTTTATAAACCTGGTTTGAAATCTGGGGAATTGCTTCTCGGACATTTGGATTATTAATATCAACCAGAGGAATGATATGAAAGTTTCCATCTCCCACATGCCCTGCGACAGTGAAGATGAATTCCGGATGTTTTTTCAGGATATCAGTCACTTGGGGTACTACTTCTGTAATATATTCAGGTTTAATAACAAAGTCATCTATAAAAGGTGCTGTGTGTTTATCTCGAATTTTCTTGCGAAGCAGATTGAAACTCTCGCGCCGGACAAGCCAATATCTTTTCTCCTGTCCTTCCAAAGCTGTCTGGGTTGTGGGATGAAGCGGTTTGAGTTTTTCCCGAAGTGTCGCCACTTTTCCCTTAACCTCCGAAAGATCGTCGCTTGTAAAATCAACTTGAAGAACCAGTTTGGGAAGACTTCTTCCGGTAAACAAATCAAAAAAAGCTGGCAAAAATGCAATGCCTGCTTCAATTGATCCTAGAAAACCTAATTGTTTTGTAAATTCCGGAAAATATTTAAGCGCGAGTTTTAATGTATTGTCATCATACGATTCAAAACTTTCCGGCTCAAGATCAAGAACCTCTTTTATAATCTGTCCAAGGGCAGACATGTCATGAAGAAAAATTATTAACATATCACGATGCTTATGAATGGGTACAAGTCCCAAGTCTCCTTCTAAAAACATTCCCAGAGTTCCTTGCGCTCCGACAAAAAGTCTAGTAAGATCAAATATTTTTTTGTCTTTGTCCCATACATTCCAAAGATAGTAGCCTGCGGAGTTTTTTGAAACCTGTGGCTTTGCTTTCAATAACAGTTCGTAGTTATTAGTTATTAGTTCATAGATTTTTTTATAGATTTCTCCTTCGTAATCTTTTTGTTTTAATTTTTGCTCGAGTTCCTTTTCATTTAGCGGCCTAAACTCGTATTCGTTTCCATCAGATAGAACAACTTTTAATCTTCTTACATAATTTTCGGTCTTTCCATACTTAAGGGATTTTTCTCCTCCCGCATTGTTGTTGAAGATTCCTCCCATTGCGCATAATTCCCTAGATGCAGGATATGAGGGGAAAATTAGATTATATTTAAGAGTCTCCTTTTCAAAATCCCTGTAAAAAACTCCCGGTTGAGTTGTCGCTATATTTCCGTTTACGGCCGGGGTTTTATTAAAGTATTTGCCAAAAGCAACGATAATAGATTCATTAATTGATCCGCCTCCCATGTCTGTCCCTGCGGCGCGTGCGGTAAGGGAAAGAGTGGGATTATTTTTTTTATTATCATTAACAAACTTAACCAGAGCTTTCACATCTTCGTCATCTTTTGGGAAAACTACAGCTTGAGGCTTTACTTCAAAAAGCGAAGCATCGTGGGAGTAGTCGGAGAGGGTTTGATTATCGGTTATAACGTCACCTTTAATCAATGTCTTAAGTTTATCGAGTAATTCTTGATCCATAAATTCCAAATCCAAAATCTCAAATAACAAATAAATTCAAAGCTACAATTTCCAAAATCGAAAACGATCTTGAATTTTGAGATTAGAATTTAGATATTATTTAGGATTTGGTGCTTTGAATTTGTAATTTTATTTCCTTGCTATCACTTTTTTCACAGCCTCAATTATTGAGGGTGCGTCCATTTTGTATTTTGCCATGAGTTCTTTTGGAGTTCCGGATTCTGCAAAAGTATCCTGAAGGCCGACAAATTCCATAGGAGTAGGATTATTTTTTGCCAGAACTTCTGCGATTGCACCTCCCAAGCCTCCCATAACTTGATGATCTTCAACTGTTACGATAGTTCCGGTTTTTTTTGAAAGCTCAATAATCGATTTTTCATCGATTGGTTTAACTGTTGAAACATTTGCGACTAGAACATGGACATTTTCTTTTTCGAGTTCTTTTGCCGCCAAGAGAGCATTATAAAGAATATGCCCTGTTGCAAAAATAACTGTTTGAGGATTCTCAGAGTCCCAAAATGTTTGGATTTTTCCTACTTCAAAATGAGTTTCGTCGGTGGTAATTACAGGTGTCTTATCTCTCGTAAATCTCAAATAAACAGGACCTTCAATTTCGGCAGATTTAATTGTTGCTTTTTTTGCCTCAATTGCATCACAGGGAACAAAAATTGTAAGACCCGGCCAGGCGCGAGTTATTGCAATATCCTCTGTTGCCTGATGAGTTGCTCCGTCAGGACCAGTCACGACTCCGGAGTGATGTCCTGCGATTTTTACATTAGACTGGTTATATATAATAGTAGTGCGAATCGTTTCCCAGTTTTTGCCGGGAGAAAAAGTTGCGTAAGAAGATATGAAAGGAATTTTGCCGCTTATTCCAAGCCCTGCTGCAATAGCCGCCATGTTTTGCTCGGCGACTCCACATTCAAAAAATCTATCAGGAAATTTTTTCTCAAATTTTTCTGTCTGTGTTGATTCTGACAAGTCTGCTGTTAAAACCACAACATTTGGATTTTTTTCTCCAAGTTCAACCAAACCCTCCCCATAACCTGTCCTTGTTGCCTTCTGCTCTACATTTTCATCAAATATTTTTGGGCTTAGCTTAAGGTATAGATTTAACATAACAATTCAAAATTCATAATTTAGAGTTCAGAATTTAAATTTAAAGTTTAGGATTCTCTTAATTCTTAATTCTGCATTCTAGATTCTAAATTCTATTGGTGTTCGCTTCTTATTTTTCCCTGTAAAGTCCTAAGTTCGTCGAGGGCTTTTTTTGCCTCCTCTTTGTTCGGCGGTTTTCCGTGCCAGTGAAAGTCTTTTTCCATAAAATCAACACCTTTTCCCGGAATTGTGTGGGCAATAATAACTGTTGGTTTTTCAAAGACAGCCCGAGCTTCTTTTACGGAATCTATAAAAGCTCTGATATTATTTCCATCAACTTCTAGGACTTTCCAATTAAATGTTTCATACTTTTGCCTTAAAGGTTCAAGAGGCATTACATCTTCTGTGAAGCCATCGATCTGGATGTTATTTCTGTCTATTACAACTGTTAAATTATTTAACCTATGTTTTCCTGCAAACATTGCCGCCTCCCAAGCGTTTCCTTCCTGATGTTCGCCGTCTGATGTTATGCAATAAATATGATACTTTTTATTATCAAGACTTGCGGCAAGTGCCATACCGATTGACTGAGAAATACCTTCTCCCAAAGGACCTGATGTCGTCTCGACTCCGGGAAGTGAGGTTCTATGAGGATGTCCCTGAAGACGGGAATTTATTTTTCTTAAGGTTTTTAATTCCTCCAATGGAAAATAACCAGCAAGTGCCATGGTGACATAGCGAACCGGACAAATATGTCCGTTTGAGAGAATTAGTCTGTCACGATCTTCCCAGTCGGGATTTTTCGGATCGTGATTTAGAATATGAAAATAAAAGGCTGTGAAGATATCCGCCATTCCTAAAGGGCCTGCAGAATGTCCGGAGCCTGCTTCCAAGAGAGTTTCTATTATAAGCTCCCGGGTCCGGACTGCTTTTAATTCAAGTTCTTTAAGTTTTTTTTCGTGAAGTTCGGGAATCATCCTAATTCTATATTACAGTTTATTTATTAGGCTTTGCAAACAGTTTCATCTTCTTTTCTGCCGAGAAAGCCTATTCTGTACTTTTGTACCGGCAAAAGTACCAAAAACTCTCGACAAGCCTCCTCTCGTGCTTTCAGATTAAAACTCACTTAACGTGGGAACCCTCCCGTTAGGGAATCCCACAGTTGCGCTCATTTAATCCTTCATGCACTCGACGCCAGATTGTCAATTAATAACTGTGGAATGGCAAAATAAAACTAGTCTTTTAAAACAATCATGAGGTCCGAGACGTTTGAGGGAAGGCGGCCGGTTTCAATTCCGTCTCCTGTTTTTTGGAAAAATTCTAAACTATTGTTATTGTCCAAAAATTCTTGCGGATTTAAGTTTAATTTTTTTGCTTTTTCTAAGGTCTCAATGTCTCCGATAGCTCCGGCAAAAGGAGAGTTATCCCAACCATCTGAGTCAAAAGAGCAAATTACAGTTTTGTCATCTATATTTGAAAGTGCGCCGAGAACTACTTCCTGATTTCTACCGCCTTTTCCAGAACCTGTTACCTTTACAGTTGTCTCGCCCCCAATAAGAAGAATAGAGCTTGGAGTAGTTTTACTTACAAGGTCCGACCCTGTATTTCTTGCTTCACCCTGGAATTTATCGCTTAGAATTTCTGCTTTAAAACCTAGCTCTTCCGCTTTTTTCTTCATTGCCTCAAGAGCTGTTAAATTGCTTAAAATTAAAATATTTGAAATTTTTTCAAAATATTTATCCTCCTTAGGAGTTTCTGTTAAATAGTCCTTGGTAACAAGGTCCGACCTTGTTAAGCTTGTTGAGATTGAAAGAGCGTCATCAATAGTTGTCGGGTCTTTAACAGTTGGTCCTGAAGATATGACAGAAAGATCATTGCCGGGGACATCAGATGCGATTATACTTACAATGGTTGCGGGGTAAAGATGCTTAGCAAGTCCTCCTCCTTTTACACTTGATAAATGTTTTCTTACTGTATTCATTTCTTTGATATTTGCACCTGATTTAAGAAGGGCATCATTAATTTGTATTAGTTTTTCAAGATCAACACGGTATGGTTTTTCAAATAGGGCAGAACCTCCTCCTGTTATTACTACTATTACCAAGTCTTTTCTTGTAGGATTAATTTCAGTAAATCTCTTTATCAAACTGTCGGTAAAATCAACATTAGTTTGTGAGGGGAGGGGATGGGTGCCTTGGGTAAATTTTATTTTTTTAAAATCTTCAGAGTTTGTGTCTATAACATAACTCTCAACCAGTCTGTTCCCTAACTTTTCCTTAATTAGTCTTGAGTTTTTCGCCGACCCTTTCCCAAAACCTATTAAAAATATTCTCTCAAAGCCTCCTAAGTCAAATGACTTATCACTAATTCCTAAAATATTGTTTTCTAATTTAATACTATTATTAATAACATTTTCCGGCTGAATTGATGAAAGAGCAGTTTCTACAAGCTCCAAGACAATCTTCCTCTGTGGTCTTGTCGCAATCTTCTCAAAATTCCTAATAAACATTTGATTTTAGTTTATATTTATCCCAAGCTATTGACAACAGCTTATAGTTATGAAAATTCTTGTCATTATACCAATGTTATAACGTTGTTATAACATAATATTCTTGACAGGAATTTATAATGGGCATACTATATTTATATAATAGTTTTTATATAGTCTTGGCAGACATCCTATGAGCGTTGAAGGCGCCCGGGTTCTTCATTTCTTTGATAGATACAGGAGGTTTAGCCCCCAAGTCCCCCCTCCCGCAAAAGCAGAAATAGTTTCCATCTCTGATATAAGAATCAAAAGAGAGGAAAGAGTTTTAAAAGAACAGATAGCAAGATTTGTAGAGGAGTTTGGCTTTCATAGAGAGTTGGATATGTCAGAGGAGGATTACTGCGCCTCTTTCCCAAAACCAGCCCAAAAGCCAGAGGAATATAGTGCTAGATTTGATATTACTCTTCCTATTGACCCTAGAATTCCGCTACAAACCTTGCATAGACTTGCGGGAATTTATGACTATTATTTTGAAGCACTAAATGTTGTAGACCTAAAACACCCTCCTACTAGAAAACCTTATATTATTTATCTTAGAAGCGAGACTCATGCCCTCAATTCAATAGAAGAGGGAATGGCAAGTCTTAAAGAAGATGAGGGAGATCCCACGTGGCGTGAAGTTGTCCTTTTCTATCTATTGCATTATAGAGAGCATCCTGAACCTCATTCTATTGTCCGATCGTTTAGGGCAGCAAGTTCGCGTCTTATAATTGAGGACGGAGAATTAGTACCCGTTCTTGAAATGTACCACGATAAGCCAATAGCCCGAGGCAGGACTATTGATTCTTTCTATCCACATAGGGCTTTAATTCGTGGAAATATAATAAATGTTGCTGCTTAAGTTTCTTCTTTCTGCCTCTTGATGTAATTTTTCCTGTCTCCTATACTAATTGTATGATTCGCGTTGCTATAAATGGATATGGAAGAATAGGGAGAGTAGCTCATAGAGTAATTCTTGAGAAATATCTTTCGGAGATCGATGTTGTTGCGATAAATGCAGGCTCTTCAACTGATATAAAAGGGTGGATGTACCTGCTAAAGTACGATTCTTCATATGGACCATTAAGTTCAGAGTTCAGAGTTCAGAGTTCAGAGTTGAATGATTCAGAAAAAACAGGAATACTAAAAGATTGCATCGGTTATTTAATTATTAATGATAAAGAAATTCCGGTTTTTTCCCAGAAGGATCCAAGTCTTTTGCCATGGAAAGACTTAAATGTTGATGTAGTTATTGAATCAACAGGAGCTTTTACAAAAGAGGAAAAACTTAAGCATCATCTTGATGCAGGTGCAAAATCAGTAGTTTTATCAGCTCCTGCCAAAGATGGTGACGTTCCCACATATGTAATTTCAGTAAATTCCAAAGATTACAAAGGCGAAAAACTTATAAATAACGCTTCTTGCACAACTAATTGCATAACACCGGTTGCAAAAGTAATTGTTGATAATTTTGGCGTCGAGAAGGCTATGATGACGACAATCCACGGATATACATCTGATCAGAGACTTCAGGATGGCGGACATAAAGATTATAGACGCGCCCGAGCGGCAGCAGAAAATATAGTGCCAACATCAACCGGTGCCACAATTGCCGCTTCGCAAGCTCTGCCAGAACTTCAAGGATTATTCAGCGGACTTGCAATAAGAGTTCCTGTTGCGGTTGGGTCTTTATCGGATTTCACTTTTCTTTTAAAAAGGGAGACTTCAAAAGAAGAAGTAAATGAGATTTTTAGAAAGGCATCAACGGATCCCATATATAAAGGTATACTAGAGGTGACAGAAGATCCTATTGTATCATCTGATATTATTGGGAATCCCCATTCCGCAATTGTAGATTTATCTCTGACGCAGGTAGTAGGAGGAAACATGCTTAAGGTAATTGCCTGGTACGACAATGAATACGGATATTGCAATCGACTCGTTGAAGAAGTACTACTCGTTGGAAAATCACAAATACAAAGCACCAAATCCTAAATAATAATTTAATTAAGTCCAAATGTCCAAAATCCAAAACAGTTTTGGTATTAGAATTTTTTATTTTGTATTTATTTGTGATTTGTCCCGCTGGTAGTTTCCAGCCGGGATCCCGCAATTGCGGTGAGAATTTTAGATTTAGAATTTGATTAAATTAATTAGTTTAATTAGAATAATTAGAAATTCACAATGGTTGGTCTGCTAAATATTAAAAATATCACAATCTCGGGGAGAATTGGGTCTGGTGCAACAACTCTTGCTAAAAAACTTTCAAAAATTCTGGGTTGGGAGATGATTGAGGGAGGAGCGATAATGAGACGTACTCAACAGGAAGTAGGAGCCAGCATAATTGAGACAGACAAAAGACCGGATCATTTCGACCTTGAATACGAGGAAATGGTAAGGAAAATTTTAAAAGAAGAAGAGCACCGGATTGTCCAAAGCCATCTTGCAGGATTTGATGCAAAGAGGATAGATGGAGTTTTTAAAATCCTTCTTGTTTGTGATGATGAAAAAGGGCGTGATAAAAAAGAAATCCGTGTAGATAGACTCGTAAATAGAGATGGTATATCAGTTAAGAATGCAAAATTTGAAATTAACGAGCGGGAAAAAAGAAATTTGGATAAATGGAGAAGACTTTATGCGCAGGGCGATGAGGCTTGGGTTTACTGGGACAAAAAATACTATGATTTAGTCATTAACACATATTCTCACAATAAGGACGAAACACTAAGGATCGCATTAGATGCTATCGGATACAGATAAATTTATTATTTTCTTCTTACCCCTACGCCCTATTGACTTTTAAAATCGAATAATATAAGATTATGTCCATTTACTAGAAACTCAGGTATAAGTATTGTTTAAATATATCGAGTTTATTATATATATGGGAGGTCTAGAATTAAGAGTCGAAGGAAAGCATGGAGTGCCCAACGGTGTCAACGCCAAAGGGGAAAAACTTAGAAACGGCAATATTGAGGTAAGATTTGCTGATCTAGAGAAAGATGCTAAGGGTATCGTAGAGATTTGGAATCAGCCTTCTGTAATAGAGCATCTTGCAGGGGTCGGTCCTGCGAAAACTCCTCCAGAAGTTGATCTTAAAAGATATAGAAGACATCATCCATCTCCACCTAATACACCTATTCTTATTGCAGTGCCGGATGAGATTAGAGGATCTTTCGAAAACAACCCCAGTATCACAACTATTGTAGCAATAGATAAGTCCTCAAATAGACTAGTTGGAACTATTCAGGTGGGGTTTGCCACAGGGCGGGGTATTACTGTGGCTTCTGTAGAAAGATTAGCTGTTTCCGAGGAAGCTCGGGGGAAAGGTATTGGCAAGAGGCTTTTAAGAACAGCTCATGCACTTATTTATACAGTAACAGATAAAGAAAAGCAGTACGTCTATACAGGTATTCGTGCAGGAATTATAAATAATGCAAAAGGAGCAGATGCAGCATGGATGTTGTTTAAGGGTGCTGGATATGATCTTATCGGACAGCAAAAAAGTATTTGCGTAAGTTGGGATAATGATGAGAGAAGGTTTGTTGCAAGAGATACATGGATAGTAGGAACAGGAAATATCCCTCCCTGGCGCAGAGTAGAGTTGCTTAAGTTTCTTCCCAAAGAGACTTCCCAGACCTCGTAAAACCTATTGATATTTACCAAACTTAGTGTTAAAGTAAAGGCGCTTTGGCAATGAGTAAATATTTGGACTTCTTTAAAACTGTCGGAAAATCGAAAAAACTTCCTCGTACCGGGTGGATTAGAGAAAAAATCAAAAACCCCGAAAGTGCTGCGGAACATTCCTTTAGAGTCGGAGTATTATCTATGATTCTTGCAGAAAAACTGGAAGTTGAAAAAGATAAGCTTATGAAAATGGCCCTAATCCATGATTTGGGAGAAGCAGTTACAGGAGATCTAGTATGGATAAGATGGGGCGTGGTGGATTTAAAAGCAAGAGGAAAGAAAGAGGAGCAAGAAATAAGAGGAGTTATAAAACTTTTTAGCGGCATCGAAGAAGGAAAAAAATATATAAAGATTTTTGAAGAAATGATTCTCCGTTCTACAAAAGAGGCAAGACTTTTCTGGCAAATTGATAAATTAGAAATGGCTCTACAGGCTTTGGAGTATGAAGAGGAGCAAGGGAAAAATCTGGATGAGTTCTTTGCTACAGCTGATTTGTATGTTAAGCATCCGGTTTTAAGAGAAATATTTGATGAAATTTTAAGCCAGAGACCTGCTGCTAAGCAGAGGAAGATAGGATATGAAAGTAGCTGATGTGATGTCAACAACCTTGGATTGGGTGGCTACGGATACAAAAATTAGAGAGGTTTCAAGACTTATTTTTGGCCGAGGCATCAACGGAGTACCTGTCTGTAGAGGAAGAAAAGTAATAGGCTTTATTTCAGAAAAAGACATTCTCTCCAAGTTTTACCCCTCAATGAGGGAATATACGGAGGACCCTTTTCGTGAAGGAAATTTTGAGGAAATGGAGGAGAAAGTCGATCAAATATTTGCTCTCACGGCAGAAAAGATAATGAGCAGAAATCCGACAACTGTTACCCCTGACACCCCTCTTCTTAAAGCCCAGTCCTTAATGTTTATTCATAAAGTCGGAAGACTTCCGGTTGTGGATAAAAGTGGGAACTTAATTGGAATGATAACTAAAGGGGATATCTTTAGAGCATCAGTAGGAGATAGGCTGCCCTTAACAGATGAAGAAGAGTATCACGACTGGCAGGCAAAACACTACGATATAATAACTGACTGGAAACAAAGACTCCAAAACGAAATCCCGGATTTATCGGCTCTTTTTAGGAAACATAAAGTAAAAGATGTGATAGATATTGGTTTCGGCACAGGCGAACATGATATTGCTCTGGCAAAAGAAGGATTTAATGTTTTGGGAATTGAAAGCAGCCAATTAATGGCCAGAGAGGCCAAGAAAAAGGCAGATAAACTACCGCAGGATGTTAAAAAGAGATTAAACTTTATTTTCGGGGACTATTCAAAAATACTTTCGCAGGAAGAAAAAAAGTACAGAGCAGCAATTTTTATGGGAAACGCGTTTCTTCATCTTGTCCCACAGTACAAAAAAGTCCTAGATGCGATTTCCAACTCTCTTTTATCTCACGGGTCTGTTATTGTTCTTCAGATTACAAATCTTGAGAGAATTTTCAAAGTCAAAAACAGGGTTTTTGATGTTACCTTCGGACGTTCTAAGCATGGAGTTCCTTCGGAACACGCATTCTTCAGATTTTATGATCCGAAAGACAAGAATGGTTACCTTACCCTTAATACCGCAATCTTTGATCATGACGAGAGAAGATGGAAGTTTAGGACAATGAACTCCGCACCAATTGTTAATCTTAATAAAAATAGTGTAAGAAATTTGCTTAAAAAGAAGGGGTTTGGTAAAATTTCATTTTATGGAGGGAAATTTCTTGGGAGGCTTTTTAGAGAACCATTTAAGCCCTCTGAGAGCGATTGGCTAAATGTAATTGCCGTAAGATAAGTTATGAAAAAATTATTATTTGCGGTTTTAATTTTTCTTTTTGTCTTAAATCCGAATTCCTCTTTTGCTCAGGATTCTTCCGCAACCTCCTCAGGAAAAAGCAAAAAAGTTGAGTATACTCTTCCTTATCCCGGAATTCTTCCAGATAGTCCTCTTTATCCTTTTAAGGCCCTGCGAGACAGAATTGTTTCATTTCTTATGTCAGATCCTGCAAAGAAAGCCGAGTTTAATCTGCTTTCGGCAGACAAACGTTTAAATGCGGGAGTATACTTGTTTGCAAAAGGGGAGAGTAAACAAAAGCTTGCACACTCTACCATTTCAAAAGGAGCAAATTACTTTGAGCAGGGAATTTCCCAGCTTGAACTTTTAAAAAAGCAAAACTACCCCTTGGATAGTTTGATACAGAAATATCAACTGGCTTCGTATAAACATCAGGAGGTACTAAGAGAGCTGATAAGAAAATCAAAGGGGGATATTCAAAAGGGCCTCTCCGCCACAGAAGAAAGGATTGAAAATTTTCAAAATAGGCTAAATAAGCTTAGATCTCCATAATAAGATAAACAAAATATAACGAGTAAATTTTGTCAGTTCCTCTAAATTTGCTTTTTTATCCTTTCAAAAATTAGCAGAATTTTTTTACCCGTTTTAAACTCCAAATTTTGCCTTTTGCAAAACCCGAGGCTAAAAAAAGGCTTGACACTATTTGATATTGTTATTGATAGTTGACACGGCAGATTTAGTGTAATACCATCCTTCTTAGCACTATTAGTAGTGTTTCTGTCTGTCGGCAGACAGGTTCCGCCAGAGACGGATTAAGTACATTGATAATTTGCCAAGACCCCTGTCCGAACGTGCAAGTTGATGTGAAGCAAATTAAAATGAATTTATCTAATGCAAGAATTTATTTATGAAGTGTCCATACTGCGGATCCAAAGAAACTGAAGTTGTAGAAACAAGGGACAGCGAGGATCTTGAGACTATCAGAAGAAGAAGATCTTGTTTGACTTGTGACAAGAGATTCACGACATATGAAAGAGTAGAGAATATAAGCTTGGTAGTAATTAAAAAAGACGGCAGACGGGAACAGTTTAACAGAGACAAATTAAGGTCAGGAATAATAAGGTCATGTGAGAAAACAAAAGTATCGATGGAGGACATCGAAAGAATAGTTACGGAGACGGAAAGAGAATTGAGAAATGCCGATTCGGTTGAGGTAGATAGCAAAAAAATAGGACAGATGGTTGCAGCAAGACTTAAAAAAATTGACAAGGTTGCTTATATAAGATTTTCAAGTGTATTTAAGAGATTTGTAGATGTTGAAGACTTCGAAAAAGAAGTCAAAAGATTAATAAAATGAAACAATTAAAAACAGAAATTATCGCACTTTGCGATTACGCAAGTATTTCGAGAGAAGGAAAACTAAATATTAATGGAATTTTTGATGAATTAAGAGTTCAACAATTTCCCGGCGGTTTAGCGCGTGCGTTTTTTGTTGCAACTATTTCTGGTACACCAAACACCTCTTATAAATTAAATCTAAAAATAGAACCATCCGAGGGATTTGCAGGTGAAAAAAGCAGCTTTGATCTTGATACTTCTACCGGGCCTAATGGCAAAAATAATTTGGTAGTAGAGCTTATGGGCCTAGCTTTTAAAGAGGAGGGGGACTATAAATTCATATTAAATGAGAAGAAGAAAGAAGTTGGATCAACAACACTGAAGGTTTTAGATCAAAGAAAATATAGCATTAAGGACACAAAATTACCAAATTAAATATGAATAAAGATTTTGCTAATAATTTAGTTAATACCCCAGATTACGAGCATGAACCTTTCGATATGAGTGAACTAAAACCTTTAACTGTTTATCCTAATGCAATGAATTCTGGCGCAGCTATTTATCCAGCAACTATAGTTGAAGGACCGATAGATAATTTCGGAACAGCAGTTGCTCAAGGCAATATGGGTCAAGATTTTTATCCTACTACGGTTAGCGGGACTACCTCTGTTTATTCAAATTCTAATATTAATTCATGCACTTCGGTCTCGTTAAGGACTATTTCAGAGGGCTTTCATAAAGGAGATGGACATAATCTAGGAGAATTGTCGGGGTCAACCTTTCTAGCTAAGCCCACCACAGAGCAATATCAAACCAAAGATAAAAGCTGTACAAATAGTAAATCTAATTTTTATAAAATAGAAATTAAATATGACCTTGCCAAAAAGCCTAACTACAAAAACGCAGATCAAATTGCAAAAGTGGATTTACACAAATTTCTTAGATACAGCCACGTGCAGTTTCTAGCTGAATATTATTTATGAAACTTGATGGAATAAGAAATAAAGTGTTTTTGGACAGATATGCTTTAAAGGGCGAAAAGGGCGAACTTCTTGAACAAACCCCAGAGCAAATGTGGACAAGAGTTGCCCATGGCATTGCAGGCAATGAGAAGACCAAAGACAGAAAGCATTGGGAGAAAAAATTCTACGATGTAATGAAGGATTTTAAATTTGTTCCCGGAGGAAGAATCTTATCAGGAGGAGGAACAGACTATCAAGTAACCTACTTTAATTGTTTTGTAATACCGTCTCCAAAGGATTCAAGAGAAGGAATCTTAGAATCCTTAAAACAGCTTGTTGAAATTCAATCAAGATCAGGTGGAGTAGGTCTTAGTCTTTCTTCTTTAAGACCTCGGGGAGCAAGAGTTAAGAAAGTAAACGGAACATCCTCAGGCCCTGTTACGTGGGCAGGACTCTTTTCCTATGCAACTCATGATGTGGTTCAGCAGGGAGGAACCCGACGCGGTGCGACAATGCTCATGCTTTGGGATTGGCATCCTGATATCGAAGAGTTTATTACCGTAAAACAGGACCTTTCCAGGATAAATGGGGCAAACCTTTCGGTATGTATTTCAGACGCCTTTATGGAAGCAGTCAAAAAAGATGCAGATTGGGATTTGGTTTATCCTGACCTTGATGACCTAAGATATGATGAAAAATGGAACGGAGAGATAGATCAATGGAAAAAAATGGGCGGCAAAGTGAAAATCTACAAAACCGTAAAGGCAAGGTATCTATGGAATCTTATTTGTGAAGCCGCCTGGGGATCTGCTGAGCCGGGGTTGCATTTTCTTGAGCGGAGCAACAAAAGAAGCAACACTTGGTATTTTGAAAGGCTTGTTGCGACAAACCCTTGCGGAGAGCAGCCTTTGGGACCATGGGCGGTATGCAACCTTGGGGCAATGAATTTGGCATCTTATGTAAAAGTGGATAGCCAGTTTGATTACAAACAGTTAGGAGAAGATGTAAAGGTTGCGATAAGATTTTTAGACAATGTTATTGATAAGACTTATTACTTTTTCAAAGAGAACAAAAAATGTGCCAAAGATATAAGAAGGACAGGTCTTGGGATAATGGGACTTGGAGACGCTCTTATAAAGATGAAAGTTCGTTATGGTTTGGATGAATCTCTTAAAATTATTGATAAAATATTCGAGACCCTTAGAAACAGCGCCTATGAGGCATCCTCAGAAATTGCCAAAGAGAAAGGCCCTTTCCCTAAATTTGATAAAACTAAATATCTTAAGGGGTATCATATAAAAGAATTGCCCGCCGCTATCCGAAAAAAGATAAGTCGGTACGGGATAAGAAATGCCGTTCTTCTTACAATTGCTCCAACAGGTACTACTTCTCTTCTTGCGGGAGTGACCTCGGGAATCGAACCCGTGTATGAATTTACATTTATAAGAAGGGACAGGACAGGCGAGCATGTTATGTATCATCCACTCTTTGAGGAATGGAAAAAAGAAAACGCTGGCAAAGAAAAATCCTTCGACTCCGCTCAGGACAGGCCTGATTACTTCGTTTCGGCAAATGATCTGACTCCTCTTGAGCATGCCCAAGTTCAGGCAGTTGCCCAAAAATATATTGATGCATCAATTTCAAAAACAGTGAATGCACCAAGCTCCCATACAGTCGAGGATGTAAAAACCCTGTACATGGCAGCATATGACTTAGGACTTAAAGGAGTAACATACATGAGAGAGGGGTCAAGAGAAGGAGTTTTATCAAGAGTGGATGAAAAGAAAGATAAAGAAAAGGTTGATAAATCACAAAGACCAACTGCTCCACGACCCATACAGCTTGAAGGAGTAACTTACAGGGTAGAAACTCCTTTAGGCAAGACTTACATAACTATAAATCATGATGAAAATAGAGAACCGTTTGAAGTGTTCATTACTATAGGAAAAACCGGATCAGATATTTCCGCAATGGCAGATGCCTTGGGTAGATTAATTTCCGTAAATTTAAGACTCTCAGGCGGACTCTCTCCAAGAGAAAGAATAAGACAGATAGTTGCTCAGCTTGCGGGGATTGGAGGAGCAAGAAGTGTCGGATTTGGAAAAGATAGGGTAAGATCTTTGCCCGATGCGGTCTCAAAAATTCTTGCAATGCATTTTGGTTTTGCAGTTAATGGTCTTGTAGAGGATAAAAACCTGTCTTTGGGCCCGCTTCGCAGCGAGGCGAGCAAGGCAGAAATTGAACAGAATGGACAATTGAGTGGAGTTTTGGCAAATGGAGTAGACGGAAGAGTCCGCCTGCCCTCTGATCCTCATCTTACTGCCGAAGGACTTGGCAGGGATAGGGAAATAGCAAATGGGGAAATCGAAGTAAGAAAGGACGAGGAAAAAGAGGAAGAGGTAATTAAGATGCAGCAACTTGCCCTGGTAGGTAAAGCCTCAGGAGTTAATCAAGAATTTTCTGATTCCGGAACAGGGCTTTATGATATTTGCCCTGAGTGTGGAGGAGGAAGCTTAGCGTACGAAGAAGGCTGCCGCAAATGTTATAGCTGCGGTTATGCCGAATGCTAAATTAAATAATTGTGTAATGGGCAATCGCCGTGAAAATCGGTGGCAGTGCCGCTACTGTTAAAGTCAGAAAACCATTACATACTAAATTTCCCGAGCAGGAAAATTTTATCCTTCTAGGGAAACCAGAAGGATTTTTATATAAATCTTTATTTTTTTATTTTTTACATTTAATTTTTTGTTTTACTACCATGCCGATTTATACCAAAACAGGAGACAAAGGACAAACAGGACTTTTTTCTGGAAAAAGAGTTTCAAAAGCAAGCCTTCGGATAGAGGCAATTGGTACTGTTGACGAGTTAAATAGCGTAATAGGGCTCGTGATCTCGCAAATTCAAAATTCAAAATCACAAATTACAAATGAATTGATTGAGATTCAAAAAGATTTATTTGAAATAGGCGCTGCACTGGCAAATCCCCGCCAAGCATTGAATCTTTCAAAAAGGGTAAAGGAATTTGAGAAAACAATTGATAAAATGACCAAAGAATTGCCGCCGCTTTTTAACTTTATTCTTCCCGGAGGAGGAGTGGCGGGTTCAACTTTGCATATTGCAAGAACAGTTTGCCGGCGAACTGAAAGAAGAATAGTTGAGCTTTCAAAAAAGGAAAAAGTTCAAAGCGACGTCATCGTTTATATAAACAGACTCTCAGATCTTTTTTTAACTGTGTCGCGTTTTATAAATCAAAAAGAAAAACAAAAAGAAGTTATTTGGACCAGTAAGTAACAAGTTTTTTATGAGAATAGAAGCATATACAGTAGGTTTTGATCCACGAAATTATCATGCGCCAATTCCTAGTGGTTATTCAAAAGACGAAATTACTCGAAGAAGAGAGGGAAATATTAGGGATAATATAATTAGATATTTAGGGGAATATAGGTTGGGAGTTAAATTTGATGAGATTCGTTATTCAGTTAAAACAAATAATGCCGGAGAAACTTATCTAGAATCCCCCCATGCCGATCCAGGCCCCATATTAAATGTTTACAAAAAAGCAATTGCCTATAGGCAAGAAAGAGGACTTTCTGTACATAGAGAGGTTGCAGAATGCCTGGGATTTCAAAAATTGCAGGATAAACTCGTCAATGCACCAGTAGGAACAATGGCAATGTGGGTTAGTCGTCCAGGATCTAAGGAGGACGGGTATGGAACGCATAGTTTTACATTCCTTATCCAAGTTGTGGAAGATCCAGGAGAAGGAAAAAGTTTAAGAGTAATCCCTTACAGAAACGAGCAGAGTATAGAAGAACAGAAAAGCAATTTAATATACTTTGATAAGAACGCCCAAAACTACAATACAGATGTAGATTTATTAGCAAATCCATCTATCATAAATCAGTCCGACGCTTTTCAAACACTTGATGACATAATTTCTTTTATAGGAGAAACTGAAAAGTTTAATATCCAGTGGCGTAATAAGCTTACCCCTTTAATAATGCCTTTGATAGGAGGATTTATACAGCTTGTTAGAGAAAAAGCATCAGACGAAAATTTACAAAAAGCAAGATATGCAATTGAAAATTTTCTATTAGCGAAGAAAGATTACATTTTGGGAAAGGATAGAAACCCTCAGTTAGTTTTTGAAAACCAACCTCGGGTAATTTTTGAAAGATATGGAAATACTACTCCACCAATTGTTGGCGGAAGCTGTGGGGCTAGCGCAAACGGAGAGAGCAGCAACACATTTAATAATGTTTTTCTTGAAGATAAGTATGGATCAAGAATTTTTAGTTGTCCGGAATGTGGAAAGACCAATATAAGACCCGAAAACGAACTCCTTTCCAACTGTCAGCATTGCGGCAGCGATAAGGTTTCCTGCTGTGATGTTGATAGATCTTCTTTTGTTCTTGTTGCATAAAGAACTTGTTAGGCAAATATAATGACACGCCTTACATTTCATGGTATCATGAATCTGATATGGATTTGAATAAAGATCAAAAAACAACCGGACAAACATCTACAGGACAACAGGATGCAAATCCTTTAGCTCCTGTGGGTGGTGTTCAAAAAGAACAGGAACCCTCCGGTGCTTCTTTGATGAGATCATCAGAAACAGAACCTGTCATCCCTCCTGAGGCAGCAGAACTGGGAGTTGAAAATGTTTCCGAAAGACCTGTTTTGACCACAGAACAGCAGGAAGCGGGAATAAAAATCTCTGATCAGAGGCCTTTGGAAACAGCTACTCCTCCTTCTTCTCCTTTGATTTCAGCTCCTCTTTCTGAAAAAGAATCATTAATTGTTTTGCAAAAAACCTCTAATAAATTTAATGCTATTGTCTGGCTTGCAGATTTGATACTAAGACAAATCAAAAGATTAAAGGTCCATAAAGCACCCCCGGGACCTGCGGAGGCTTAATATGACTTTGGAAACATTTTCGCCTGAAAATATAATTTCTTTCATGACCCAACTTTTTATAGGGATAGGGATTGCTATTGTTTCGATTTTGGCCCTTGTCCTTGCGGGTTATGCTTTAATACTTTGGTATAGAAATAGGGAAAGGGAAAAGGAATCATTAAATTCGACTCTTCTTGAGGTTTCAATGTCTCGCGATAATGAGATAAAAATTGATGCAGCGGAACAAATGTTTACAAGCTTTGCGTCGCTTAGAAAGAGCGGAAGATTTTCCTTTTTAAACCCTCAGCCGCACATCTCTTTTGAAATTGTCGGGCTTCCAGAGGATATAAGATTCTATGTGAACACTCCTAATAATCTTCGCGATTTTGTGGAAAAACAGATAAACGGAGCATATCCTGAAGCAGAAATTAAGGAGGTAGAAGCTTCAACTTTTACTAAAGAAGGGTATTCAATCGGCAATGAATACAATATTTTTTCAAAAGAGGGGAAAGTAGCTTTTGTAAGTCTTAGAACTAAAACTTTTGATTATCTTCCAATCAAGGTATATAAAGATCTTCCTACAGATCCCTTATCCTCTATAACTTCAGTTCTTGCCAAAATGGGAGAAGGAGAGGGAGCCGCAATTCAGTATATGGTAAGTCCCTCGGATTCCAAATGGAAAAAAATGGGAAGGACATATATATCAAAAACAAAAAAGAGCGAATCAGATCCTGAGAAAGCAACATATGCGGCAGATCCCAAGGAACTTGAAGGAATTGAAAATAAGATCGGCAAGCCCGGGTTTGATGTAGTTATAAGAATAGTTGTTTCCTCAACAAGTAAAGAAGCGGCTGATGCACATCTTAACAACATTGTTTCAACCTTCAGCCAGTTTGATGGGTTAAATTCATTTACCAAAAACAAACATAGATTCAAGGGGTTTTTTATGCATGATTTTATTTATAGATATATGCCGATTTGGAGACAGACAGGAGTCTTAACCAGCGAAGAGCTTGCTACGATTTTACACTTTCCAAACAAAACGATAGAGACCCCTCATATCCATCGGGTAACTGCAAAAAGAGCTCCTGCGCCTTCCCAGATTCCGCAGTCAGGACTTTATCTTGGCAAAAGTAAATACAGAGGTATTGAAAGACCCGTTTACATTAGTCTTGATGATAGAAGACGCCATATGTATGTGATAGGAAAAACCGGAACAGGCAAATCTGAGTTTCTCAAAACCATGATTATGCAAGATATTAAAAACGGCGAGGGGCTTTCGGTTATTGATCCTCATGGGGACCTTATCGATGATGTGCTTAAACTTATTCCTCCCCAAAGATCAGAGGACGTGATTTTGTTTGATCCGTCAGATACCCAAAGGCCGATGGGTTTTAACATGCTTGATGCCAAGACTGAAGAACAAAAACATTTTATCGTCTCATCAATAATAGGTCTTATGTATAAGCTTTTTGATCCTCACCAAACAGGAATAATCGGCCCACGTTTTGAACACGCCATTCGAAATGCAATGCTTACTGTAATGTATGAGGGGGGAGCAACTTTTGTTGAGGTGGTAAGGGCTTTAACCGATGCTTCTTATGTTCAGGAACTTTTGCCAAAAGTCCAGGATCCGATTGTGAGACGCTACTGGACGGATCAAATTGCCCAGACTTCTGATTTCCATAAATCAGAAGTCTTGGATTATATCGTTTCAAAATTCGGAAGATTTGTTACAAACAAAATGATAAGAAATATCATCGGCCAGTCGCAAAGCTCGTTTGACTTCAGACGTGTCATGGATGAGGGCAAGATCCTTCTTATAAATCTTTCAAAAGGAAAAATAGGTGAGGAGAATTCAAACTTCTTAGGTCTAGTCTTGGTCCCTAAGATTCTGGTTGCGGCGATGTCAAGACAAGATATGCCGATTGATTCACGCCGTGATTTCTTTCTTTATGTTGACGAGTTTCAGAATTTTGCAACCCCTGATTTTGCACAGATCCTATCCGAGGCACGAAAATATAGATTAAACTTGATAGTTGCAAACCAGTTTATAGGGCAGATGGAAGAGGAAGTTAAGAATGCAATATTTGGAAATGTAGGGTCTGTTCTTGCGTTTAGAGTAGGAGTAACGGATGCGAATTATCTTCAGCATGAATTTCAGCCCACCTTTTCGGAAGCGGATCTTATCAATGTCGAAAGGTTCAACACTTATGTAAAAACTATCGTGAGAGGAGAACCTGTTACGCCTTTTTCTATGGATTTAACCCGGGATATGAGTGATGAGAAAAGACTTATGAATCCTCGAGTCTCAGAGCTTATTAGAGAACTTTCAAGACTTAAATATGGAAGGGATATGGCAGTAGTTGAGGCAGAAGTTGCAAAAAGAGCAAAATTATAAAGTGCGTCCGCTTGGATTCGAACCAAGGACATCTACTTTATAAGAGTAGCGCTCTGCCGCTGAGCTACGGACGCAATCAATGGTATTTTATCAAACCCCAAGATTAACAGCAAGGAACCGATAACATTCTTGAGAAGTTTATGAGTTTCCTATATAATGCGCCAACAGTTATGACAGAGATGGAGCAAAGGGGTTCAGGCAATGGATTTCCGATCTATTTTTCCCTATCAGAATATGAAGATGTGTTTAAAATTTCCCCAGAAATTTATAACCTACAGATAGAGAGATTAAATATTGCCCGTAATACTGTAAGCGGACTAGTAGATGTACATTCTGAAGACGAACGGGAATTTGTTAAAAGAACATTTAGTCATCTTTACGAATTGGTTTTAGCACAGAAAATAAAAAAAGATCCAAAGAAGAGACCTGGATGGATGCCTGTTTGTCTTTATCAATATTCTTCAAGATTTGATAAAGAAGAGTATTGGTGGGGCGATGAAGACGAAATAGGTAGTAGCATTGTTGTCGTTGAATCGCATACAGATAAAACCAGAATTGGCATTCAAAAAGTAATTGATGCTTTAATGCCCGAAGCAGGAATCACGATTTTTGATAAGGATAATCTTTTTAAGAGACTCAATCATCTTAGAGATAATGGATTTTCAAGGTACTTTCATCTTCAAGAGAACCATATTTTAAGCGATACAGAATGTAGTTCAAGAAGGTGCTTAGCGGGAGAGCACTATTTATCTACTATTGTTCCTGCAGTAATGCTTTCAATCGATGTTTCAAAAGAAAGAGACGATCCATGCGTGAGAATGGTTTCTATTGCTTTTAGTTCTTCAGAATATTGATAAATTTATAGAGTATTCATAGAAAATAGTCTCCAATTCTTGAGAACTTGGGGAAATTCTTCTATAATCTTCTTATATGAAAAAGAAGGTTGTTTTGGCGGTTGGAGCGCATCCGGATGACATAGATTTTGGTGCATCGGGAACAATTGCTAAATGGGCAGAGGAAGGAGCAAATTGCTATTATCTTATCTGTACAGATGGAAGTAGGGGATCGACAGATCCTAAGATGACCCATAAAAAACTCTCAAGAATTAGAAAAAAAGAGCAGGCAGAAGCGGGAAAAGTTTTGGGCCTCAAAAAAATTTTTTTTCTAAATCATACCGACACTCAGCTTGATTCAGATTTTACACTCAAAAAAGACATAGCAAAGATTATTAAAATGATAAAGCCCAGCATAGTTGTGACAATGGATCCTACATTTTATTATTCTGAAAAATTTAACTTTATAAACCACACAGATCACAGATCCGCAAGCGTTGCAACAATGGATGCATGTTATCCCTTGGCACGCGACAGACTGACTTTCCCAGAGCATGAAGAGGAAGGACTTTCCCCCCATCACGTAGAAGAAATATGGTTTATTGGTTTTGATAAAACCAATCTATTGGTAGATATTACAGACACCTTTGCTAAAAAAATTGAAGCTATCGCCATGCACAAGAGTCAGTTTGATGATATGAAGCATGTTATAAAAAGAGTCGAGGAAAGAGCAAGGTATTTCGGAATTGTAAAGAGTTGTAAATATGCGGAAAATTTTGTTCGCGTTGAGCTTTTTTAGAGGTCTGAAAGAGAAGTAGTTTCTTTCCCTCTTTCTCCTACAAAATCAAGGTATCTCTCGGTTGTTGAAAGTCTTTTGTGCCCTAAGATTTTTGACAGAAGGATTAAGGAAGCACCTTGTTTTAGATGATGAGCGACAAATGTATGTCTTAGATCATTCACCTTGGCATTTTTAATCTCAGCGAGCCTGAAGTATCTTTCCATTGATGTTCTTATATTTCGGACTAGAAATGGTCTTCCGGATTTTGTAACAAACAGATGGTCGTCCTTAGTTTTGGGCCTTACCTCCATATATTTTTGAAGAGCTTCCTGGCCCCTTTTGTTAAGGGGAACTTCTCTTTCTTCATGCTTCTCATATGGTGCAATATGAAGGGAGTCTTTCTTGACATCCGGTACCCTTAAATTGGCAAGTTCCCCAATTCTTATTCCGGTCTGAAGAAGAAGTTCAATTATGGCAGACATTCTGGGATCATTTCTTGCCGCATCTCTTAAGGCTCTATACTCAGTAGGGGTAAGAATCCTGGGTGGTGCAAGCTGGTACTTGGGATGGGCAATAAGAAGAGAAGGATCGTCTGTTACATATTCATTCACCTTTAGAAATCTATAAAAAGTGCGGGTCGAGTTGATCTTTCTTGAAATGGATTTAGGAGTATATCCATCTTTCTGCATTTTGGCCAAAAAGGCTTCAATGTCCTCTTTGGTTACTTCATGGATGTGATTTTTCGAAAGCTCTTCAAGAAAAAAAACAAGCTGCTCAATGTCTTTCCCGTATGCTACAATTGTAGAGCTGGAATGTTTCTTGTCTTTTAAGAATTTCTTAAACGCATTATGCGCGTCTCTAAGCTTTATAGTTTTCATAAATTAGCCACAAAATCCTCTTTTCTCCAAATTTTGATATCCTATAATATCAGGAAAACCGCATTTCGTCAAGAAGCAAAAGGCTAAAAGACATGAAGAAAGCTCTCTATTTACTGGCTATAGTAATATCGATATTTATAATAAACGGGTTGGTGAGATCTATATATGATTTGTGGAAAAAGCAAGATTTAATAACTGTCGGTCAAATGGATCTTGAAATGGAAAGAAGACAGAACTTAGAGCTTCGGAAAAAACTGTCGCAAGCAAAAAATCCGCAGTTTATAGAAGAGGAGGCGCGCAATAAGCTTTTACTTGTTAAACCGGGAGAAGAAAATGTTCTGATCCCGCATGATTTATCTTCTACCCAGTCCTCGTCGAAAAAAACAGACGCCCGCCCAAACTGGAGAAAATGGTGGGATTTATTTTTTTGATATTGACATATGCGGGGAGAAGTAATAGAATCCTGCCATGATTAAATCAGAACTATTAAATCATGGTTCTGCTCTAGAACATGCCCCGAAAGTTGAGCCCCGAGTTCAAAAGCACATTGTAATTGTGACATGGGCAATGAGTCGAGGAGAGCCACACCTATTTTTCTGGAGAGATCACAACTCCTATGACAACGACCCATATTTAACTGGCGACATTAATTCGGGAAGTGAAATTACTGAGGTTGCCAGAGCGGAAGTGGCAGACAGTTTGGTTTTTGAAGGAATAGAGGAAAAGATAACAGAAGGTGCAATTAAAGGAGCCGTACAATCAGGAACTGTAGTAATACCATTTATAAAAAGCGTAGAAGAGGGAATTGAATGGGAGAATCAAAGAGTCCCCCTAGTTTTTGTTGAAGTTATGCCATCAGTACTTCAGGAACTTACAAAAAGGAATGCACATCTTCTCCTTCCTGCATGGGTCCTACGACCCAATTCAAAATGGAACGATTCTCATGAAAGAAGAATTGAGAAAGCATTCAAAAAGTTTGCCGCACAAAGAAAACTTCATTGATTACTATTCTCAGAAACTGAATGTGCCAACGGCTGGATTCGAACCAGCGACATGACGCTTATGAAACGTCCGCTCTGCCCCTGAGCTACGTTGGCGAGTTCAATTATTTTATCAGTTGATTTAAGATTGGTCAAATTGTATAATAATCATACATGCGGGGTAGTGTACAGTGCACGTGAGGCTCATAATCTCACAGGTCAGGCGCAACTCCTGACCCCGCAACACAGCAACCCTTAAAATTCCCTCTTTGTGGTATAATTTTCACTCTAGCATGATCAATTTTAAGGGTAAGAAAATTGCAGTAATTGGGCTTGGACTTGAGGGGTTATCAAGCGCACTTTTTTTAGCAAAAAGGGGAGCAAGTGTTTTCGTTCTCGATCAAAAGGAAGAAAAAGACCTAGATCAGGAGTTTTTAAAGATATTAAGAGAAAAGGATATTAAGATAATAAGCGGGAAAAACTACCTCGACAATCTTAATAAGTTTGATTTGATTGTCAGAAGCCCGGGAGTAAATATTGATAAAATTCAAAATTCAAAACTCAAAAGTCAAAATTCAATCATTACATCTCAGACCAAGCTTTTTTTTGATTTATGCCCTTGTCCTATCATTGGAGTAACGGGGACTAAGGGCAAAGGAACAACATCGGCACTGATTTATGAAATGCTTCAAAAGCATGGTATTAATGCATATCTAGGTGGAAATATTGGAAAGCCTCCTTTGGATTTTTTGGATAAATTAAGTGAACAGTCTGCCTCGCGTCAAGGCGGGTCTGTTGTAGTCCTTGAACTCTCCAGTTTTCAACTTCAGGATTTCACCCAAAGCCCTCATATAGCAGTAATGCTAATGATGACAAGTGAGCACCTCGATTATCACAAAGATACTAAAGAATATGTAGATGCAAAAAGAAATATTCTAAAGTTTCAGACCAAAGATGATTATGTAATCCTTAACAAAGATTATCCGGCAAGTAGAGAATCAGACATTCACACAGATGCAAAGATGTTTTATATTTCAAGAGACAACAAGGTTGAGGAAGGATGTTTTGTAGAAGACGGAAAAATATTTTTGTCATTGTTAAATGGTGTGGGTGTCGCAACTCGTATGGGTAACGTAAGACGTAAAACGTCAAATAATACTGGTAGCGACAACGTTAAACGTGAAACGATAATCGATATAAGGGATATATTATTGCCGGGAGAACATAATCTTGAAAATGTCTGCGCGGCGGTTATGGCGGCTTTGCTTTGTGGAGTTTCTAAGGAAAATATTGTAAAAGTTTTGAAAACTTTTAAAGGACTTGAGCACCGGTTGGAACTTGTTTCAAATATAAATGGAGTCCGTTTTTATGATGACTCCTTCTCTACAATTCCTGAGACAACAATTGCGGCGATTCAAGCCTTTAAGGATCCAGAAATTTTAATTTTGGGAGGATCAAGCAAGAATAGTGATTTTTCAGAACTTGGCCGCGTCATACGCGATTCTAAAAATGTAAAAGCGATAATAGGGATAGGAGTGGAATGGCCCCGGATTAAAAAACGAATAACGAATAACGAATTACTAATCACGATTGTCGAGGGATTAAGGGATATGCACTCGATAGTTCAGAAAGCTTACAAGCTAGCTAAACCGGGGGATGTAGTTTTATTGTCTCCTGCTTGCGCAAGCTTTGATATGTTTAAAAACTATAAAGACCGCGGAGACCAGTTTAAAAAAGAGGTTAGAAGACTGGCTTGACTGTGCTATTATAAATAAATGCAATTTCCTTTTAGAGTCGGCAAGTCTCATTTGAAAGTATTTTCTGCAGTTTGTTCAAACTTCGTAGTAGTCTGGATTATTGGAGCTTTTGCAACTAGAGAGCTTTTTGTGTTGACCAGTAATATTCTTGCTGTTATACTAATGTGGTACGCTGCCGCATGGGCAGAGAAAGAAGTAGAGAGAAATTATGAATCTTAACCTCGACAGCATAATGGTTCAGTCGCAAATCGCTATTGCGCTTATTATTATTGCTTTTGCAGTTTTATATTTTGTATCTTCTAAAAAAACTCGCTCCAAACGCCCCTAAAATTTTCTTGATATAATTTAAAAGAGAAGTTTAAGTTAATATGGATTCAACAACTCCAGAGGCGCAGATTGGCATTCAGGAACGCGGCTTATCAAATACCTGGAAAGAAACCAGAGATGCTCATATCAGAATTCCATTTGCAGAAAGATGCAAGTTAGTCTTAAAACAAATAAGAAAATGGGAGAATGCATCAAGAACTCCAATTGATGAAAATGAATGGAGATCAAAAATTGACGGACAGATAGAAAAAGCAAAACAGCTTCTAGATAGCAAAGATTACCCGAACGTAAGAGAGGAAAAAGGAAAAATATTTGCTATAGGAGATAACGTTCCTGCAGTTGGTCGTGATGTTTTAACCCGTGTCTATATTGGAGTAGATCCAAGAATGGCCACCGACGCATTTATAGCTATTCTCGAAGAACTTAGAAAGACTAATACCTTAGATCAGATTCAATCAGCGTTAAATCTTGAAGAACTCAAAGGCAAAAGATTGGAGGGAAACATGATGGTTTTTTATGATCCTCAATCAAGAGAGGGGATTCTCATCAATATTCTTACTGCATATAAAAATGCACGTGCAAAAAACCCGCAATTATTTGCTTTAACTCCAAGACAAAAAGCCCATTTAATGCGAGAAAATATGCGACAGTTCAAAGCAGTAGTTGACACTAATTTCGCGTTCGTAGAGATGGCTCCTGAGGATAGGGGGAATAGTTATGATTCTGATATCGCAAACCAAACTAGATACGCATTTAGTATGCCATATGTTGCAAGATTAACGGATGAGGAGTTTTTAGAAGGTGTCAGAAAGGAACAGAATGGTGTAGTTTGGACAGAGGAAAGTCAAAAAAAACTTCATGATGATTTAATTCATCCTGGAACAATTCATCCGGGTGGTATACTGACTTATAAAAGACAACTGTCCGCACCCGGTCTAATTCAATTTGGTACTAGGACCAAAAAATAAAATTTTTTTAGATATTCTGTTAAAATAAATTAAATGAAGAAAGTTATATTCTCCGGGATTCAGCCATCGGGGAATTTGCATATCGGGAATTATGTTGGGGCAATTGCGCAATGGGTTAAGCTTCAGAATGAATCGGAAGCATTTTTTTGCATTGTTGACCTTCATGCAATTACTGTTCCCCAAGATCCTGAAACTTTAAGAGAAAAAGTTTTAGATACTGCTGCTTTATATATCGCATGCGGCATTGATCCAAAGAAGGCTCATATCTTTGTCCAGTCTGAAAACCCTGATCATCCATATCTTGCATGGCTTCTTAACTGCATAACACCTTTTGGACAGCTTGAGAGAATGACCCAGTTTAAGGATAAAAGTAAAAAACAGCAAGAAGGAACTAATGCAGGGCTTTTCGATTACCCGGTCTTAATGGCTGCCGACATCCTTTTATATCAAACCGATGAAGTGCCGGTGGGAGAAGATCAAAAACAACATATAGAAATTACACGAGATCTGGCAGAAAAATTTAACAGAGATTTTGGGCAAACTGTTAAAGTTCCTGAAGCTTTGATTCAGAACGAGACCTCAAGAATAATGAGTCTTCAAAACCCAACTTCAAAGATGAGTAAGTCCGATAATGACCCAATGGGGACAATAAATCTTCTAGACGGTGTAGAAATAGTTTCTGAAAAGGTAGCAAAGGCGGTGACAGACTCAGGGACAGAGATAGTAAAAAGAGAAGATAAGCTTGCGATTTCAAACTTGTTGACAATTCATTCTGTATTTTCAGAAAGTTCCATACAGGAGATTGAAAAAGAATATAAGGGAAAATCCTACGCCGAATTTAAGAAGGGACTGGCAGATTTATTAAACAAAAAATTAGACCCAATTCGAGAAAAATACAATTCTATAAGAGAAGATGTAAAATTCTTAAGACAAATTCTGGATGAAGGTGCTTCTTATGCGAGAAGTAAGTCTTCAAAGACTCTAAGGGAAGTTCGGGTGAAAATGGGACTCGGTTAGAATCTAGAATTTAGAGTTCAGAATTCAGAATTTGAAGATCAATCCCTCTTGATAACTAGCTTCACTTTAGGATTGGCAAAAACATTTTAGTATGGTATACTCTCCCAGATGGCCAACGGTAAAAAAAACAACCTGTCTGCCGACTCGCTCCGCCGCGAGGCGAGCAAGGCGGGGAAAAAACAAAAATTAAAAGTCAAATTTAAGACATCCTGGAAAAACCTTTTCCTTTACGGTTTTCTTGCTCTTTTTGCAGCTTTTCTATTTCTTTCAGTAACTCAGCCTATGGAACAGACAAGAACAGTCCCTCTTTCCCAAGTTATATCAGATGTCAAGGCAGGAAAAATTAAAGAGATAACAGTTGTAGATAACAAACTTACAGTCAAAAAAGATAAAGAAACAGTACAAACGTTTAAAGAGCCGGGTTCAAATGTTTATCAGCTCTTCAAAGATGCAGGCGTTTCTTTGGATAAGACAAATGTGGCAGTAAAAGATGAAACAGGCGTCAATAGCTGGATAAATATATTAACATCCATTCTTCCGATTGTTCTTATGGTTGCCTTCTTTTATTTTATTTTCCGTCAAGCTCGGGGAGCGCAGGAAAGCATTTTTTCCTTCGGACAATCCAGAGCAAAATTATTTTCAAAAGACACCCCAAGAATAAGATTCTCAGATGTTGCAGGAGTTGATGAAGCAAAACAGGAGCTTACAGAAATAGTTGATTTTCTCAAAAACCCGGGAAAGTATAAAGCTATGGGAGCGCGTACGCCAAAAGGGGTACTCATGGTAGGGCCGTCGGGTACTGGAAAAACTCTTCTTGCCCGAGCAACAGCAGGAGAGGCAAACGTGCCATTTTTCTCAATGGCAGGATCAGAATTTATGGAGATGTTGGTGGGTGTCGGAGCATCCCGAGTTCGAGATTTATTTAATACTGCCAAGAAAAATCAGCCTGCAATAATTTTTATAGACGAAGTCGATGCAATAGGAAGACAAAGAGGAGTAGGTTTTATGGGCGGGCATGATGAAAGAGAACAGACCCTAAATCAGATCTTAGTTGAAATGGATGGATTTTCTCCTACTGAACAACTGGTTGTTATAGCGGCAACAAACAGACCCGATGTTTTGGATCCGGCACTTGTAAGGCCTGGAAGATTTGATCGGAGAGTAATGCTGGACATGCCCGATGTTGAAGGAAGGAGGGCGATTCTTTCAATCCATGCAAGGGGAAAGCCCTTCGTAAAAAACGTAAACTGGGAAAAAGTTGCCAAGAGAACTGTGGGATTTTCGGGAGCCGATCTTGAGAACATGTTAAATGAAGCTGCGATCCTTGCAGCAAGACTTAATAAGAAAGCAATCGATATGAAAGATTTGGAAGAGGCGGCAACTAAGGTAAAGCTTGGTCCTGAAAAGAGAAGGCTTCAGTCAGAAGAAGACAGAGAAATGACTGCATACCATGAGGCAGGACATGCGCTTGTCTCCTGGCAGATGCCGCACATGGATCCGCTACATAGAATTTCAATAGTCAGCCGGGGTTTGTCTCTGGGGCATACTATGATGGAACCGACAGAGCATGTGCATGAAACCAAAACAAGGCTTCTGGAGCAGATAAGTGTAATGCTTGGAGGGCGGGCTGCAGAAAAGCTTATCTTCAATGAAATGACAACAGGTGCATCAGATGATATTGCCAAGGCAACGGAGGTAGCAAGAACAATGGTGGTTGAATTTGGGATGAGCGCGCTTGGTCCTATAAATTTAAACGGAGAAAAGAAAAGATTTTTCGGGGAACAATCAAATATTTCAGAGGAAATGGCCGCAAAGATAGATGAGCAGGTTCAAAAAATTACAGACGTAGCCTATAAGCAGGCAATAGCAATTCTTAAGAAGCTTAGAAAGAAACTTGATCTTCTAGCAGGAGAGCTTTTGAAAAAAGAAACAATTGAAGGGGAGGAATTCCTGAAATTGGTCGGCCCAAAGAGAACAATTAATGTGGCCTTGGTTCCTGCAAGATTCTAATTCTTTCCAACTCTTATCAATTGTGGATTGACATTCTTTCTTCTTCCTGAAATACTGAGGCGAGTGGCAAAAATTCATAAATTTTCAAAGAGCGAGGCGATAAAATTCGGTTTTAATTTTTTTAAATCAAACCTTTCCGTCTTTCTAAAACTTGCGGCTGTTCTGATTCTTATTAATATTGTATTGAATGCTGTGGTTGGCTCTTTTGTTAAGATAAATCCTCTCCTTGGTTTAATTATTAATCTTTTCGTTGTTTTTGTATCAATTGTTATCCAAATCGGAATCATAAAGATAGTTCTGGATCTTCATGACGGAAAGCCGTTAAATTTTTCCCATCTTTATTCTTTTTATCATCTTGTCCTGAGATTTTTGGGAGCATCGATTCTCTATGGACTTATCGTTGCCGCAGGTTTTTTACTCCTTGTAATACCGGGCATTATTTGGGCAGTAAAGTTTCAATTCTACAGCTTTATCCTGGTAGATAAGCAAAATGGAATTATAGATTCATTGGAGAAAAGCTCCGTGATTACCAAAGGAATAAGATGGGATCTGTTTGTTTTTGGTGTCTTTTTGATTCTTATTAATATTGCCGGATTTTTAGTATTTTTTGTTGGGCTTTTTGTAACAATTCCCACAACAATGATGGCTCAAGCCTACGTGTACCGAAAACTCCTCTCCTCAACCCCCGGAATCTAATTTTGTTATAATCTATAAATGGCAATTGCCTTTGCTTTCATCTCCTTTTTCACTTGGGGAATAGGAGTTTTCTTTGAAGCTGTTGTTGCCAGAAGACTTGAGTCCTATTCTTTTGCACTCTGGGGTTTTGTATTAAGCGCTTTTATATTAACCTTTTACACCCCATTTGCCTTATCCGATCTCTCGGGAGTAACAATCGAACTTCTCTTATTTATCTTTATTATTGGTATAATAGGTCTGTTTTTTGGAACCATAGTTTACTACGAGGCGTTAAAACTTAGTAGCCGCGCTCTTGTAGGAACTATTGCAACTTCATTTCCGGCTGTCACAGTTATAATATCTGTAATTTTCCTAAATGAGAGGCTAACTGGTTCTCAACTGTTGTCGATAATTGTTATTTTTATTGGTTTAATTTTAGCAAGTATCAATTTTAAAGAACTTAGAAATAAAAAAACTTTTTCTGACAAGGGAGTTATGCTTGCTTTTGTGCCAATGATAGCTTGGGGAACTTGGATTGCGTTAATAAAGATTCCAGTTCAGCAGATAGGATGGTTTTGGCCAAATTATTTAACTTTTTTGCTATTTCCTTTACTGTTTCTTTTTATAAAAGTCAGAAAGATCAAGTTGGAACTGCCAACCGTGAATAATGCATTTATACCACTTGTAATATCAATGGTTATGGTAAGAGCTGCTGAGTTTAGTTACAATATTGGAATTAGTAAAGGGTTGGTTTCCGTAGTTGCGCCGATAGCAGGAGCCAATCCAATATTATTCATTATTCTGGCTTTTATATTTTTCAAAGACAAGATTACAAGGCAGCAAATCTTGGGGATAATCACAACACTTATAGGCATAGTCCTTCTTTCAGTTCTGAGTGTGTAGTGATAAAATACCTTCATGGACTCTCCGGGTGAAAAATTTATCCTCATCGATGGCAACGCAATAGTGCATAGAGCATATCATGTGATGCCGCCATTAACACGCAAAGACGGCACTCCGACCGGTGCTGTCCAGGGATTTTTTTCAATGATTCTTAAAATCATTCAGGAATTAAAACCAGAACATATTGCAATTGCTTTTGACAGCCCAAGTCCGAATTTCCGAAAGCAGCTATTTACACAGTACCAATCCCAGCGTCCTGCCATGGAAAGCGACCTTTCTCCTCAGTTTGGGATAATCCAGGGGATTCTTGAGAAGGCAAAAATTCCTGTTTATGCGGTTGAGGGGCTTGAAGCGGATGATATCATCGGAACGATTGCCGAAAAGGCAAAAGAGACAGGACATCTGGTTTACATTTTGACCGGGGATCGGGACATGCTTCAGCTTGTAAATCATAAAACAAAAATTCTTGCTCCAGTTAAGGGAATTTCGGAAATGACACTCTTTGATGAAGGGAAGGTTAAAGAAAAATATGGAATAAACCCTTCACAATTTGTAGAGCTTAAGGCCTTGGTGGGGGATAATTCAGATAATTACCCCGGAGTTTCGGGAATTGGGCCAAAAACAGCTTCAAACTTAATTAATGAATATGGCTCTGTTGAAAATATTTATAAAAATATCTCAAAACTTAGAGCTAAAAACTCAAAACTTGCAGAGAAACTTATGGCAGGTAGGAAAAATGCAGAACTTGCGCATCAGCTTGCGACAATTCTGACGAATGCCCCTTTTAAATATGATTTTTCGGATTGCGATATGAAAAATCTCAATATAGAAGCATTTAGAAAAGCTTTAGAAGCTTATGATTTTAAAACTCTCCCAAAAAGGCTTAATGACGTTTTCAAAGCTGACGGAGAAATAGAAAAAATATCTGATAAACAGATGAAGCTCATATGAAATTACTGCATTGCTCTGTTACTACATTGCTTTGTGAAAAACAATTTAACAATGAAACAATCTAACAATCTGCGCGTAGCGCTTGTTCATGACTATATTAAAGAATACGGAGGGGCAGAGAGGGTTCTTGAGGCTTTGCACGAAATTTGGCCGGATGCGCCGGTTTATACCACGGTTTACCTTCCTGAATTTCTTGGTCCCCATAGAGGAAGGTTTGAAAAATGGAATATAAAAACATCATTTTTACAATTTTTACCATTTAAAAATAAATTAATTAGCCCAATTCGCATTGTAGCTTCTTTTGTGTTCAAGACTTTCAATCTTTCCAAATATGACTTGGTGATCGTCTCTGCAACAGGAGCTTATTCCCCAAATGGAAAATGGAGAATGGAAAATGGAAAATCTCCAGTCCACATCTGCTATTGCCACACTCCGCCAAGATATCTTTATGGGTATGCGACGGCAAGAGAATGGAAGAATAATTGGGTTTTTAGGATATTAGGTGAGTTGGTTAATCATTTTTTAAGACTCGTAGATTACAAGAGTTCGCAAAATGTTGATTTTTTTATTGCAAATTCACAGAATGTGGCGGGAAGAATTAAGAAATTTTACCGAAAAGATTCAATGGTAATATACCCTCCAGTAGATATCAATTCAAAATTAAAAATTCAAAATTCAAAATTGAAAGTTAAAAATCAAAAGAGTGGTTATTTTTTAGCTGGTGGAAGAATCGCGCGTCCTAAAAACATTGATTTAATAATTAAAACTTTTGAAAAAAATAAGCTGTCTTTAAAAGTTTTTGGACGAAGTTTTGGCGGTCTCAAACTAAATGAATCACGAATCACGAATCACGAATCACGAATTGAATTTTTAGGAGAAGTTTCAGATGAGGAGAAGCTCGAACTCATGAGGAGTGCAAAGGCTTTTATTTTTGCTTCCGAAGATGAGGATTTTGGGATAACTCCGGTTGAAGTAATGGCAGTGGGAATACCTGTTATTGCATATCGGTCAGGAGGGGTTTTGGAATCGGTTCTGCAAAACAGAACAGGGTTATTCTTCGATGAATTAACTGTTGAAAGTTTGAGCCGAGCAATAAAACAATTTAACAATCTAATAATTAAGCCTGAAGATTGTATCTTTCAGGCAAAGAAATTCTCAAAAGAAAGATTTAAGAAAGAAATAAAAGATTTTGTAGAAAAAGTTTATGGAAATTCTTAAAAATCACCAGTTCATGCGGCTTTGGGGTAATCAGATTCTACTTCAGGTGGCCTTCAATATGGTTAATTTTACCGCCCTTTTGATTTTGGCGGATAGAACTCACTCTCCTTTTGTGCAGGCCCAGTTTTATACCGCTCTTACAGTCCCTGCTATTATCTTTGGTCTTATTGCAGGGCCAATTGTCGATATTACAAACAGAAAAAGATTGATTCTTATAACTGACATTTTTCTTGCCATCCTCTTCTTGTTATACAGCTTCTCAGTAAATAATATCTTTTTTATTCTTACTCTTGCTTTCCTTACGTCTTCTGTCGCCCGGTTTTTTATTCCTGCCGAGGCTGCAACAATACCTCTTGTTGTTGAAAGAAAAATTTTAAACCATGCCAACAGTTTCTTTCTATTTACACTTCTAGGGTCAGTTTTACTAGGTTATTCTATGGCAGGGCCTATTATCCAGACGTTTGGCGGCTTAAAAACACAAGGAGAGATTGTACCATTTTTTCTTGCCATTCCATTTTTACTTTTAGGTTTTATACTTGTGTCCGGTCTCAAGGATATAAAAATGAAAAAACCCGACGTTCCGCAGGGACATATTTTCAGAAAAACTTTTCACCTTTTTTTACAAACTGTTTCAGAGGTCCGAACAAATAAAAGAGTTTCTCTTCCACTTCTTCTTTTAGTTTTCATAGAGCTTATGGTTGGAGTTCTAAGCGTTGTTCTTCTTGAATATGTCAGAAGGTTTCTCACTCTTCCCCTGACTTCTATAACTTATGTACTCATGGGGCCTTTAGTTGTGGGTCTTGTGATTGGTATTGCCCTTCTTGGAAGGGTAGAGGTTAATTTGGGAAGAAGGAAATCTATTCTCCTTTCGCTGATAGCTACAGGGGCAATTCTTATCTTAATAGGCCTCTCACCTGCGTTGTTTGGTACTCTTACAACGAGGATAGTGGCTGTTGTTTCTGCATTTTTTATTGGAATACTTATTGTCATGATTGCGGTCCAGGCGCGTACCATTCTTCAGATTAATGCCAAGGAACAAATGCATGGCAGAATTTTCTCATTTCTAGATGTTCTTATCGCAATTGCTATCCCTGTTCCTGTTCTCATCACAGGATTCTTAGCAGATCGAGTAAGTCTTCTTGCCACGCTTGTATTTATGGGAGGATTGATAATAGCATTGACATATCTTACCCACAATTTTATCCTCCGAAGATAGTTTGACAAATTAGTAAATTGGGTTTAGTATTTTTCACATGCCAGAATTACCGGAAGTGGAAACCATCAAGCTAGGTTTACAAAAATATCCTGCCGGCCGCGGCACTTACTACTGTTCTCAGTGTCAACACTGAGATTGAATACTTGAAATGGGAAGTGGGATGTCCTTGAGCTTGAATTTTTGATAACTTGATTATCTGAAGTTTTGCCAATTATTTTTAAGGTTCGTTAGCTTTTTCCCAAGTTGATTATATCTTTCTATTAATTCTTTAGCGTATCCTTGTTTCTTGATGTAGCCTTTATGTTCTGAGAGGAGTAGGTGATTCATCATTTCATTTGCTTCTCCAACGCACTCACGCAGATATTTTTGAAAATCCTTTAAAGACTCTCTTCTTGCATACCCTTCTGCAATAAGAGCTGGAATTGATCGAGATGCGCGCTTAATCTGATCCATAAGCAAAAATTTCTCTAAAGGCGGATAATTCTTAAGAAGTTCTTCAATTTCAATTGAAAGTTGGAATGCTTCTTTATATACTTCAAGGTCAAAAAAACTTTTAATCATCAACATTTATCATATCAAAATTTCTTGTTCAAATATTCAATATCAAAAATTCTCATTTCCCACGTCAAAAGATCTAAATACTTGGCTTTTAAACCTTCTTGTTTTTTGGGGCGATAGGTGGTAAGATTAATTTCTAGTACTGAGCGCAGTCGAAGTACTAGTTTTTTATGCGTTCGACGGGCTCAGCATAATTATGGGCAGTAACAATAACAAAAAAGAGAGAATTGTAATGTCCATAGGAGGATCCCTTATTGTCCCAAACGGAGGGATCAATAAGGAGTTTCTCAAGAAACTCCACGCTTTTATAAAAAAGCAACTGGCGAAAAACAAAAATCGCCAGTTTTTTTTAGTCGCAGGAGGAGGTTCAATAGCAAGGCATTACGGTGATGCAGGAAGAGAGGTTGTAAGACATGAACTGACACGGGATGACTTGGATTGGCTTGGAATCCATGCAACAAGACTTAATGCCCATCTTTTAAGAACAATCTTTCGAAGCATTGCCCACCCATATCTTATAAAACACTACGAAATTATAAGAAAAGTTACAGAACCTGTAATTGTAGCCGCAGGATGGAAGCCGGGCTGGTCCACGGATTATGATGCCATACTTCTTTGCGAAGACTACAATGTCAAAACTGTTGTAAACTTAACAAATATTGCCAAAGTTTACGATAAGGATCCTAACAAACATAGCGATGCCAAATCTTTTGACAAGATCTCCTGGGAAAGATTCCGAAAAATAGTGGGGGATGAATGGGTTCCCGGAACAAATGCTCCGTTTGACCCTGTTGCCGCAAAAAAAGCGCAGGAACTTGGGGTAACGGTGGTGGTTCTTAAGGGGGATGATTTCGAAAATCTTAAGAATTATTTTGACGGCAAGAAATTTATCGGAACGGTAATTAAATAGTAAATTGAAAATTTCAAATATCAAACCTACATTCCAATTTTAAAATTTATAATGTGTATTTACAGTTTACTATTTAATATTTACAATGATTTTAAAGTCTTTAGTTCTCCAAAACTTCAGAAACTACGAAAAGGCGCAGTTTAACTTTGATAAAGATACAATTATTATTGTCGGGCCAAATACTTCAGGCAAAACCAATTTTGCGGAAGCTATATATCTTCTTTCAACAGGGAAGAGTTTCAAGGCAGAAAAAGACAAGGAGCTTATAGAATTTGGTGAAGATTCCTGTGCAATTTCAGGTTTAATAGAATCTCAGGAGACAGATGGGAAACTTGAAATAACTCTAGCAAAGAAAGACGGTGGTTCAGATTTAGGAATTGCAAAAAAGTATAGGGTAAACGGAGTCTCAAAAAGAATAATAGATTTTGCAGGAAACTTAACTCTGGTCCTTTTCTCTCCTGAGGATTTGGATATTATAATCGGCGGGCCGAATCTTCGAAGAAATTTATTGGATAATCTTTTGGAACAGGTTGATAGAGACTATAGAAATGCGACAATTGTTTATACAAAAGCTCTTCGGCAAAGGAACGCGCTTTTAGACCGGGTAAGAGAATCCGGCGAAAGACAAGAAAAACTTTTCGAGTACTGGGACAATCTTTTAATAGATAACGGGGAAGTTATTACAAAAAAAAGAGAAGAATTTATTCAGTTTATCAATAATTCCTCAAAAGAAATTTTTGACTTTGTTGCCTTTTATGATAAGAGCATGATATCTGCCGCACGGCTTCTGCAGTACAAGGACGCAGAAGTTGGAGCAGGAGTAACTTTGGTTGGTCCTCACAGAGATGATATAAGTTTTTCGATGCTTTCGGGCAATTCCTTGCACGACATAAAATCATTTGGATCAAGAGGGCAACAGAGATTAACTATCCTTCAATTAAAATTAATCGAGCTCCTCTTTATAGAAAAAATAATTGGACAAAAGCCTATTCTTATTTTGGATGATATATTTTCGGAGCTTGACACGGAGCATATAAAACTTGTGTTTGAGATGGTTGGCAAACAACAGACATTTATAACTACCACACACAAGGAATTTATCAATCAAAAAATTCTTAAAAATGCCGACGTGATAGAATTGAAGGGAAGAAGTTAAAATGAATGAATTCAATCCTAAAATTTTAAAAAAATTGTATAGACCGCCGTCTGATTCTCATAAGGGGCAGAATGGGAAACTTCTTTTAATCGGAGGATCAAAGCTTTTTCATGCCGCCTCTTTGTGGTCTTTAAAAGTCGCATCAAGAATTGTTGATATGGTTTTTTATTCCTCTGTTCCAGAGAATAATGAAATTGTACAAAAGGCAAAAGAGGAATTTAGGGATGGGATAGTTATTCCGCGAAATAAGATTGAAGATTATATAAATGAAGCCGATTGTATTTTAATCGGTCCCGGTTTACCTCGTAAAGAAGGAGAACTGGAAGGAGATAATGATACCAAAACTCTAACAGAAAATTTATTGAAGAAATTTAAAAACAAAAGATGGGTAATCGATGGAGGAAGTTTACAGGTAATTGATCCTGAAATCTTGCCGAAGAATTCAATCATTACTCCTCATCAGGGAGAGTTTAGAAAACTTTTTGAAGTAGAGGCAAACCCCGAGAACGGGTTTCAAATGGCCAAGAGATACAATATTATAATTTTAACAAAAGGACCTAAGGACTATATTTCTTCGTCAAATGAGTATGTTGAAATCCCAGGGGGAAATGCGGGGATGACCAAAGGGGGAACAGGGGATGTTTTGGCCGGACTGGTCTCAGCTCTATATTGTAAAAACGACGCGTTTTTGTCAGCTTGTGCAGGATCTTATATCAACAAAAAAGCAGGAGAAAGTTTGGCAAAAAGAGTAGGATTATATTTCAACGCCTCTGATCTTGCCGACGAAATCCCAAAAGTAATGAAAGAATTAATTTTTTAATTTTTCTTTGTTCTTTTTCCGCAAAATCTTTTCTTCTCTTGTACCGACAAGAGAAGCAGAAACTCTTGACAAGCCTCGCTTCGTGCTTTTGTAATTAAACTCGTTCTTCGGGTGATAACACCCCCTCCGAATTCACGGGTTCCCCCTGAATCACTCGTTTAATTCCTCATGCACTCAACATTCGGATTGTCAAAGAATAAAACCGCCAGCGGGAACGGTGACTAGATTTACTACCAGTTATTTTAAAGCTCTTGTGTAGTCGCTAGGATTTGGAGTAGCTACAGGATCAGCCTTACGGATAGAAGCTCTAATTCTGGATTCATCTACTGATCTACGCAATTCTTCAGGAGTGGCCCTAGCGAAGTTTCTATCAGGTTGACCATATATTTGAGAAAAATATCTTTTCATTCTTTCTCCGTTGTCATCACCTTTAAGAGTTAGATTAGATTCTACTTCAATATCAATAATTCTTCTCCAGCTTGTAAAAACGTCCTCATCCCACTGTCTCTGAGGAAGACGCTTTCTTGTTAGAGGATCTGCTAAGGCATCCAATGATGATTTAACGTCTTGTAATTGACCAAATATTAGACCATCTTGATCAATAAAAACTCCTTTATCTGTTAAAAAGATTGCGCCTCTTCGTGATCCTTCAACCATTGCTGGAATAACAATAGTCTTGGGTAAGCCTCTTTCAGTATCCGGAGGAACTACATCAACTACACGTCTTCCTTCCGTATTTAAAGCTTCCAAAGAGTTCATTATCTGAACAAATTCATTTTCTTTTGGCGGCGTTACTCCCTCAGCAGGAGAAATACCAGGTGTTTTAGTATCTCCTTGATCTTCCATAATTTAATAGTAATATAAGTATTTTATATTTTCAAGAGCTACTTTTCTGATTGTTTTTGGAGTTTTTGGGAGAGGCGGGAAAGTTGAAGAGTAACAAAAACTGCAAGAATTGTTACGACAAGAGCATAAATTAAAAGTGAAATTATTCCTGAATTCCCGGGAAGCCATCTCTTAATATAATTATTGACTAGCTCCTGAATTAGATTATTCCATGCAAGAGCGGCAACCAACCCGAATCCACTCGTCGAGAGTGTTACCATTTGTTTTACCACTTCGATGTGAATCCGTTGTTGTTCTTTAGTCTGTTTAACTTCTGCCATTAATTTATTATAACAAATACTTTCCTGCGCTTCATTTTTTTCGGGAAATATGCGATAATTGTATAGATTAGTAGGTTAGCAATTAGTAACTAGCCACTAGCCACTAGTCGCTAGGAACTAGTTGCTATTTTATTATGTATTCTCCTAAATTTACCATCACCAACAAAATTCTCAAAAACATCGGGATTATAGAGGCTTGTCGTGAAGTCATAGATAAAGCACCGCTTCTGCCATATTATGAGAAGAAATTTCAGGATGATGCGCTTCTTCGAACTGTTCACTATGGAACTCATATCGAGGGAAATGAACTTGATTTAGACCAAGCAGAAAAAATAATAATGGGCGATAATGTGGTCGCAAGGCCGCGAGACATACAGGAAGTTATAAATTACAGAAAGGTTTTAATTTTTATAGAAGACATGGAAAGCGGATCAAGAGGTGAAGAGCCGAAGAGTCAAAGCAAAATCGACGAGAATTTTGTAAGAAAACTTCATGAACTTACCGTCAGAAAAATTCTTCCATCTGAGCAGTGCGGAGAATACAGAAAAACACAGGTAGTTGTTAAAAACAGCTACACTGGCAAGATTTCATTCAGACCTCCTCTTTCCGTTGCGATTCCATTCCAAATAAAAGACCTAGTTGCATTTATTAACAGCACGAAAGAATCAGACATTCACCCGGTTTTGAAAAGCGGAATTGTTCATTACGAATTAGTAAGGATTCACCCGTTTTTAGACGGAAATGGACGCGTTGCAAGGTCTTTATCAACTCTAATTTTATTTTTAGAAGGATATGATATTAGAAAATTTTTCTCACTTGAGGAATACTTTGATAAAGAAGCTGAAAAATATTACGATGCGCTTCAAAGTGTTGAGAAAAATGATGGAGATTTGACCAAATGGCTTGAATATTTTACGCAAGGTCTTGCAATCGAGCTTTCCAAAATCAAGGATAAGGTGGAGAGAATTTCAATTGACGGGAAACTTCGCGAAAAACTGGGGGGGAAACCCATAATGCTTTCGGATCGGCAGCTTAAAATAATCGAATATATTCAGGAGACCGGTTATCTTCAAAACAAAGCGTTTGAGAGTCTTTTCCCGATGATATCGGAGGATACGATTCTAAATGAGCTGAAAGGACTTCTTAAGGCGGGGATAATCCGAAAGCAAGGCAAAACAAAGGCGGCAAAATATATACTTAAACAATAATTATTAGTTATCAGTTCTAAGTTATAAGTTCTAAGTTATGGATGAAAAATTTAAAAAATCTTTGATTGCTCAAAAGTCCTATGAGTTTGCTTTAAAGGTTATTAGGGTTTTAAAATTGTTAGATAAGGATAGCGCAAATTTAATTTTGATTAGACAATTAATAAGATCCGTAACTTCAATCGGCGCAAATATTGAAGAAGCACTTGGTTCAAACTCAAAAAAAGAATTCATCCACAACATGAATATTGCCAAGAAAGAGGCAAGAGAGTCGCTTTATTGGCTTAGATTGCTCAGAGACTTAAACCCCAAAGACATGGGAAAATTTGAAGAGTTATTGTTAGAAGCAGAAGAAATAGTTAGAATACTTACGAAAATAGTTAAAACTTCAGGAAACAACCAAGGACTTCGGACTAATAATTTATAATTAAGAACTCTATGAACTTTAGCACTTTGAGTGGGTATTACGAAAAGTTGGAGGGGACGAGTAAGAGGCTGGAGCTAATTGATATTCTTTCTAAACTTTTTAAACAGGCAAGGGCGGATGAGATTGCAGAGATTTGTTATTTGATTCAGGGCCGAGTAGCGCCGTTTTTTGAGCCGATTGAAATAGGAATGGCAGAAAATATGGTAGCAGTTGCGATAGCCCGAGCGTTTAATAAGAAAAAAGCCGATGTAATCAAGATTTACAGAAAATTAGGAAATATGGGGAAGGCTGCCCAGGAGCTATCGCGAAATCACAAATCACAAATCACAAATCACAAATTGACAGCCAGTGAGGTTTTTGAGGAGCTTTTAAAGATTGCAAAGTTCTCAGGGGAGGGGACGGTTGAGAAAAAAGTCTCAACACTTTCGGAGCTACTGAAAAAACTAGATCCTATTTCCGTAAAGCATGTAGTTAATATTCCCTTAGGCACTCTTCGTCTTGGGATAGGGGGGCCGACAGTTCTTGACGCTTTGTCTCTTTCAAAAAACCACGATAAGAGTTTTCGCCCGATTTTGGAAGATGCGTATAACAAGACAAGCGATTTAGGTTTCGTTGCCGAGATATTTTTCAAAAAGGGCATAGAAGCTGTTAAAAATACAAAAATTATTGTAGGAAAACCCGTAAGACCGGCTCTCGCTGAGAGACTTCCGTCAGCTGAGGAAGCGATAAAAAGATTAGGTCGCGAATTCGCGGCAGAACCAAAATTTGATGGATTTAGGGTACAAGTTCACTTAGATAGATCAGGAGTTCAGCTTTTTTCAAGAAATCTTGAAAACACCACCCACGCCTTTCCTGACATTGTTGAAGGGGTAAAAAAAGAGGTTAAAGCCAAAACTGCGATTCTTGAAGGTGAGGCAATTGCTTATAATCCTGTTACATCGGAATTTTTGCCCTTTCAGGAAACTACCAAAAGGAGAAGAAAATATAAAATTGAAGAGATGGCAAAAAAACTTCCTTTGGTTATATTCGCCTTTGACCTCCTTTATATAAATGGAAAAGATATTACGCTTAAGCCCTATAGAGAAAGGCGAAAACTTTTGGAATCAATAGTTTCAAAAAATGGTGGTGTTGTTAAAATTGCCGAAGAAAAGATTTTAAAAAGTGCAAAAGAAATAACGGAGTTTTTCAATAAAGCGATTTCAGAGGGCCTTGAGGGCTTGATGCTTAAGAAACTTGACAGCCCTTATGTGGCAGGAGGACGGGGGTTTCACTGGGTCAAATTCAAACGCTCTCAGGCAGGGGAGCTTGCCGATACAGTTGATTGTGTTTTACTGGGAGTTTATACGGGAAAGGGAAAGAGGACCGAGTTTGGTGTAGGGGGACTTCTTGTCGGAGTTTATAATGACAAGAAAGATGAATTTGTCTCGATAACAAGATTAGGAACCGGCCTGACTGATGATGAATTCCGAAAGGTAAATGAAATTTCAAAAAAAATTAAAGTTAACCAGAAACCCGCACGTGTAAATTCAGATATAAGTCCCTCTTATTGGGTTGAGCCAAAAGTAGTTTTGGAAATCCAAGCAGATGAAATAACTCGGTCTCCGATTCATACTGCGGGAAGAGATAAAGATGGTTCAGGATATGCCTTGCGATTTCCTAGACTAGTTAAATTTCGTGAAAAAGACAAGCGTGCGGAAGACGCCACAACAGTCGATGAAATAAAAAAACTCTATAATCAGCAGTTTTCTCACCATAAAACCCCCACTTCGCATAAAGCTTCGAGGGGCAAGGTAATTGACAAGGAGAGGTTTCTGTAGTATTCTTCGTTCATTAATTTTTATTAAACTTAATTATGGTAGAGAGAGGCATTATACATCCAGATCTTTTGAAGCTTCATGAAGCTTATTCACGGTGGCAGTCAAGACTCGACGGTCCTCAAGTCAATCAAGATAGAAACACATTAATCTTCCCCGACAGGCAAATGAGTCTAGATGATATTTTCAATGTTATTGCTCCCGATGTAAAAAAAGGAATCGATGTAATTCTCTTATTACCCAAAGACCCCGCAGGATTGAGGACCAGTAGAAGAATGGCAAAATGGATGGTCAGAGTAGGATTTACAAGCACCGAATTTAAAAGAAGAGAGTTGCCTCAAAACGGGAGTCAAAAATTTGAAGGCGGTTTTTGCTTAAGACTTGTTAAGATAACCGACCCCCAATGATTGTTATAACAATGTTACAACGTACTTTGTAGAACTTAATCTGCATCCCTAGGACTTAAACTAAAATGTTATAATGTCTTCGTCCGAGTTAAGGGTTATGCAATTCATAACAGATCTTCATCTTCACTCCAAATATTCCCGGGCCCTACATGCTCTTGCCGTTCGTCTTTTCAGTATTATTCATACACGACTCACGGAGCGAGTTAGCGGGACAGCTTTGCAGAAGTGTTAAAATAGAAATTATGCAATTTGTTACTGATCTCCATCTCCATTCCAAGTACTCGCGGGCGGTTTCACAGCAAATGATTTTGCCTGAAATGGCTCGGTGGGCAAGGCTTAAGGGACTTGATATTATTTCTGCTTCTGATTTTACCCATCCTCTTTGGTTTAGGGAACTTAAAAGTCAATTCAAGGAAGTATCGGAAGGATTGTATGGTTTAAAAGAGCGAATAGCTAATAACGAAGAGCGAAAAACTCTTTTTTTATTAACCACAGAATTATCAAGCATCTATAAACAAAGGGAAAAACTTCGCCGAGTTCACAATCTGGTCTTTGCGCCAAATCTTGAGACAGTCGAGAAAATAAATAAAGAGCTTACCAAAAGAGCGTTTAATTTGATTGCAGATGGAAGACCGATTTTGGGGATATCCAGCGAGAATCTTGCCGAACTTCTCTTTACTATTGATGAAAATATTTTAGTTGTTCCGTGTCATGTCTGGACTCCACATTTTGGAATTTACGGAAGCGCTTCGGGATTTGATTCTCTTTCGGAAGCATTTGGAAAGTACTCAAAATATATTTATGGGATAGAAACAGGTTTGTCCAGTGATCCTGAGATGAACTGGGTGATGTCCGAGTTAAAGACCCGCTCAATACTTTCTTTTTCCGATGCCCACTCGGGTCCGAAGATGGGGCGGGAAGCGACCGTCTTTGAACTGGGAGAACCGTCTTATGAAAATATCAGAAAAGCAATAACTCGGTTATCGGTTTTCAGTGGTCAGTTATCGGATACCAGTTTATCGGTTATTCGGTCTACAGATAAACCGAAAACAGAGCAACAAAAAACCGAGAACAGAAAACAGAAAACGGATAACAGAATTATATATACGATAGAATTTTATCCTGAGGAGGGGAAGTACCATTATTCGGGTCACAGGAACTGTGGAGTTGTTAGAGGGCCTGAGGAAACCAGAAAAGATGGAAATACTTGCCCGGTCTGCAGAAGAAGATTGACAGAGGGAGTTTTGTACAGAGTACAAGAGCTTTCAGAGGATTCTCTTTTGGGAAGGGCGGAGACAAAAATTAGCGAATCCGGTATTAAATGGCATACAGATAAAACAAAAATTCACCCACCATTTGTCAAGCTTGTTCCGCTTTTGGAAGTGATAGCAGAAGCTCTTTCCTCAACTGTCTCAAGCCAAAAAGTAAGAACAATTTTTACAAATCTATGCGAATCTTTTGGATCCGAGATCGAAGTTTTACTCAGGGCAGAAATTTTAGAGATTGATAAGACCGGAGGATCAAAGGTCGCAGAGGGAGTAGATAAAGTAAGAAGGGGAGACATAACTATAGATCCCGGATACGATGGGGAATATGGAAAGGTTAGGATTTTTGGAGATAAAATTGAAGTCAAGGATACCAAGAGTCAGCTAGGTCTTGGGTTTTAGTATGTTTGAAAACAGACGGGAGGCAGGCAAACTTTTAGCAGAGAAGCTTTCTAATTTTAGGAAAGATAAGGAAGCTTTGGTTTTGGGAATAACAAGAGGAGGAGTAGTTGTTGCTTTTGAAATCGCTAAGAAACTTCATATTCCACTTGACATCATAATTATAAAAAAAATAGGGGCGCCCGGAAATCCCGAGCTTGCAATCGGGGCGGTCGGACCCAAAAAGGTAATCTATTGGGAAAAGGATTTGCTAAAAAAGACAGTTTCAGGGTCTAAATATAGGAAAAAGGCTTCAGAAATCAAGATTAAAGAAAGAGAAGAGCTCGAAGAATTTTTAAGAGGCCCCATTTCGTCCCCGCTTCGCCAAGGCTCCGCCGGGCGAGCAAGGCTTCGCAGGATAAAAAAGAAAAAGCCTCTGGAAGTTAGAGGAAAAAAAGTTATTCTGGTTGACGACGGAGTGGCAACGGGCGCCACGGTTCTTTGTGCCTTGAAGTTCTTGCGAAAAGAGAAAAGCAGGGAGGTTATTCTGGCGGCCCCCGTGATAGCAAGGGATACTTATTTAAATATTAAGAAATACTTTGATACAGTTACTGTGATGGTTATTCCCGAGAGGCTTTATGCAATCGGCCAGTTCTATAGAGAATTTGGCCAAGTTGAGAATGAGGAAGTTAAGGATATAATAGATAAACAATGAAACTTATTGTTGGTTTGGGAAACCCGGGAGAAAAGTATGAGAGAACCCGACATAACTTAGGTTTCTTGATTGTTGAAAAATTTCTAAAAGATTTTGAAAATGTTGGAAAAACAGTTTGGGAAGACAATAAAAAATTTAAAAGCGAAATTTCAGAACTTGAATGGTCCTTCGGCTCCGCTCAGGATAAACACGGAAAAAGAGTAGAAAAAGTAATCCTGGTAAAACCTAAAACCTACATGAATAATTCGGGTCTTGCTGTTTCCTTAATATCTCAATATTTTAATATCTCAGCCTTTGATATTTGGGTTGTCCACGATGATGTTGATTTACCTTTGGGCAGTATGAAAATAAGATTTGGCGGAGGATCTGCGGGGCATAAGGGAGTAAATTCTGTTATGGAAAAACTTGGAACAGATAAGTTTTGGAGATTCCGGCTGGGAATTGGCCACACGAAGAAAATCTCAAATTTTAAATTTAAAATTTCAAATTTAAGGAGTATTGATGATTTTGTTCTCTCAGAGTTTAACAGAGCAGAATCAGGGAAAGCTCGCAAACTTATAAAAATGGGATCAAAAGCTATTGCGGAAGCACTCGAAAATGGACTTGATAAAACAATGAACAGGTTTAACACAAAATGAAATCAATCAAAAAGATTCTTGAGAGTTTTGACCCTCTTGAGGATAAATACATTTCCCGTGAATTTCAGTCCTACGGAATTTATCTTGCCGAACAGCTTGATGACTACAAACATCGAGGTCTTTATATAAAACTTGCCAAAACAATTCACCGTTCAATTTTGGAAAAAGCCCTATCTTTTGCCCAAGATTCAAGTGCCAAAAACAAGGGAGCTCTTTTTATGTGGAAACTCGCCGAGCTTAGAAAGCTCGGAAATTCCAAACCCAAAACACCAAATTCCAAATAAAATCCAAATTCTAATTTTGTAAAAATTTAGTGATTAAAGCTTAGGATTTATTTGTGATTTGTAATTTTGATATTGTAATTTATTACTATGGTTGTTCATGTTTTCATATCAGGATTTGTCCAGGGGGTAGGCTTTAGACAGTTTGTCAAAAGAACTGCCAAGAATTTTGGTTTTAAAGGATGGGTAAGAAACCTTCCAGACGGGAGAGTCGAGGCACTTTTTTCAGGGGAAAAAGAAAAGATTGAGAAAACAGTCGAGGCCTTATGGAAGGGCCCATTTTTATCTGAAGTAAAAAATATTGTTGTCGAAAAGGAAGAGGGTTCGGAGGAGTTTAAAGACTTTGAAATTATCAAAGAATGATTGGTTAATATACTATTCTAGATATTTTGATACAGTTGAAAAGGGGAAAATTCCTAAAAAATTTTTAACCCCGGTTTAATCGAGAAAAATTATTTTGACAGTTCCTGATCAATCACAGTCTTAAACGATGCTAGAGGCTGTGCTCCTACAAGCTGCTGACCGTTTATGTAGAAGGTAGGTGTTCCTGATACCCCCGCGGTCTGTCCATCTGATAGATCTTTATCAACATTTGCCTTATATTTTCCGCTTGAAAGACAAGAAGTAAAAACTCCTGAGTTTAGTCCAAGACCTTCTGCAAAAGATATAAATGTATTCTTGGCGTCATTTCCCGTTTGGCTCTCCCATTTTGTCTGATCTTTAAAAAGAAGATCATGGTACTCCCAGAATTTTCCCTGTTCATTTGCACATTCTGAAGCCTCCCCTGCGGCAAAAGCATTGGGATGGATCGCAGTTAAGGGAAAATGCCTTATGGCAAGTTTGGCTTTACCAGTATCTATGTATTCTTTTTTGATGCTCACAAGGGCATCATCAAAAAATCTTTTGCAGAAAGGACATTGAAAGTCAGTAAACTCAACAATTGTTACTTTTGCATTTTTATTTCCCAAGGGAGGCAATTGCCCCTGTTTGACATCTACTTTTGCACCCTGAGGAACCGGCTGATTGGGACTTCTCTGTCCTTGGGCAGTAGAAGGAGAATTATTGCTTGTAGTACCGGCAACTCCTACTTTTTCAAGGTAACTGATTTTTGTTGTGAGTGCTCCCAACAAAAAGGAGGCAACAAGAAGAAGAACAATAAGTATAGGAGTATATTGGGATGAATCCTGAAAAAATTTTTCTAGACTAACTGAGGGAAGCTTGATGGCTCTTGCCATAAAAATCCATTGTATAAATCATAAGCTTGTTTTGTCAATCCCCAGTTAGGAATCTAAATTATTCTTTGGAGGAGAACGTAGAGGATAATAAAAAATGCAAATATGGAAATTCCCACATTTACCATCAAAGTTTTCTTAGCCATCTCAGGAAGAATGATTATGAGCTCCTTTTCTGTTTTTTGGGAGAAAATTAAGAATAGGAAATTATAAATTCCGATAAGGAAAACAAGGACGATAAGTAAAATATAAAAAGAATTAATTATCATAATCATATTGCCCCCAAAATTTTTCCCGGAAATATCTCCTCAGTTATTCTAAACGGTTTTTTTTCATCATCACTCTTATACCACAAAGGAGTTTTCATAAAGTCTCTTTTTTCAATATCCAGAACTTCGGACATCAGAAAACCCACTGATCTGGGACTTTGTATGTTAAGAAGGGAAAAAAGTTCTCCGTGAGTCGGTCTGTCAAAAGTAACGTACACGTTTCCCATATCAAGTATCTGATTTATAAGACCTGACTTTTCAACATCAATTTCAGTAGATTTGACCTGGTTTAATATTACATTGTTTATGTAGTTTGAAAAAAGCGGTTTATAGGAAACTTCAAGAATTCTATGGGTGGTCAAAATGTAGAAATGGCAATGCCAGTCCACCATTAATTTAATGATAATGCTTGAGACCAAAAGAAGAATAACAAGGGAAGATGAGATAAAGATAGAAACATTGTTAAGTTTTAGGACCAGCAAATAAAATAGAGAAACTATAACGATTAAGCCTATTATAAATGTAAAAAGCACCGGTATTGCGAGCATAAACCAGTGCTGTCTTTTTCTTAAAAGAATTCTTTCCCCGTTTGGTAAAGGAGGCCCCTCTTCTATTTTTCTAATCATCTGATAATGTTTCAGCATAAGACCTCCTTGTTTTCCGATTCTTATTTAACCTTCTACATAAGCTTTCACCATTTGCTGTATATCACAAAAACAACCCTCCTGTCTGTAATAATTGTTACCTTTCTTCTGTTAGATTGCTAACGTTTTAGTTTTATGTTATACTCGCCGTGGGTATAAGAGATTGTCTAATTTGACACCACAGGAAAAATTAGAAAATTTCTTTTTTCAATTTAAGTCTCTCTTTCTCAGAAAAGGGGATACATTTCTTCGCGCAGGAGATATTCCTCAAGGAGTTTTTTACCTTAAAAAGGGATATGTTCGTCTCTACTCTCTCTGTTCTGAAGGGAAAGAACTAACTCTTGTAATTTACAAACCCGGAGATTTTTTTCCCGTTGTCTGGACATTTACATCCAAACCCTCCATTTATTATTTTGAAACACTAAGTAGATGCGAAATAATACGCGCGACAAAGGACAAATTCCAACAATTTATTGATGACAATCCGGACGTTTTGGACGATGTCATTTTTCAAATAATTGAAAGATTCCAGGTTGCCTTAAGCAGAATGGAGTCTTTAACATTCGGAAATGCAAAATCCAAGATTGCTTCGGCTCTTCTTATTTATTCAAAAAGGCTCGGGGTGAAAAAAGAAGGCGGAGAAATTCAAATTCCCGTCTCTTTTACCCACAAAGACATTGCAAATTTGGTAGGAATGACCCGGGAGACTGTAAGTATAGAGCTTAAAAAATTAATAGACAAAGGTATCTTGATACGCCGCGGAAAACTTCTATTTGTCAAAAAAAGAAGTGTACTTGAGAGGGAGGCTTGAGGCTAAATGGATATTAACGTAATAAAAAAACTTGAGAAATTTTTCAGAAAGTTCCTGCACCAGAAATATCGAAAAGGGGAAATAATAATAAGAGCCGAAGATGAACCCCAAGGTATATTTTATCTTGAAGAAGGGTTTGTTAAAAAATACATAATTTCAAGAAAAGGTGATGAGCTTACGGTAAATATTTTCAAACCTACCTCTTTTTTCCCCATAGGATGGGCCTTAAATAAAGGTAAAAATTATTATTTTTATGAGGCAACAACATCTGTAAGTGTTTGGCGTGCACCAAGAAATGAGTTTATAGAATTTATCAAGGGAGAACCCGATGTGCTTTTTGAGCTTCTTAAGAGAGTCCATAGAGATGGTTTATTGACCCGCATGACTTATCTTATGGCAGGAAATGCCTATATGAGACTCGTCGCAGAAATTAACACATATATAAAAAGGTTTGGCAAAGAAGAAAATGGATCGGTAACGATTGCCATAACCGAAAAGGATTTGGCTTCAATAACCGGTATGACAAGAGAAACCGTCTCAAGAGGAATTAAGGTTTTGAAACAAAAGGGGCTGGTAGAATTTAGCAGAAATAAGCTGGTTGTAAGGAATATAAAAAAACTTGAAGAGGAACTTCTACTCTAGTCAACTGTTTTAGTTAATAATTCTTTAGTGGGAATTATTCTATTTCTAACTTTTTTTCTTGTAGGCAAGCCGGTTGGAAGAAGATAACCTTGCCATAATCCCTCTCCGGCTAGAAGTTCCAGATGCATGCCATCAATAAGATTCGGTTCATCAGTCACCTCATACAACCGATAACTTCCAGCTGACAATATATAATCAGCGGCATGTTTTTTGAATGTAGATACCAAAAGTTCTCCGATATTTTTCGCAACTATCCAAGCATAGCTTCTTTTACCATTAAGCTGAAGAATTTTGGTATGACCCCAAGTTTCTATAAGCTTGTACTGCCCGCTTGTTATGGCCCTTATCATAAAAGGATAACATAGCATTTTTAAAAAACTTCGTCATTGACAAGAATCACAGAATCTTGGTGATATAAATTACTGCTAATTGGTAATCTTTGGTATATTATTCTTCTGATATGAAAAGCTTAATATCAAAAATCAATGAGTTTATTAGGTTAATCTTTTTAAACATAATAACTTTTTACACTGCGCCGATAGAGGGGGATGAAATCTATGATTTGTCCAAAGTGTGAAGAAGGGAAAATCGAACAAATAAGAATTAAAAAAACAGGGGAAACCTGTAGTGTATGTAGCTTCTGTCACTCTCTCTGGTTGTCAGAAGAGACGATAAGATTTGACACAGGCCACTTTTTGGATTTTTTTCTTGAAAGAGAACGATCTGAATATTCCATAGAGGAGTTAGAGGAGAAGGATCAGGAACACGGATCAGCCTATTATAAAGATTACAATTAAATGATTATGAATATTAAACTTGCATCAAGAAATTTCAGTATTCCAAATAGATTACATCAGGACATAATAAAAAGAATGGAGAAAATTATTCGGGTGATACCATGGAAAGACTCCGACTATCCGCTTTTGGACATAATAGTAAGAAAGAAGAGAAAGAAAAGCCTTGACCATATTGAGAAAAGACTCATTTCAGAGTATGAAATAAATCCGCCGGCTGGCGGACATAAGTCAGTTGATAATCCGGTTTACTACGATGGGACGATAAAGCTTATCATGCCCAAGAGACCGCTTATAGTCAGTCTACTGGGAAAAACACCGGAAGAGGCTTTTGTTTTAGGATTTGATCATTTGGAAAGAGAAATCGGCAGATATAAAGGAACGCATCTTAAAAGCCACAGTGAGTATTTTGACCATGATACAATAAGAAGAGATTGAGAATGGAAGAATCAGCGGTTTACCCTTTAATTAGAAATCTTAACAACATAGGGAAACCGCCTGACGTTCTAACTATCTATTTAAGCTTTCCCGAAAAAAAATCTCCTTCAAAGACTCTCCTTATTACTCAACTTCATAGCCTTTTAAAAAAAATAAATAAGAAAAAACGAAAAGAGTTTAATAGTGGTGTAGAGAAAATTCGAACCTATATAGAGGATGTCCTTGATACGAGAGGCAAGCGTAGTTTTGTTTTTGTTGCAGGGAACAGAAAAATTTTAGGAATATTTGAATTCGAGTTTTATATCCCGCCTTCCCTTAAAATAGGAGTTATTGACTCTGCGCCCCTTTATAAGAAATTGAGTGAGTACAAAAAATATATGGCTCTTTTAGTAGATAGAGAGAAAGCGCGTCTTTTTACTGTGCATCTGGGAAGAATAAAAGAACATAAAGAAGTCTTTAATGGAATTGTTCCGCAAAGAGTAAGAGAAATAAATAAGGCATGGATGAGGCAAAATAAGATCTTCCGTCATATCGAGGATCATTTGAATAGACATCTTAAGATGATCGGAGAATCGGTTGAAGAATTTGTGAAGGATAAAAGCGTCAGCTTTATTATAATAGGGGGACACAAAGAACTTCTTTTTAAGATAAAAAAGCATCTTTCCAAAAAACTTCAATCAATTATTCGCGGAGAATTTGTGACGGAATTGAACATTCCACTCAATGACGTTCTTTTACAAAGCAAAAAATTAATTGAAAATTTAGAGAAAGGAAAAGAGCTTAAGAGACTGGAGGTGAGGCTGTCATGATGGGTTATTTTGGGGGAAGAGGAATGATGGACTGGGGAGGCTTTGGAGCTTTTGGAACTCTCGCATTTATTTTCTGGCTGGTACTTTTTATAGACCTTGTGCTCTTGGCATTCTGGCTTTGGAAACAACTTCAGAAAAAATAAGAAAGTTTACACTTGCAAATAAATTTAGTCTTCTTCAGAATGGAAGAGGAGGGGGTGATTCAATTGGATAGTGAATATAGAGTAACCCATATTCCAGAACCGCATTTATCAAAGCTGTTGTTTGCTGATACTCGATTTGCTTTTCTCTGGCTTGTTGTAAGACTTTATGCAGGTTGGATTTGGTTTCAAGCAGGTATAGAGAAGGTGCAAAATCCGCTGTGGGTGGGGCCGAAATCGGGCGTTGCTCTGACGGGCTTTATAATGCGTGCGCTTGATAAAGTTTCCGGACCTCACCCTGATGTACAGGTTTGGTACGCTGATTTTCTTAAAAATTTTGTACTGGGAAATGCGCAAAGTTTTTCTTACGCAGTAGCATTTGGCGAAGTTTTGGTGGGCGTAGGATTAATTCTGGGAGTATTTACCGGCATTGCTGCTTTTTTCGGTGCTCTTATGAACATGAATTTTCTTTTGGCCGGAACCGTAAGCACCAATCAGATACTCTTCTTTTGTGAGCTTTTCTTAATTCTCGCCTGGAGAGTTGCCGGGTGGTGGGGACTTGATAGATTTCTACTGCCTCTTTTGGGGACTCCTTGGAAGCCGGTAGACATTCTTAAATCAAGTAAAAAAGTTTTGACTTAAGAATTTATAAAATAGGCAGGTATGACTGAAGGTACAAACAGAAAAGAAACAGTTTCTAGAGTGGAGAAAGAACCAATAAAAACAAGTTGGGTAGTTATTACAGGAGCTCCTTCCTCTGGGAAAACCACAACTTTTGATTACCTTTCGAGTATTCTTAAAAAACAAGGCTTTATATCACCCCCTGAAATAGAAAGGCGCATCATCGAGGAAGATCAGAGGAGAGGAGTAGGAAGGGAAAATACTCCAGAATACGCAATGATGCTTGAACACAGATTTCTTGCGGCAAGAGAAGAATTGGAAAGATCTCTTGACCCCTCCTCTAATCTAGTCATGGATAGGAGTCTACTTGAAATAATAGCTTATGCAAGGTATTACAAGGCTTCCGAAGGATTTGCTGTAGGACCTGCTAAACGATTTAGATATAAACAAATTTTTTATTTGGAACCTATTAATAGTTATGAACAAGACACAACAAGAGTTGAAGATATTAAGTTCGCTAAATGGATGCATAAAAACTTGCCTAAACTATATGAAGAGTTCGGTTATGAAGTTATAAGAGTTCCTGCTATGCCAGTTGATGAGAGAGAAGTCCCTGATGAAAAAGAAAGGGTTGCTAAAAGTGTTGCCAGAAGAGCGGATTTTATACTTAATAAACTTGGCCTAGAAAAAGAAAAAGCTTCCTCTTAAAATTTTAGAGATTGACTGCAGGGTAAATGTTTGGTAAGTTAAGTAGGAGAAATGGCAGATTTGAATTTTGCGGATCAGGATTTTGAAGAACAGGTTCTTAAAAGCGAAATGCCGGTTGTTGTAGATTTCTGGGCGCCTTGGTGTGCGCCTTGTCGAATAGTTTCTCCAATAATTGAAGAACTTGCAAAAGAGTATGAGGGTAAAGTTAAGGTAGGGAAACTTAACGTTGATGATAGTCCCCAAACAGCCGGAAAATACGGTGTAATGAGTATTCCAAGTATTTTATTTTTCAAAAACGGCCAGCCGGTTAAAACAATGATTGGCGCTCAAAGCAAGGAGAACTATAAAAAAGTCATAGAAGAAACACTCGGCTGAAGTCGATATAAATCAACCAATTTCAAATCAACTAATCATCTAATTATCCAATTTTACCTTCCTTAATATTTGTTGATTGGTATTTATTTGAAATTGGATTATTGGTATTATTAAAACGGTAATATTGGTAATATTATGATCTACGATGTAATAATTATTGGTTCTGGTCCTGCAGGTCTGACCGCCGCAATATATACAACTCGTGCAAATCTTAAAACTCTTCTTATAGCAGGCGGAAAATGGGGAGGACAGCTTATGCTTACCACAACAGTTGATAATTATCCAGGGTTTCCCGAGGGAATTCAGGGACCGGATCTTATGATGGCGATGCGAAAACAGGCAGAAAGATTCGGGACAGAATTTGTAGATGAAGATTTCGAAGAAGGGGATTTTGGTAAAGAGCCTTTTAAAATAAAAGCAGGTGAAAAAACTTTTGAAGGAAAATCAGTGATAATTGCAACGGGAGCTGATACCAAATGGCTTGATGTTCCCGGAGAAAAAGAAAAAATAGGAAAAGGTGTTTCATCCTGTGCCCCCTGCGATGCATTTTTCTTCAAAAACAAAAAAACAATTGTAGTGGGTGGCGGAGACAGCGCTATGGAGGAAGCAATAGTCCTTGCCAACTTTGCTGATTCAGTTACAGTCGTTCATAGACGAGAAGAACTTAGGGCAAGCGCTATCATGCAAAAAATAGCAATGGAAAGCCCAAAGATTAAGTTTTTGTTTAATACTGAAGTCACGAAAATCTTAGGAGATGAAAAGGTAACGGGAATTGAGCTTAAGCATAATAAAACAGGAGAGGTTTCGAAAATGGATCTTGACGGAGTTTTTGTAGCAATTGGTCATACACCCAATACGGGTAGATTTAGAGGAATTGAATTGGATGAAAAAGGTTATATCAAAGTTCACGATCATACAAGGACAAATATAGACGGAGTTTTTGTCGCAGGAGATGTTCATGATTCTCATTATCGCCAAGCAGTAACCGCCGCGGGGTTTGGCTGTATGGCAGCTCTGGAATCAGAGACATGGTTGAGGAAAACAACTGACTAAATCTTCGGTTGCAACATTTTTCTTCTTTCAAGATCTAACCTTCTAGTTGTAAGGAAAAATATTGAAAATGTTGAATTTTATGGAGCAGGTGCTGGCTCGGAAGTTGCTGGAGCAGGTGCTGGCTCGGAAGTTGCTGGAGCAGGTGCTGGCTCGGAAGTTGCTGGAGCAGGTGCTGGCTCGGAAGTTGTAGTAGTGGTTGTAGGAGGCGGGGTTGATGTGGTACTTCCACTGCCGCCACTTGCACCATCGGACATGCACCACCCGCCATTATCAGACATCCAGTGGTATCCGGACGGACAAGAGCCGCCGCTGGTGGTTCCTCCTCCGCCAGACGTTGGGGTTGTTCCTCCAGTTGACGAGGATGAGCTTGTGCCCGTTGAGCGGCAAGTGCAAGCAGCAGAATCCCAATAAAACCCACTTCCGCAACTTGACGCGGATACGTTGTAACATCCCTGTGATGAAGCTACCTTACAAGAGCATGAACCATAATCATACCAACCGCTACCGCATCCTCCCGAAGGAGGAGAACAACTGGAGCCGGTAGATGAACCGCTTGAACCGCTGGATGAAGAGTATTTGCAACTGCAGGTTGAATAGTCTAAGTAGGTTCCTCCGCCACAGCTAAGCCCTTGGCAATAATTGCTTGGACTGGCACCTCCACCGCCGCTATAGGTACTTGAGCTTCTGCAAGAACAGCTCCCATAATCCCAGTAGGAATTATAACCGCAACCGGATGGCGGTTGCGAACAGGAACCATAAGTATCAGTAGGACTTGTACGAAAACACCCATTACCATTCCAATAATAACCCGGTCCGCAGCTTCCTGCTGTCAGGTTTGGTGACGGTCCGTAGCTGTAACTACCAGGATAGTATGTCTGTCCGCCTGCTGGTTGACATGAGCCATAGTAGCTATTCCAGTAGGATCCGGATGGACATTGTGTTCCAGGAATTACATTTCCTCCATAATACCCACCTCCGCTGCTTCCTGTATATGTTCCGGCATCAGCCATGCACCAACCGGCTTGTCCCGAGCTCGGGGGCATCCAATGATAGCCAGACGGACATTGTCCGGGAGCAGTAGCCGCAGGACCAGAGCCGGGTACGGTTCCCGGAGGCGGATTGGTTGTATAAGTAGTTGGTGCAGGACCGTAGTAACTTGGTCCAGTATAATTATAATAACCACCTCCGCCGTAGCTTGGAGCACCGGGGGCGGAATAATACGGTGTGTAAGGCGTGTAGCCGGGACCGGAAGAGTAGGGCGTTTCTGAAGAGAATGAACTTGAAGAATAATTTCCGGAATTACTCATGCACCAGCCGCCAGAATCATACATCCAGTGATAGCCGTCAGGACAGACGCCTGCTTTAGCCGGTTCAGGACCCTTACCGTAAACCAGTGGTTTACCATCCTTGTCAAGCGAGGGCGTTCCCGGCGCTTGATAGCCAGAGATGCCGGTATTCCCGGCGCCAAACCCGCTAACTCCCGGGAACGATTGGGCTCCGGTGTAATAATAGGAAGAGATAGGAATTGATGCTCCGGAAGGCGGACAAGGAGTGTTGGGTGCAAATGGTGGCGAAGGTAAGAAGCATGTTGCTGCGGTATCTCTTACGCCGATACTAAAGGACAGCGCTTCGATTCTCGCCAGTTCAGACGGAAGTGACCTCCCGGGGTTTAAGCGGCGGAAATCCTCAATCCGACGGAAATCCTCTTTGGTTGGCTTGAATTCTTGCTGAAGTGCCGCAACCGCTAATTGGATGTCCTTGCGGTTGCCAAAATCCTCAAGCCTAACAACATCCGGTCGAATAGTTTGCGAGATCTCGTCAATTCGCGTGAGCCTTACATAGGGACGAACGTCAGCAGGTATTTCTTTTCCTGGCTCAAAACTCTTCTTAAATTCATCCAATTTTTGGGCAATGTCTTCGGTCTTTTCTACTTTTTTGGCAATATCCTCTTTAAGGTTTGTAAGCTCAACTGCCTCGCTTAATTTCTTAAGCTCGTTTAGCTTCAAAATAGATGTGGTATCAGCAGGAGCAATCCAATTATCGAAAGAAGTCAGATCGGATTGAGTCAGAGCACCCGTTGCGGCAAGTTCTCCTGTTATCAGGCGTGCTTCAAGTCTGGTGTCCGTATCAAGAAGTTTTTGTTTTTGTTCTTTTGAGAGCATGTCCTCTGGTAGTGTGTCCAGTTTTTCCTTAATATTTTTAGGAATAGCAGGCTCACCCTGAAGGTCGGAAGCTCTGTCAACTCCTTGGATCACAGCGGAGGTTGCGGCACTAATGGGAGTTGCTGCATCTTTGGATGCCAATACAGACATTTTTTGCAGAAGGAGATTTTGATTTGTAACATCTGAAGCGAGTTTCTCCCCAAGTTCTTTTTTATCTTCTTCGGTTAAATTAAGCCCTTTATCGAGATCGTTAAAGACTGATTGCATCCCCCCGGTGTATTTGGTAAGCGCATCTCTAAAGCCTTTCTCGTTATTTTTTGCAAGTAATGCATAAGCCTCGGCGAGACGTTCCTTCGCTTGAGCAAGTTTTACTTCTTCGCGAGCTTGAGTTCCAAAAGTGGACGCGACTTGAATAGCTTCGCCTGCCTGTTTTAAGAAATAGAACGGGCTGTCAGGCGCTGCAAATACAGGCTTTGGTATTAAAAATTCAGCGGTTTGAGCGTCAGGGGTTATGGGATTAGGCTCGGGTACGCATCCGCCTTCTGCCCAGCTCCAAAATGTACCCTCCTGCCTACAATTAGGCATTGCGTCATCAGGGAAGGGTTTTTCGGGATCTGGATTGGAAACACATTTGTTCTGGTCAAATGAATAATATGAGTTTGTTGTTGAACACCGGTATTGCGTTTCGTCAAGAATTGGCTTATCGTTTGCATCCCAAACACAGCCTCTGGGAGCCTTATAACTTGCTCCCGCAGGGCAAGATTGGGGTGAAGGTTCAGGTTTGGGGGAGGGCAAAATAGTGCCGCCACCTGTAAAAAACTGGCAGCTTGATGTATCCCAAGACCATGTATAGCCCACAGGACAGAGTGGCTTAGCATCCTCTTTAATTCCTTGCGATTCAATGCTTGCAGGAACGCAGGCTCCAGTTACGAATGACCAATAATGGGCAGGCTTATCGCAGCGATACTGTACATAATCATCAATTCTTTTTCCTGTATCTTCCCAGACACAACCTTCAGATTGTTTAAAGAATGCGCCTATTGGACAAGCACCCAAAACAGCATCAGATGAGGAAGGCGCGCTACGAAGTGCAGCGCCTGGGATTGCGTCAGGACCAAATTGGCCAGCATTTATCGGTCTTTGGGGGGCGTTGGCGGCGATTTCCCGATAAGCCTTAATCAATTCCTGCCGTCCAGCAAGATCCTCTGGTTGGATTAGACCGGGATCTATAGTATTGATAAGGTTTTGTATCCTTTGTTCATAAATGGCGTTGGTTTCGCGCAACGTTGCTGTTTGAGCAAACTCTGCCTGGACTGCTCGCAGACGCTGCAATTCCTCTATTTTTCTGATCTCGGTCAACTGGTTAAAGTCTGAGGGTGCAATCAGGCTTTGGGCTTCATCAAGTTTTTTGGCATCCGCAGGCGGAAAAGTACCAATCTCGATAAGGTCTCTGATTTTGTCCCTAATCTCTTCCCTTGAGGAAGCGTTTGTCAAATCGCTTACCTCCTCCTGTAAAATGATGCCTTGGGTTTTCATGTCCTGGAGGCGGTTTGCCAATGCTTGAGGAAGCGCAGGCCGTCCTAAGGCGTCGCTCGTTACATCCATCGCATCCTCGGTAGCATTAAGAGCAGCCGTATAGACCTTTGTGTCTTGAGAAGTAGGGGGTGGAAGAAGCCCTTTTTCAAAAACGACATTATGTCTTGCTGATTCAGACTCTAAGTCTCGGGCTACATCTCTCTTGGCTTCTTCCGACCCGACAAAATTTTTAATATTATCAGAGGCAGTATTCATAATAAGTTGATATTTTTTGAGTGCTTCTTCGTAAAGCTTTTCTTTGCCGTCTTCTTGAGAGAGGGCACGCGCTTCCCGCAAACGTTCGTCAGCATGATTCATCTCAATTTCCACCCGGCGAGCAGGATTAAAGGTTGTAATCAGAGTTACTTGCTCGCCAATGTTCTTGAAGAAATAACCAAAAGTTCCCGGTAAAGGCCCGTTATAATTGGCTAAATAAGGTTCGATTGAAGTTGATAGGGGTGTCGGCGAAGGGGTTGGCGGAGAAACTGCCTTATCTTTTTCAGCAGACGGGGTAGGTGATGGCGATGGAGAGACAGGCGTACCGGAAAAACTCGGATTTTGCGTAATAGACTCTGGGTAGAATCTAGCTACTTCTGATTGTTGTTCTGTCTCAAAACGGCTAAAATCTATTTCTTTTGCAAGTTCCTGTGCCCGAGTGTAATAAAGATAGGGGCGAATCTCACCGGGCGGAGGAGTATCTGTTGGTCCGTTTTGCCATCGTGTCATTTCGTTTAGAATTTCGGTTGAGGGAGGATGAAACGTTTGATAGGTACGCAGTTCGGCAAACCTTAGGACTTCTTGGGCCTGCCCATAAGTTTCAGGGTAGTTGGTAGCCACTGCCTGATCTAGCTTTATAACTTCGGCTGCAGGAAATTGACCTGAAGTAACAAGCTTGTCCAATTCTTCTCGAACATCAGCCCGACTTGGCAGGGTATAGAGCCTATCGCTTTCTTCAGGCGTTATCAAACCTTGTTCTTTCAATTCCTGAATGCTTACTGATAAATTTTCTGGAATAGCTGGCTGACCTAAGACATCAGCTGTTATATCCATAGCCTTCTCTGTCGCATCTATTACCTTGGTCCAGGAAGAGGATGCGTTGGGTGAAGACGTAAGAGCCAAGCTTTGGGCAGCAACCGCGTGCGTTGCTGCGGTATCCTCAACTTTTGCGACCAAATCTGCTGAGCCTTGGGCATTTTGAGAAGATAGGGATTGCGTGTTTTTCGAAACGGTGTCCATAGTGTTTTTGTAAATTGAGGCCGCGTTATTTGCAAGGTCAGGTCTGCCCTGATCTATTAAAGTTTTGACCTCGCTTAACCTTTCGGAAGCAAATGCCAGACGCTGTACCTCTTTTTGTACAGGATTAAATGTTAAGGCAAGCTGAATATTTTCTGTAAAGATCTCAAAAGTATAAAGCGGATTTCCCGGTAGAATTCCTTGGGCCTGAGGAGGAATTGCGTCCTTGGGGATATCAGGCACGGGCAGTTTTTCAGAAGAAGAAAATGTAACCCCAAGTACCTGCTCTTTTATATTATAGTATGGACCCCAGTCATAGTAAGAAGTAGGTGGTGATGCGGAAGCGAAAGGCGTGATTAAGAAAAACGCCGAAAGCAAAATGAATATGCTTAGTAATATGCGATACAGAAAATTTCGGATTTTACGATCCATTCGGACAGCTACTTTATATATCGAACACTATTCCAAGAACTTTGTCAAGCCTCTTGACAATTGTATATTATTGCGATCTACTTCTTATAGTGAGAATATTGCCTGAACCGATTGCTTTTGAATGGGACAAAGGTAATTCGGGCAAAAATCTTATTAAACATGAGGTTAGAGATAAAGAGGCAGAAGAAGTTTTTAATAATAAGCCTTTAATTTCTAAAGATATTCAA